>Ga0302284_1001247_pt1 | contig 11553 bp, 8 predicted proteins | sample III_Fen_E2_1_FD_198760 | JGI IMG/M metagenome (GOLD analysis project Ga0302284, IMG submission 198760) | Peat permafrost microbial communities from Stordalen Mire near Abisko, Sweden - III_Fen_E2_1 | ecosystem: Environmental > Terrestrial > Soil > Wetlands > Permafrost | place: Sweden: Abisko...
GCTAAACACTTCTTAGTTGAGTTAGATCTCGATTCTGCATTCCATTGTTTTGACAGTTTGCAGTAAAATAAGTAACAGCGCAGACCAACCACAACTATCGCCGAATTCGGTATTTTTATCTTTCACAAGTTGATCAGCTATCTCGCGATATTCTGTGACATTTGCTATGAAAATACCTAACTCTTCTTGCAAGAAACCATGCAACTTTTGATGGATATATTCCAGTGCACAATTTTGCTTTTCTTTTACTTCCAAAGCATCTTCTTCGCTGGTTGGCTGCTAGTGATTTTAAATCTAAGTTGAATAAGGTTACTTTTGAGCTTATTCATATGTCTGCTTATTTATTTCAGTGGAAGGTGCTTCTACTATTTACTCTGACACTTTTCTTTTAGGAATATTATCTCCACTTTGAGGCTCTTCTCTTTAACCTTTTTATCCTCCTTCCTTCTTTTGTTCTAGCTTTTTATCTTAAGCCTTATTTCTCATTTCGATCTTTTCTTCTGCAAACTTCATTCCTACTGGCTATGAGATGCTATTTATGTATCCAATTTAAACACAAGGATGATTAAAAAACTCCTCAAACGAAAGACGAGCATTGATATCAACGACGAGCATTCTTGAAATGAGTTCCTTTAGTTCTGGAGTTATTTCCGCACCTTCAAATGAAATTGACTACCTATCGATCAGGGCAATTAAATCAGAAATGGATGCTCCTCTTTATGGATCAAAAGGTGCTTTGCCGAATATCATCTAATAGAGAATTATCCCTAAACTCCAGATATCACATTTCTCATTGTATTTCTCACGTTTGAGGATTTCAGGTGCCATAGTAATAGGTGTTCCGCAGTAGCTTTGAAGTAACGAATTATCTTCAAAATGCTTAGCAAATCCAAAATCACCAAGTTTCACGACTAAATCGTTGTTAATAAGGATATTCGCAAGTTTAAGATCACGATGAACAATTTTCAATCGACGGATTTCCTAAAAAGCATCAGCTAATTATTAAAGGAAAAACACAGTGAGCTTTAAAGGAAAACGCCCACCAAATTTTTCCTTAATATACTTTTCAAGATCGCCTAGTTCGCAGAATTCAAAAATCAAATACCAATTATTTGTTGTCTTCTTAAAATCCTTGAGACGAATGATATTTGGATGATTTAACTTCAGCAAAATATTGATTTCTTTATCGATCAGTGCTTAGTTTTCTTCTCGTAAATGCTATTTTGCAATCATCTTTATCGCAAATTCCTCGATAACTCCATTAACTTCTGTCCTCCCCTTGTACACGCGTGCAAATGATCCATGCCCTATTTCTTTGATGAGAGAATACTACCCTATTTTTTTATACACTGCTTGACGTTTGATCTCAACCTATTATTATCCGCTATTGCTGTTTAGAGTGCTACTACCAACATTCTAACCAGCTTTTGGAGAAACTTCAAATCTATTATCCTCTTCTTCTTCTTTTGGGTATTTCAAATTTGCATTTTCATCAGTCTTGCTTGCCATATTTATAAAGGCAAGCAGCCCTCTTGTTTACTATTTTAACTCTTCTATTTAGGATTGTTTGTTTTGTGTTTTTTTGCTTTTTCCTCCTGCAAAATCAAATCACTGAATGAAATTAAAAGTTTTAACAAAGAAAGCATTTTCAATTTGTAATACGGTCCCATCCAAATTATTATTAGCGATTTCCTTTCTCTCTCTTAAAAAGTGGTTATTTAAAATGATGACACTCTAGCTATAATAGCCCTGTTAGTCTTCATATATTTTTCGAGACGTTCCGAATTTATTATTTTATCAAGAATAATTCTTTCGATAGCATTATTTCTGATGTGACATATGGCTTCCTTTATTCATATGAATTACAAACACACCAAATCTAAAACTTTTTTTGAAAATTGCAAACACATACGCACACACACTCACACACACGCTAAGACTTCCTTGAAAACTCAATGTATGTCTATTTGTGTTAAATAATAGTGCATCATTCTTTAATCAAGAACTGTGAAAACGGTCATGATACTACCTCACAATTATCTTTGATGAATCCTGAGTTTCCTGATATTTGCTTCGGTTCTGTTTCTTTTTTTGTCTGTTCTAAAACACACCTGATTTTATTCAGCAATTGTTTCTTAAGAAACACGTGACTTCTTAGAATTTGTTACTAGCTAACTTTACACTTTCAATTAATGCATTCATCGGCTCTTTATATCGGTCAGGGAAGATTCCGTTGAGCTAGTCAGTTAAACCTACGATTTTTTTAGAAGAATTGAAAGAGAACGAGAACAGAAACATGTTCAGATCTGATGTGCTCAAACTTGAATTTTTGATTGTGTCCACAGAGACATTGTGAAACACTGCGATTTTCCCTTCATCTGGAGATGGAATATTAACTTTTTCGATTTTAATTGCAGGAACCGACTCCCGAGCCTTGTTGAGCTTCTCGTAGAGATAAGAGTCTTCAGCAGAGAAATCATTATCTAGCCTTCTAGAAAGTTAGTTAGAACTTGAAGAGCTGTTTCTGATTTCCTTCGAAGGAGTGATACAGACAGCACTGTAATTTTAATCGATTCCAAAATAGCAACCGTCTTCACACTTCACAACATAGATTACAACATCCAATTCGAATTTGAGAATTTAAATCTAACTTAAAAGCACTTCTTTGTCAGATTAATCTATGTTTGCAACTGTTTCTTCAACTTCATCTAGAAGAATCCTGTACTTTTCTCCAAGTTCAAGTCCAAAATTTCTCATTCTTATTTGCTCTTCCTTTGATCTAACGAAGCTACTCATTTCTTCGATTTTAGTTTTTTTAGTTGTGTCAAAATAAAGCACATTCCCGATGCATCTTCGAAGTCTCCAATCAAACTTGCTTTTTGCTTGACCTTTGTTGTTTATCTGACAAAAATCAATTTAAACCAAACATTAACAACAAATAATTAAAAATACAGGGTATTTTAGAAAAGATTAGGAGAAAAGAGGAAATTAAGGATAGAGCCCATCTTGAGGGGAACTAATTGTTGAATTGATAATTAATAATAAGCATTGTTTGATATTAAAATCCTCCCTCAGTGACTCTAAATGTAACTCTTACCTTCACATTATACAGCCTGATTCTCGTTCCTTCTTTTAACGATTCAAAAAGATCTGAGGAAACTTGATGGACATTCACTTCTGCCCAAGGTTGAGTTTCCAACTGTGAAGTTGAATCATGATAAAGCAGTGCATCAGCGACTAATATCGTGAATCCTATCGTTTTGGACCCATCGATTCCTTCATCTTCAGTTTGCTTCTTATTGCAAAATGCTCTTTTCACCAAGCCAGCCTCGAAACACAATGGGTATTTTTTAATAATAAACACATCTAATGTCTGTACATCACTACCACCAAATGGTCTAAGAGATTTCAGCGATCTAGGGAAGTATTTCTGTTTTTACGAGCAAGCAATTCCTAACTTTGAATTCTCAGGAGCTAGAGTTATGTTATTGTATGAGATTTCATATACTTTTTGATGCAGTAAATCCTAATTTGGGATGATAAATTTCTCCAGATTCTGCACAGGTGGAAGAGCAAGACTGTTGATATATAATTTACTTCCTTGTTTGATTTTATTCTTAGTAATTAAGTTCAGTAAGAGACTTTTATTCGATTGGTAATAGTCTTCTTCATTTATGAATTGCTTTTAGTTGAAAACAACTACAAAAACACTGTACCAACCATCGCTTAACTCTACCAAATACAAGCCAAGATTCTCATTGAATATGATATTTACAACAATCAAAACCATAGTTAACGATTTTACTGCATCCTATTCAGCGATTTGCTTCAGAACTGACCTACGACATCCATATATCTCTGAATAAAGTCTGAATTCAATTTCGTTGTAGAGATTATTGATATTGAGAGTTTTATTTATCGGACAATCAAGTAAATTATGTGTGTAGCAAGCTAGCTTCCAGGAAACCATTCTGAAATGAGTACGTACCCATTTAGAATCTACGTTTTTTTCTTTTTTCTTGAGTTTATTGTAGATTTCCATGTACCCGATGTCACCTTAGCCATTACAGAAACACTCTAATTAATTATTCGGCAAGGATTTCGAATTTATTTCAGTTTTTGTAGGTAATTTGCATGTACATGGCAGGCGTATTTTCAGACATTCATTGATGTTATGGCTCCATGTAAAAAGGTCATTGTTCTCCTAGCCAATACTTGCAGATAATTCTTATTATTAGTTATTTTATGATGACGATGCCGAAGATGTTTACGATGGAGCAGTCTCTATGTCCATGGTTTTTGAAGGATCATTTGTGATATTTTTCTTAAGAATCAATTCTTGGTAGGTGACTTTTTTGAAGAAATTGCCTTATTCAGCTCTATTTTGTTGATATTTCCATTTTATCAATTGATTTTTGGAGTATTCATCAGGAATTTCATGATATTAGAACTCTTTTTGAATTTTCCTTGCTTTAGAAACAGAAGATGGAGCTGACTTTGCTTTATTTGCTTTTCCATCTTCTTCATCGTCTCCTAATAATTAATATCGTTTGGGGCCTTTTCCACTCTAAAACAACCCAAGAGGTTTCTTCCCTGATATTTCATTGTCTTCGTTCCACTTTTCGGTGCTTTGCGGTTTGCTGAATGGCTTTGATAGAGAAGATTTCCCACTCTGAAAAAGGTGAAAAATCATTTTTAAACAAGAAATTAGAGAATAAAAATAATTACAAATTTTACAGCAACTGATTTCTTATCTGAATTGTTATTGAAGAGATAACTTGCTGTTGGATCATCAGCTTATAAGAATTATCTGTTATTTTATTTATTAGCTGATGTAATTCTACTTGGTGTAGCTTTAGAATTCGACACTGGAGGCGCTTTAGAAAGATCAGTTATGGAAACTTATCTAAATGGTTTAGGTCTATCTCTTTTTGGTGCTTCAGGTTTTTTAGATATCAACTTCAACATTTTAGCAAAATTATCTTATTCTTGATCTTCTTAGTTGTCTTATTCTTCGTTAGATGTTGATAAATCAAGTCTTTTTTTGCCATTCTTTTATTAATTATCTTTGAATAATTGCTTTGATTCTTATCCATTTGTGTTTGATAATTATGAAGTATCAAGAATATCTTCCTCATCTTCATCTATCATAAAAGACTGAACTTATTACATTTTCTCATCACTAGCATAAAGTTTCTTGTTCTCTGATGCAGTCGCAAATCCCCCAGTAAAATTAGCAGATTAATCGTTGTTATTCTCGTTTTCATTGTTTTCATTAAAGTTAAATGCTTTTTCAAGTTATTACAGTTTCTCTGGATTTATTTTCAATTCTTTTCCAGTTTTACTAGCGGTTTTAAACCCAACAAAAGGTTATGATTAATCAGAGGATGGTTTGTTTTGGAAGAAATTATCATAATTATTTTCTTATTTTTTATCTTATTCCTCATCATCACTCAAAAACTACTAATAAAGAATATTTAGTTTTTTTTCATCAACTTCAAGTTTCTTATTATTGCTAGCAGTTTTTAATCCTAAAAAACCATTTGAAGACTATTGTTTTTCTTCTTAAAAAATGGGAGTTTTTTCGTTTAATACACTTTCATCTTAGTTTTTGTTTTCTTCATCTGAGAGATCTTCAAACATACTTTCAAATTTATTTCCTGCTTTAATTGGTTTAACAGTTCCATTTCCTAAAGAAATGCCAACAGTTTTTAGATTAACACCTTTAGCAGAAGAGAAACCTCCTACTGAAGAAAAACCACCGTTTGCAGATGCAAATCCATTAATTTTTTATGACAAACCAGAATCTAAAGTTAGCTTATTCACTGAAGAAAACCCATTTGCTGATGAGAATCCATTTTCCTTGATCTCAGTACTAATAGTAAACCCAGTTTTAGATTCTTAATTCAATTCAGAGTTTATTTATTCTTAATTAACTGGTTCTCCTTCTTCATCCATATTCTCTTACAAATGAACAGATTTATTCTATTTTTCATCCTTTTATGTTTTTGCAGACACTTTTTAACCATTCACCTATTTAAGTTCAAGTTTTAGCAAATCCAATTTACTTTACTCTTATGTAATTATCTATTTTTTCTTGCCTACCTATTTCTTATCTTTAACAGAACCTACTGTTAGATCTTACAATGGCTCAAGACATTCCTACTTATGATTGATTGATTATGTCTCCTCTTTATCCTCACAAACAATAGATAAATCCTTCTATTCACTCGGAGCAATAATCGTTTGAGTCTCTTCTAATTTTTCTAATACTTCAGGTTCTGATTTTGTTTATTTTCCCCTTTTTTTCTTTGGTTTTTCAACTTATTTTTCAGTATTTTCAATCTCAATAGTAGAATCTTCCTTCTGCATTTATTTCTCACTTATTGTATCTATTTTTATATCTTTTTTCCTTCCTCTACCCTGAGCAGGCTTTTTAACTGTCTCAGCTTTCTCCTTAGCAGGTTTTCTCCCTCCTTTCCTCTTAGAAGGAGCTTCTTCTTCCTCTTCCTTATCTTCTTCCTATTTTTCAGTAGAACCTTCCTTAAGGCTATCATCAATATCCTTTTTAGCCTCAGATTTGATCTTACCATTCTTCCCTTTCCCTAACTCAGAAACATTTTCAGCTTTCCCAACTTCCACTTACTAACTCGCTCCTTAATTTTCCTATTTTTATGAGCTCCCTGCTTAGCTGCACTTTTCCTCATCTGAATCAAAGTGTGAATTCATAGGAGCTTTCACTTTCGAGGAAGCCTTTGATAAGGACATCTTCTTAATGTATTCCCGAAATGAGTTTTCTTGTTTATAATCAATTTAATTAACTCTTCCTCCCCCTTTAGCTCTCTTAATCGCTGTGAAGAAATGAAACCTTATGCAGATATCTGTAGCTTTGATGGAATACCTTTAATGGAATACTTGATACCAGCTTTATGATACTTACCACCAATGATCTCTTCTTGAAGTAAAAACAGAAAAAGAAATAAATCAATCATCGCATAGAGAGCTGTTAAAATTAATAGGAACTTGATTAAAAATCAATACAAAGAGTTTGCGCGCGAACACTCGATGTAATTCGACAGAAAATCTTATTCTAAGGTAGGATATTAATTGAAAAACAAGGCAGAGCTGATTAGATAATGTTTGATAATAATTCAAATCAATCCGGAAACGGGTACAAAAGCGATAAATTTCAAAAGAATTCGTCAGATTTTTTATCATTCTTGGTCCTCAAAAATCTAAATTTTAATTCCTCCCCAAGAGATAACTATTTTCTGAATCATTTTTAGTTCTCTTAGTTCTTTAAAGTGAAACAATACTATGAAGAGTTTGTTTCAGAATAGAGATATTTTTAATATTTTCTGAAGATGAAATTTGAGACCAATAATCTAAGTATTATCCTCAACAAACTTAATAAAAGCCAACAATTCTATTATTTTATTGATAACTAAACCAATTATTTTCGTTAACCCTCTAGTTATCTCTCTCCCTCTTTCTAATTATTTTCAAATCACAAAACAAAAAGAATTTCTCTTTGGTTTTGACATGATAAAAATGAATCTACCATAAGAAAATAAAGTAATTATCTACAAATATGGTATTGCTGCAATCTTGTATCACGGATAAAGCTACTGAGATAGTTATCTTATTGACATAAGTTTCCTTAGTAGCTGCTACTGCATGTAATCCGAAAAAGGTTACTAATAAATACAAAAATATCAGTGAAAGGATTCTATCCAAATTTGAAATAACTCCAAAAAAAAAAGAAGAACAGAATCTTAAAATCTGTTCCTGAATGAGAGTTGTTTTCTAATAAACTATTTAATTGTTTACCTCTTAAACTTCATTCTTAGGTCTATAAAATGCCTAAGGATTATGCTACCAACTACTGAACGCTAAATTATCATCAATTTCAAGCATTGAAAGATTTGCATCTTCAATATGTCCAAGGCCTTCACTTCCACCAGGCAGTTAAAATGGATTTTGATTCTGCAAAACAGCTTAATGATTACGAATTCCTTGATATTCCCCAATTGATTCTTCTAGATTCGCTTTAAAGAATTCAAAGAAACTTTACAGCTGATGCTCAGATAACATAGGAATTTTATCAGCATAGTATTCCTTGATTAGTTCTTCGAGTCTCTATGAAGAATCAAAATAAACAATCCATTCAAACAAAGCAAACATAACAAAATATTTTCCTTACGAGTTTATTTTGAAGATAAAGATGCAGCCCTTCACGCATAAGTTTTGTTTTTTCAAGCTGATTTTTGAGTGCTACATTGATATTTTCAATCTCATCCAGCTGCTCATAAGTCATTTCCTTCTGCATAAGTGCATTGAGTTCATATTCGTCATCGATATCTTATTCTTCAAGATGTTGCAATTAATGCTAGTTTTCTGAATCATTCTCATTGGATTCTTAGGTTTTAACTTTTTAAGAATTGTGGTTATTGTTTATGGTATTGTGATTGTTCGAAACAAGCTAATGCATATGAATCGGTCCTGCACTGTTGGTCTAAGCTGAATTTTACTTCAATTGATCTTGTAGCTAAATTCAAATTATTTACAAACAGCAACATATTTAGCGTTTTTATGTGAAATTGAAAAATATGTAGTTATTTCTTTTAAATAAATCAGGTTTTGCGTACTTTTTCAACTTCTTTGATGATTTCTACTTGTAATTCCCTTAATTCTATGATTTCACGTGTGCTTGCAGATTCCACTTAATTATTCCATCTTTTCAAGCTCCTTTTTATGGATTCCTTGTGAGATTATTCTACTTTTTTAAGTAACTTATAGACGATTCCTCTAACTCGCATATTTGCTGAAACTTTATCAATTTTCTTCTGTAATTCAGATCCAATTAATGCCTGTGTGTTACAAATAAACATCCATTTTCATGAATTTGTCGTTTATACAGTTTCTCATTTTTGTTAAATCAACATTAATACCTATTCTTTGATAACAAGTCTATCGATTTCAAATTGAAATTCTGATCTTGCTTTAACCTCTGATTCTTTAACTTTTTCTTCTTTTCCTTGTATCTCCTTAACAACTTTCTTATAGCTCGCCTCTACTATTCTTCCAAATGCATGTAACTTTGTTTCTTTAATCTTGATTCTTATCTAACTAATTATCGCAAGAACTGCTGACTTCTTGACATTCCTTTGCTGACAAAAACAAGCATAAATGACTTGTGGCATTCTGTAACAGTAAAAATCCTCAAAGTTATCTTAGTTTATTTTACAATTCTTGTTTAGTTTGCTTGAATTTTAATATTTTCAAAAGAAACTCTGAGTGTCTTCTTCATTATCCTCTCAACATGTTTTACAATAACCTGACAGACAAAGGATTAAACATTGTTTTAGTTAGTAACCCACTTATTAATTTATTTACCTATCCTCTAGCTAAAATGGCTTTTTTACAACCATCTCTAATACCCTACTTTGTGATGATTTTACTTAAATATCCAGGATCTCTCCATCTCAACAAGAATTCCCTCATTTTTAGTTAATTTTTAACTTACAAAGTTCCTGTAATTAACATCAATGCATTCTCTTAATCTCTTTTCAATGACAGATACATTCTAACTGCATTTCTCATCTTTTCGTTTGTAGGCTTAACAGAATTCACAATCATTCTCGTGTGAATGTTCTCTAATGCATTTTGTAAAATCAGTTGTTTTTTGGATGACGCCATCTATTTTATGAGCAAGAACCAAACTCGAAAACGCTTCATAAAAATCCTCTTCAGCAGGAATGCAAGTCTCTGTTGCTTAGCATCTCCCTAAATGTATCAAAAATCATTGAACTTCTTCTCATATCTCAATCAAAACATACCTGCATTTTGAGAGAGAAATATCTTCGCAACCTTTGATTTTCGCTTATTAATTTTTTTCTTTGGGAGATTCAAAATCAACAGATAATTTCTATGATTCTCCTTTAATCTTCCTAAAAAAATCAAAAAAATACAGCAAACCATCAGATCAATGTGTGCGTATAAACTTTAATTAATATATCAATAGAACTTCTTAATTATGCTCAGATTTTGATTTACAATTGGCTCAATTTTTTGAGTGCTCAATTTTCTAAAAAAACTCCCAATAATGAGTAGTGATTCCTCAGAATATTGGTTTATCCCTTACGACAGAGAGTTCCAACTAAACGAGTTCACCAGCATAGATTTCTCATAATATGAAAGCCTCATAATATCCCTGCCTTAGTTTCAATAACTTTCAGGGGAATATTCTATTTCTTCGTAAAGAATTGAGTAGATACTCGAGAGAAGTATTTCAAAGATTATCGCTTCATTAATGGAGTTCTTTAAGCCAACCAGTAAAGCTATCTAATCCTATGACAACTCTTGGATTTAATTTATCGAAAAAACCTAACATTTTCTCAACTGCGAGAAACTTTACGCACTATTTTACTGGCGATTCCATGTGAACACTACATTTGTTCTCAAGCGATTGTATGGGTTCTTTATTAGATTGAATATATTCTTGGGATCACTTCACTAAGCAGTCTTCAAGAATATCAGCGTAAAATTTCAAATCTTCAAATTTCCATGTAGTTTTAAGCTCTTTTTGTTTTGTTTTTTCAGGAAAAAGATAAAAAAACCAAACCTCTTTCGACACTTCCCAAAGAATACATTCATATCAATCGAGAAAGCTTCAGCATCATCCTCGATCTACTTGGAAAAGAAGTTAATGAAATATAGAATGAAACCATAAGAGGAAAGTTATCAATAAGTGAAAGTGAAATGAATATTTTGTCCTAGCTTCATGTATTCTCCAAAATGTTTCTTAATGGAACGTTCATAGAAATCTAAAGACTTCTAAGAAAATATCCCGATTCTCAAGTAATGCTTGATATTATCCACGAGAACTAGCGTTCCCTCAAAGAATTAGATGATTACATCCAATTGAAAGCGGATGATACGTAAGATACTTATGAAGGTGACAATAATAAAAATCAATTTGAAAGTAATCAATACATGAATACATCTTAATATAATAGAAAATACAATTAATAACTCAGTAATGATGGGTCTTGGAATAACAATAGCTAGCTTGATAAAATTGATGCGAGATTGTTGCTATCAAAGTCATAATTATTGTAATAAAAGAAAAAAACATCCTCTTCATAATCTAAAGATCCACTTGTCACTGTTAATTTCAATAAGCGAAACAGCATACGAAAGAGTATTAGATTCGAGAAATCTGGTAAGTTGATAGGGAGATTTGAACGTTATGCACAATGTCTGAACTCTTTTGGTTTTGTTTGTTTGTTTTTTCATTCAAAAAAGAGGAGAACGCCTTAAGAATGAAATTATTTTAAGAATCAGATAACTTTTCTAAATCTCAAAATAATTCTTTTGTTTCGACAAATCAAATGGTTCAGCAGCAACTACCCAAAGTATAAGATTACTCCAAGCAAGGAACTGATCAGAACAATGATAATAGAAGTAGCATTTCTTCTGATTCGTCTTAAATATTTGTAAGGTTTATTGTTAGTTTAATTACTCAACTTTTTGATGTTGGGCGATACTTTT
>Ga0302284_1001248_pt1 | contig 11541 bp, 6 predicted proteins | sample III_Fen_E2_1_FD_198760 | JGI IMG/M metagenome (GOLD analysis project Ga0302284, IMG submission 198760) | Peat permafrost microbial communities from Stordalen Mire near Abisko, Sweden - III_Fen_E2_1 | ecosystem: Environmental > Terrestrial > Soil > Wetlands > Permafrost | place: Sweden: Abisko...
AACGCTGCTCTTTCCGGAGTTTATGGAACAGATGTAGTTAACCTTGTCTCATCCGGAGCCACAGCTTCATTTGTTAATAAAGTTGCCGGTACAAACATAGCAGTCTTAGTATCAGGATTTACGATAAATGGAACGGATAATGCCAATTATACTCTTACTCAACCATCCCTGATTGCCAATATAATACCTGCTGGTTTGACGGTATCTGGAATAACAGCCGGTAATAAAGTTTATGATGGAACGACTCTTGCCTTATTAAATACCGCAAACTTAACTCTCACAGGTGTTGTTGTTGGTGATGTAGTTAGAATTGACCTGACGAGCGTCTCAGGAATCTTTTTGAACAAGAATGCAGGAACTGGTAAAACAGTATCAGTATCAGGGTTAACGATCTATGGGGCAGATGCTGCAAATTATACTCTGATCCAACCGATTGCTTATGCTGACATCACACCTGTAAATCTAACAATATCAGGAGTGAGAGCTAACAATAAAGTTTATGACGGAACAACCTCTGCGCTTTTAAATGCAGTAAATGCTGCTCTTGGAGGTGCTGTCGCAGGGGATGCTGTAACCCTGGTAAAAACAGGAGCTACAGGAATCTTTTCGAATAAGAATGCAGGTACAGGTAAGCCAGTATCAACATCAGGATTTAATTTAGATGGGACTGATGCATTAAATTATAAGCTGATCCAACCTACTGCCATTGCTGATATTACTCCGGCAGTTCTTACCGTCTCAGGAATAACAGCTATAAATAAAGTATATGATGGAACTACCTTGTCGACGTTGAATACAGAAAACGCAACGCTTATTGGTGTCTACAGAACAGATATTGTTGAACTTGTATCAGACGGAACCACAGGGACCTTTATCGATAAAAATGTTGGCACAGCTAAAACAATTCTGACGTCAGGATTTATTCTCCGAGGGAGCGATTCCGGTAATTATAACCTGGTACAACCTGCTACATCAGCAGATATTTCTCCGGCAAAATTAACTGTTACAGGAGTATTGTCTCTTAATAAAGTTTATGACGGAACAACCTACGATTCCTTGAATACAGGAAGTGCATCTCTGGTTGGCCTCAAAGGGGATGATGTGGTTAGTCTTGTTTCTGCTGGTGCTGCAGGAATGTTTGCAGACAAGAATGTAGGTGCTGGAAAATTAGTTACAACTTATGGTTTTGATCTGGCAGGAGAAACTTCAGAAAATTACATTCTGACAGAACCATCATTAATTGCTGGTATTACTGCTAAAGCTTTGACTATAACCGTAAGGAATCTCTCTAAATATTATGGAACGGCTCTGACATTTACGGGAACTGAAGTCACAATTTCTGGTCTGGTTCCGGGTGATTACACTCCTGGTATCACATTAAACAGCCCTGGAGTCGCGGCAACTGCAGATATTGGAACATATGTTATTTCAGTAAGCGCAGGTATTGATATAAATTATAATCTGAATCTCGTTAGTGGGAACCTTGAAGTTATTAAAACTCCTCTGACTATTACTGCGGATGATAAGACCAGAGATTATAGGCAGTCAAATCCTGATCTTACATTAAGCTATTCTGGTTTTGTCCTTGGTCAGGATCAAAGTATCATTGAAAAGCTTCCTGTTGCTGAAACTATTGCAGATATAAGCTCAGATGCAGGGATTTATGACATCGATGTTTCGGGCGCTGCCGATACAAATTATAGTTTTATATATAAGAATGGAACACTTACTATTAATAAAGCCGATCAGGTAATTACCTTCGAGAAGTTGCCAGATGGTTTAAAAACCAGCCGGGAATACCAGCTAAAGGCAACAGCCTCAAGTGGTCTTCCTGTAAGTTTTGAAGTGTCGGATCCGAATATAGGCAATATAACTGGTGATATCCTGTCAATAAAAAGAGGAGGAGATGAAATAATCACAGCTGTTCAGGAAGGTAATAATAACTGGAAACCGGCACCTTCTGTGCCACAATCAGTTATTGTGCCAGAAGGAAATACTAACATACCATCACTTTTCACTCCAAATAATGATGGGATTAATGATAGTTGGATTATACCCAACCTGGAGCAATACGGCAACCTGAGGGTAAGTATCTATAACAGGTATGGACAGGCAGTTTACCAGTCAGATAATTATAAAAACGACTGGTATGGCACATGGAATGGGAATGATCTTCCTGCTGCAACATATTATTATATAATTAAATCTTCAACAAAAGGTGTAATTAAAGGTGTGGTAAATATCATCAGATAGTATTTATAAATAAGTATTGATATTGATATTTATTTCTGTCATGAGCCGTCATATAACCTCACTATCCGTTTGACTGTTTCAGAATTGCTCCTGAACACATCTGATTAGCTTTAGCAATAATTTTTTCCCAATGTTTTCAAAGATATTGATGAATGAAGCAGGACATTGATTAAATATCAGATTTGAATATATATTTATATATTTTCCAAGGACATTTAAATCAGGTTCAATTATATCTGGTTTTATAAGGCTTGCTTAATATTTTTTTTTAATTATCTTTATCTTCAAATTAAAAACCAGACTTTATATATCACTCCGGTAATGATCGTGAAATTTATAATTATATATATCTCTGCCAATTATTCGGCGAGCAGTTTTATAAATATTAAAACAGTGTCAACATTTTAAGTTAGCAAAAAAGGTTTGATCTGGTATTAAGAATGTATTATCAATAAACTATGAAATTATGAAAAAACTTTACTCTGTATTATTATTACTGGGTGTTATGCAATTTTCAGCATATTCTCAGAATATAGCCTTAAATAAACCAGCAACCGCTAGTTCAGTTCAAATGGTAGGATTTGAGCCATCGATGGCAAATGATGCAGATGGCACAAATGCCAGTTACTGGTCAGCTACTCCATATCCACAGTGGTGGAAAGTAGATCTTCAGGGTATATATGACCTGACTTCAATAGTTATCCGTAACTATGTCGAGGGTTCACGATACTATTTATATGATATCGAAGTAAGTACCGACGACATTACCTATACTAAAATTGCTGAAAAAACAAATACAAATGTCGCTACGGATGCGGGAGATACTTATACGGTCACTGCCTCTGCAAGATTTATAAAAGTCAATATGACCTTCAACTCGGATAATCCCGGAGTTCATATTAGTGACTTCAGAGCATACGGTACTGCGAGTGCAATGAACACTATCACAGCAAGTATCAGTCCATCAGGAGGTACCATAACCCCATCTGGAGCTGTGATGGTAAAACAGGGTCAATCACAGGCATTTACGTTTGCCCCTGCTACTGATTATGAGATCACTGACGTTCTTGTAGACGCTGTATCAGTGGGTGTTGTGTCAAATTATACTTTCAGTAATGTTACTGCAGATCACACCCTTGCTGTGGTATCCACACCAATTCCCAGCTATACAATAACTGCTACTGCAAATACGGGGGGAACCATTGATCCATCAGGAGATCAGACCGTCTTGCGTGGTACCGGCAACCTTATATATAATATTGCTGCCAAGAGTGATTTTCAGTTAGCTGACGTAAAAGTAGACGGTGTTTCAATGGGAGCAATAACAACTTATACATTTAATAATTTAACAGCTAATCATACTATAAGGGCTTCATTCACAGTCAGACCTCATTTGGCGCTAAGTAAGCCAGCCAGTTCGCCTGATCATCTTCTTAACTTTGTGCCCGCGTTAGCAGTTGATGCTGATGGATCAAATGATAGCTATTGGGCAGGCGTTCAATATCCGACTTCGTGGAAAGTTGATCTGGGAGGAGTTTTCAATTTGAATTCTATAGTTATTCGCAACTTTGTGGATAGTGTCAGATTCTACCACTACAATATCGAGGCAAGTAACGATGACGTTACTTATAATCAAATTGCTCAAAAGACGAATGATAATATAGCTACTGACGATGGAGATACGTACGCAGTAAATACTCCTGCCCGATATTTAAGAGTAAATATGATTTTCAACTCCGTTAACGGTGGTGTTCATATCAGTGACTTCAGGGTCTATGGTACTGCAAATCTGTCAGTTTCAGGTGTAACCGTCAATGATAAGGTTTATGATGGAACAACTACTGCTACTCTGAATACCGGAAGTGCAACTCTTGTTGGTGTTGTATCAGGTGATAACGTTAACTTAGTTTCGGCCGGTGTAATTGGTACTTTTAATAATAAAACGGTCGGTACAGGGAAAGCAGTAACAACAAGCGGTTTTACAATTACCGGAACCGATGCCTACAAATATGTCTTATTACAACCAGTAGTTTCAGGCAAAGTGACAAGTAAAACTCTTAATGTAACTGGCTTGACCGCTAGTAACAAGGTTTATGACGGAACAACATCAGCTACGCTTGCTGGTACAGGTGCTCTTTCGGGTGTAGAATTGTCTGATAATGTAACCCTCAGCGGTACTCCTGTAGCCACATTCTCAGCCAAAACTATTGGAACAGGTTTGCCAGTAACCGTAACCGGGTTTACGATCACTGGTACAGATGCAGGGAACTATACTTTGACACAACCAGCGGGGCTAATTGCCAATATAACCACAAAAGGACTCACCATAACAGGACTTACTGCTGATAACAAGGTTCACGATGGCAATACCACTGCAACTCTTAGCGGTACAGCAACACTAAGTGGAGTCGTATTATCAGATGTAGTCAACCTTGGCGGCACACCTATAGCTGCTTTTGAATCTCCAGATGTTGCAGATAATATACCTGTTACGGTTACCGGCTACAGTATTTCCGGTGCTGATGCAGGTAACTATACTTTAACTCAGCCTCAAGGACTTACAGCTAATATCACTGTCATTACCGGTATTGAAGAGATAAACGGCGGAAAAATCTCATGTTCAGTTTATCCTAATCCAACAACTGATTTTATTACATTAAAGGTAGTAAATAGTAATATTGAGAAATTAAGTTATGTTCTCATTGACAGTAAAGGTAATATTCTGGATAGCCAGCAAATAACCGGCATTGAAACACTTATTCCAGTGCAGAGTCTTTTATCCGGAACATACTTCATAAAAATTATCGACAATAACAAGGACATAAAAACAATTAAAATAATTAAAAACTAGGAAACAATTTCCGGTATAAGGATAATTTTGTAAAATGAGTAAGATCCGCAATTCAGGATCTTACTCATTTTTGATTTTTAGCACTTTAACAGAGTTGGAACAATGGGAAAAATTTGAGAAGAAATAAGGACAGAATTGAGAGGGATAACCTTATTACATTCCGCTTCTTTTGAAGACAGTTACAATAGTCTTCACTAAAATTATAAAATCTAACCGCAGAGACCAATTATCAATATACGCTAAATCCAATTCCATCCATTTCTCAAATTTAATATTGTTCCTGTCGGGTTTTATCTGCCAGAAACATGATAATCCGGGTTTTACTGATAGACGTCTTAATTGCCAGCGTTTGTACTGTATAATTTCGGTTGGAAGCGGTGGACGTGGTCCAATCAACGACATTTCACCTTTCAGGACGTTAACAAGCTGAGGCAACTCATCAAGACCTGTTTTTCGAAGAAATGTTCCTATACTTGTTACCCGGGGATCATCTTTAATCTTGAATACGGGTCCGTCCATTTCATTTTCGGATTCCAGTTGTTTTTTAAGTATTTCAGCATTGAGAATCATTGTCCTGAATTTGTAAAGGTTGAATTGGCGACCCCTTAATCCAACTCTGGACTGTTTGAATATTATCGGACCCTTCGATGTCATTTTAATCATAATGGAAATGCCTGCCAAGATCGGTGACAGACATACGATCATTAAAAATGATACACTTATATCCATAATTTTCTTAATTGCAAGGGCAAAGGAATTATGAGGTATATTGATAAAAGTCAGGAACTTCTGGTTCCCGATTATGGTTTTTAAGGCGTTTGTTAATTTATTATTTTGATCGTTATAATTCAAGCTGAAGACTACCCCCAGTTCTTCACATGATCTAACCGTATTCCTTACTTCAAGTGGAATTACCTTCGTCTTTAAGTAAAGCACCTCATCAATTATATTAACTTCCATCAAGTCATTAAGCACACTTAAATATTCATCAGGGAGAAGGACTATTGCTTTTTCATATTTTTCTTTAAGCTTAGCTGATCCCGTAAAGATTGCTATTATCCTGTATCCCCATTCCTTATTTAGTATCAGACTGTCAATAAATGAGATAGACGACTCGTCGGCAACTAATACAACATTTATATAGTTGTAGCCCTTTGCCCTGTATATTTTGAAGACTTTATACTCTAATAATCTGGCTATTAACAGGAATGGGAAGCCAAAAACCGCTAATTCAATCAGGAACAGACGTGATATAAGGTAGAGCTTAAAAACAAAATAAAAAACTAATAAGACCGTGACAATGAGAATTGTCGATTGAAAGTATTGATAAAACAGGACCCTGTAACGTTTAGTTCTGGGGATTTCGGCAACCTGAATCATGTAAAGAATCACAAGCCAGACAGGCAAAATTAAAAGGAAAATCTCAAGTGTTCCCTTTTTTAAGAAAAAGAAAGGGCCTTCAGTAGGGTAGTTTAAATAAAAGGAGCATTGGCAGGCTAATGCAATGGCAAAAACGTCAACTGCACCAAGCATAACACTTAGAAGATGCCATTTTTTTAAGAATGGAATTATCTTCAGACGATCCAGGAAATTAATTAAATCCATAATCAGGCAAACTTAACAAAATAGTTCTGATTAAATGTTAAAATCGCGATCAACGATTAGAAATATAGAATTAATTATCAGCAGTCCGAAGGCTTTGAGCACAGAAATATGTCAACCCATCCATTTCAGTCATATCCAGTACTTTAAACCCATATTCTCCTAATAATAAGGAGACGCTTCTTTCTGACATGTATTTATTAGTCTTTGAATCAATCATATTGAATAACATGTTCAAAAATGGGCTGCTTGACACAATACCGTTTTCAATAGCATCAGAATTCCTTTTATAATAAGAGTCTGACGGACTAGTATTCAAAACAAAACCGCTCTGTTTTTTATTATTGACGAAACACCCTATAAAATTACATTTGGGCGGAAGAATATGATAGATTGAATGAAGAAAATCCTTTAGTTGCTTTATCTGGTTGAGTTCCTTTAAGTTAATAATCGTTTTAACATTAGTCATTTCGTCGGCATCATAATAATAATGGTGCTGAGAAGATAGAACCACCAGATTTGGATCTTTTGAGAGGTCCAATCGTTCAATATAGTTAGTGAAGTTTTCGCAGTTTTCAGTGGTGGGGACTATAAGAACAGGATTACTCTTAACTAAATCTACTGATGAACCACCAAAATTAATCAGAGTATTAATTCTTTGATTATTAATAATATCCAAATTGTCTATTGTAATACTGTCTCTCATCAAAATTGTCTTTATCTCCAGAAAATAAAATTAGACAATTGTATAACCTTAGTCAATAGGCAGATCGCTTCCGGCGTAAAAAGATGGTACTTTTTATTTTTAGTTAATCAATGAAAATAAGTGATTTATCTATAAAAAATTTCCGTTGATAACTGAAATTATAACTTTTGTCAAAAATTAGTGAAATTTATAAACGATTTCTGTATAATCTGACTTTTTAGCATGTATAGTATGCATAATAGAATAAAAATCAGAATGATATATAATATCCTATCCATAAAAGTGAACTGAAATTTAATAATTAACTTTTTGACCAATGATGGCAAAATTTGGATGAAAATTCTTATTATTTAAAAAATATGTTAATTTTTTATCCGTTTCTTTGATTATTTACAGCATGATTACTTATTATTAACACTATATTGCTATTTAATATTTTGATATGCGTAATCTTTTATTGCATTATTTTCTAAAAGCCGTAAGACCTCCAATTAATCTTTAACATGCAATTATTTTAAGAAAATTTCATTAATTGATCATGACTTTGAGAAATTTGTTTATGAAGATGTAATTATAATTGATGATTGGTATTCAAAATTTGATTAAGATCTGAAAACGTGTGAAAGTAAACTTTAAATTTGTTGATAATAAAATATAGATAAATTTATCATTGTTTAAAAGTCATCAAAATACCTATAATGAAAGAAATTCAAAGTTTAAGAATTGAAGGGACAGCCAGGACCCCCCAAATTGAATTGAATCCATTAACGGGTGACTTTGTTCTTTCCGGAAAATCAATTCCGGAAAACGCGGCCAAAGTTTATGAACCTATACTTAACTGGATGGCTGAATATATTCTGCATGCAAGACCCACCACTAATATAAAACTCAATCTGGAATATTTCAATACCTCGTCATCGTTGTGGCTGGCAAAAATATTTAAAGTATTGGTGAGGATAAGTGATCCTGATTATGTTTTAATTTTTCACCTGTATCTGCCTCTTGATGAATTTGATGAGATGAAAGAGTTTGATGATATTAAAGACGTATTTTTTCCCATAGCTGATATATTTCAATTTGCCATTCCGAGCATTGGCATAAAGCTATATGGAATGAGCGATGAGGAAGAGGTGGTTAAAGATAAAATGGTTTACATCTAACAGGATAATTCAGTATTCTTTTTAACTGAATGAGACCTACTAATCAAAGCACCTTCATTTAAATAATTTAGGGTCCAATGATCTGGCATTATTCTTAAATGCTACAATAAAAGCTTGTGGATAACCCGATTGTCTGCAGATCTTTTGCAATTCAACTGCGGGGAGAAGTGTGGTGAATTCGCCTATTGTATAACGATATGCACCAAGGTAAAAATATTCATATGGATTGTAGCTTTTCCCGTTTAAAATAATCTCCTTTTGGTTTTTATGATTATTGGACGTAAGGAACTGGATCCTGTAAATTACAACATTTTTTTGTTCTGATGGAGCAGTGATGGATGGTTTTTCTGTCATAACCTTAGCTTCAGCCTGTTTCACTGCCGGTTCGGTTTTACTGATAGTGACTTTATCGGGTTTTTTCTTCAGACCGGCTGCATTTTCAGGAACTTTTGATTCTTCTTTTTTTATGACTTCAACGAGTGGTTTTGTATTAATGCTATCTTTTTCAGATGGTTGATCCTCTCTTGAAGCCACCAGCAAACTTTTTACCGGAACAGGCATACCATTAAATACATAAGATAAAGAATGTATTTTCAGATCTGCAACTTCCTGCCGTAGGGTAACCATGTACAATTGCATGTCGCCTTTTACTGATTTTTGTCTTCTGGTAAAAAATGCTGTCTTCCCATCCGTTTTATTAATTGTGAATGCAATATCATCATCTTTGGAGTTTATGCGATCTGTAAGGTTAATTGGTTTATCCCAGCCCGATCCATTGAATTTGGAGGTAAAGATATCATAACCACCATCTCCCGGTAGCCCGTCAGATGAGAAATACAGGTTGTTATCCTTATCTAGAAAAGGGAAAAACTCATTTCGGAATGTGTTTATTTGTTTTCCAAGATTTTCAGGCACGGACCATTTTCCACCTTCAAACCTTGATACGAAAAGATCCATGCCGCCTATTGAACCTTCTCTGTCTGATGCGAAAACTAACATCTTCTCATCAGATGACAGAGTGGGATGAGAATAGTTGTAATTACCGGTACAAAAATCGAGGGGAGCAATTTCGGGTACCAATTCCATCTGGTTTTTACTATTCGCAGAAACCTTTGCAATGAAAATCTTTTCCTTTTTTTCTTTTTTAGGAATCTTTGTAAAATATATTGTATTAAAATCTTTACTAAACGTCATTGCTTCACACGGATAGGAAAATGAGGAAAATGGTGAGAATATTGTATGTTTGCCAAGAACCGAATCAGTAACAGCTGCATAATATGCTTCAGCTGTTCCAAAGGAAATTTGCGCAGGTGACATCTCCTTTTCATACTTCGAAAGAGAGAGGAAAACAATTCCATCCTTATAAAACTGGACACCTGAAGAGGGAGGGAGAATTGTGAGCTTAAAGGATTCAACTCCGATGAATCGTTTTAAATTTGTTGTATCATCCCTAATTCCCAATAAAGAATTATCAGGTCCTAAACTATAGATATCATGACCGTTAATGCCTGACGAGAGCAAAATTATCGTCAGTATTAGAAATAGAGTTATTTTGAAAAATATTTTCATGGCAAAAATTTATGATAAAGTATTACCAGTGACTGTGATTTGAAAACCTTGATTTGTCAGGTTGAATATTTATACCTAAAGTGAATTCTATCAGTGGAGTATTTTTAAAGTAGGCAGTTTTTTTCGCTAATTCGTAATATGCTCCCACAAAAAATTTCGGATATCTGTATTGAGTGAAAAATGAGATTTTTCCACCACTGCTGAAACATGTTCCAATACAAAAATCCTCCAGATAGAGTCTTATAACCGGATTTATGTTATCTGAAATTTTCCTAATGGTGGAGTCGCTCGCAACAATTAAGACAGAAGGTTCAAGTACCAGATTTATTGGTTTACTTAATAGAATCTTAAATCCGGCGGTGAAAAAATACTGTCTTGATACCGGTATCTTAAAAATTTCCAGAGTATCTGATTTCCACGGATTTCCAAGTATATTAGTAGAAGATAGTCCGGCAAAAAAACTGGTACCATAAAAATATATTCCTATGTCAAAATCGGGGTAAAATGTTTTTTTAAAAGAATGTGCCGGACCAACTGAATCATTATCAAGTGTATTGTATACTCCCTTTAGTGATATTCCAAATGACAGAAATGATAGTTTACGCGTTGTTAATGGTATTTGATAGGAAAAGGACGCACTTATTCCAATATTATTTGATATACCGTTTATATCCCTGAAAATTGAACCGCCGATACCTGTGTTTTTAAACTCTACAATATCGGGAGATGAAAAATAACCTGATTTGGTTTTTGAAATTCTCGTATTTCCACTGAGAAGCTGAGTATTGGAATTTCCCTGAAATGCTGCATTTACACCAATTGATAAAAAATCTTTGCTTCCGACGATTGCGGGGTTATAAATGTAAGGCGTAAAAACCCAATAGGAGATAGGACTAAGGGGAGTCTGTTGTGCATTTGTTATATAAAAAGGAGAAATAAAAATAAAAATTAACAAGACCTTCCCAATGACTTTCTTTTTAGATTTTAAGTCCATTAATTCATAATAGATTGGTGAAAATTACAACTCTTCATTACCACTTTTAACATATATGAATACGAATTGTTTAAATTTACTTCAATATAGTGATTGTTTTGCTGAATAGCAAAAAAGCATTTGTCTCTTGTGATCAAAAAAGATACAATTTATCTTCACTATCTCTTATAAATCAGCCTATTCGTCATTAAACAGAAACAGCAGCATCTGATATCAGTTGGTCTTTATTTTTAGGCTTGCGGATCTCAATCCTGGGGAAAATGCTTTCAGGATAATCTTCCCGGCAATTGTGTCAGATTTTATAATTACCATACACCTTCCATGCCAGGCTTTCCGCTGAGGAAACTGAAAACTTTCGAGACTCACCGGATTGGCATTTCCAACTCCTGCAATGGTTCCCGGGCCA
>Ga0302284_1001249_pt1 | contig 11537 bp, 5 predicted proteins | sample III_Fen_E2_1_FD_198760 | JGI IMG/M metagenome (GOLD analysis project Ga0302284, IMG submission 198760) | Peat permafrost microbial communities from Stordalen Mire near Abisko, Sweden - III_Fen_E2_1 | ecosystem: Environmental > Terrestrial > Soil > Wetlands > Permafrost | place: Sweden: Abisko...
AAAATAATTTTAATTTTTTATCAAAAACTATTTTTATCATTATGATATCTATCTCTTTGAAAATCATTTTAATCGTCTTTGTATTCTCTATCTTTTCAAATGTAAAAATAAACATTAATCAAATAATGAATACCTGGTTTCCAATTAGATATTAAAATAATTTTGGGGGGGGGGGGGGGGGATAATTGAATATCTTTACCGAACTTTTTTATTTATTTACTTCCCTCTAAGAATAAAGAATTTTTTCTCAAGAGAACACAGAACATTTGTCTCCTTATTTGTAATGTACTCAATAAATAATGTGAAAAATTGCTCGTAATAAAAAATAATACCAACTTTTAATAAAACTAAGGAACTATTAGATTTTCTCTCATTAGCAAGCTAGCTAATTCTAAAGATATGGACGAAGGTACAGAGAAAAAATACCACAAAAGTCACAAAAGTGTGTTTTTTTATTAACAAAACAAAAAAAGACCTATGAATTAGTTATAATCAATAAAAAATGATAATACAATAAGCTCTGATTAATCTTTCAAGTTTAGAGTTAAATCTACTTGATTATTAAATTAGCTTTTGATTAAAATATTTATTTTAAAAAAACCATCAGAGTTTCTTTTTTGTTTTCTTTCTTCAGCATTTCTCTCTCTTTTTTTTAGTTTGGGAAGCAACTTTATTTTTGTGATCATCTGTTTCCGATTTGTGTCTTTATTTTTTATTATTTTTAGTTTCCTTGAAGAATATGTTGACTTTCTTATTTATTAAGGGATGAAATTGAATATCTGTATCTCTTTTTTCCATCTACACAATCATAGTGCTATTTGACAACAAATTTAATGTGATGAATAGTTGCAAGAATCAACTTATCTTATTTTGATATACAGTTGATAAAGCGGTATTTTCCCTATTTATTTTTTAATAATGAGGCCAAATTTATCATTTGAATTAAAATTAAATATTTAATTAGATAGAAAATTTCAAGAGGAATTATGTATTATTTTGCTGAAAATTTGTTGATTTTTGTTAATTTGACACTTTTTGATTCATTATCTGTTTATGGTAAATCCTCTTTCAACTCTAAAATCAAAAAAATGAATTATTGTTTTTCTCCTTCTCAATGTTCTCAAATTAATAAAAATTTATTTTACTTCATATGAGGAAAGACAGAGGAATAATTAAGGATTTAAATTATTCTAACTTTCATAATAATAAGTTTTAGAATTTGTCATCTGTTAGAAATATCTAATAGTTCAATAATTTTTAGAATTTTGCATCTTTTAGTAAATATCTCATAGTTCATTTTTTCTCCTCAAAAATAAAAAAACATCTAAGCCTTACCATACATTTACAAAATCAACGAAACAAAACAATAAAAAGTATTTTTTTGCAAGAGACAGAAAAATTAAAAGCATGAACAAAAATTCTGAAAGACAAAACATTTTAAATCATCGCTTAAGCCTTATTAACGTAGTAAATGATCATCTTATGGATAATCTCTCACGGTATTAAAGAGCATCTGAAATCTCCAGTAGACGCTAAAGTTGTGCTACGATAATTCAGAGGATAATTCTCTAGATAATCTATTGATATTGTTAAGCGAGGTTGTGCCAAGTGAAAGCTAAAACATGCTTGAACTCATCAAAGGAGCACTATATTAATCATAACTCTTGAAAACAATAACTGTTCCTCGAATTCAAACGAAAATTCTTATTGAGGTTTGATCTTTATTTCTAAAAAGAAAAGGGAAAAAAAACAAACAAATTCATTGTTTTTGCTATTTTTTAACTTTTTTAAAGGACGAATAGGAAGGAGATGACATGCAATTTCGGTTGAAAAGGGAACATATTGCTGAATAATAGCAATCTGAGCAAAACCTCAACAATGATAATAATGAAGTTGAAAATTATATTCCTTCTCATAATAAGCTCTATGATATCTAAAATTCTCTTAACTAAAGTAATCCTAACATGAAACAAAAAAAAGATTAAGAAAAAGGAAAGAAACCTTTGGAAGAATAAAATGTAAATGCCCGAAAGAAGGTCCCAATGATAGATAACATGGTAGTGCAAGACAACGCAGAAAATGATCTAAAATTTTAGGTCTACATTAAAGGAATCAATAAATTGGAAGAAGATCACAATTTGAAAATCACAGAGATATTTAAGGATAAGAATTTGTATCTCAAGAGGTAGCAGAACGCAAGCCTTCCTATCTGTACCCTTCTCGATAAGAAAGATAAAATGCTCATTATCAAATTAGACTAACAAATTAATAATCAGGATATCCTAGCAGCTTATCTCAACATTTAAAGGAGACTTATTCAAAAGCTAGTGCGATTGAACAGAGACAAGAAACTTTGAGTAAAATAATAATCTTTTTAATACTCAATCAAACATTTGATAATTGATAAATAAATAGTTTTTTTAAGGACACTAGAAATATCCTTCTTTCATGAAATTACTGTTACTCTCAAAAAATAGGAATTACAAATAATTTTTCACAACAACAAAACACTTTTCCTTTTATCGCATTTGAGGTACATTTATCACTTTGCATTAGTAGTCTCTCATCCAAGTTTACTACGCATTTTGCTGATGATTTATCTAGAAAGTTGAAGTATTCTACCTGCTTCTTTGAGGGTGGTAGAAGAAGTGAGAATTTTGGCAATGAATTATTTGTCTGACTGCTTGAGTAAAGGTATAACAATTGCTCCAGTGTAGAGATATCTTAAAATAAAGAACTTTTTGTCTTTAAAATAGGGAGAAACTTGTATTCCAAGATCATCAGCAATTTCACTCAAATTATTGAAGTATTCCTCGTATGCTTTTTCGTTTTCTTTCTTGTGTATTTCGATTTCAAAGTCCTAATCCCAAATATCAGGCTCATCTTGATGGAAATTATTGTTCGGCTATTTAGAAGAATAAGCAGCTAATGGTTGCTAAGAATCTGTCAGAGAAGAGGTAGTTATTGTAGTAGAATGTTTGCTTTCACTATTATTATGAGCTTAAAATGTGTTAATTCTTGTTTCATCTGGGCTATTTCTTATTTTTTAATTGTATCTTGATTCTGGACTAGATTTTGCCTCAGGACTAAAGATTGTATCAGGACTGAATCTCACTCTATCAGGTTTGATCCTTATTTCGTCATATGCCGTTCTCATTTTATCAGGTTTGTTTCTGATATCATCTTGTTTTTTTATCACTTCATCAGATTTGTTTCTCATCTCAATAGGTGCTATCCTCTATGAATCAAGCCTAATTCTCTCTTTGCCAACTTCGTTTGGCCTAATCCTCACTTCATCGAAAAGGAACCTCACTTTATCAGGTATTTTTCTGCCTTCAGCTGATCTCTTTTCTTCTTCGTCTTCTTCTAACTTAATTGTAAGATGATTAAATTAAATTGAACTTTTTCTTGAATCAATTTATGCAAATTCAGACTAAGCCTAGCTATACATTTGATCTGCTTTGATGTAGTTATTGAGTGAAAACTGTTTGCTTTACTTTTTCTTTAAAACAAAAAGTATCAGTCAATCAAATAAACATATTAACAAAAGCCTCCAATTTTAATCTTTTTTAAAATCTCTATTGTTTTCCCCCTTAAAACTTGCAAAAACATTCATTCTCCTTATGACTTCATATTTCCCATGCTTTCATTCCTAGTCTTAATTTTTTTATCAAAACTCGTTTTGCTGCTTACATCATTCGAATCTGAGAAATCTTCTTGATCTTCAAAAATCTTAAATATTTTATATGGCTGGTGTTGCTATGGCTGCTATTACTATTGTGCTTGCTTCTGTTCTCTTGGTATGTAGTTTATCTCTTGGAATAAGCTGAATTACTTAGCCATGGCTTGCTGCTCTATCACTTTGTCGATGTATCCCATGATCTCCTAGTTTGACATTTAGAAAAGCATTTCCTTGAGGATTCGAATTTATTTCTCGATCGAATTGTCCTCCAGCGAAGACGAATATCGACTTTTGGAGTAAATTTTTTAAGCGAACTCGAGGAGTTCATTGTTTTTTTAGCTATTCTACAAAAGACCGCTGCATATTTTTTGAAGAGTCACACTCCTCTGGTAGCGTGTGAATTCTCTGATGCCAACTTGCTCTTCTGATTTTATCATCTCTATTCTTTTGAAAATTATATAAATAAAAATAAGTATTTTACCCACTGAAATAATAAGGCAAAGAGCAAATTAGATTCTAATGATCTGTGAGCGGGAGATTATTGGTAATTTGGACTCTTAAATCGCTCCCCAAATCTAATATAAAAATGATTTGTTTATGATGATCGATTTTAAAATTTACGGGAAGAAAAACACATATTTGTTTTGATTTCGTCTATTTTGTTTTTTGTTAAAAATGAGAAGGAAAGTCCTTCTACTTTTAAAGGAATCTGACAATTAAAAACATTTTTTAAACCTGTTTTAAATAGCCAACAGATATTAAATTTCATGAGAATATTATGATAAATACTTTTACTAAAAATGATAAAATAAGGTCCTCCAGATAAACTAACTCTATTTGAATTTCTATTTTCTTCACTAAATTAATAATATGTACTTTAAATATCCTATCCTTATATTTATCTTAAGTTTTTCAAGATAATCTAAAACTATAGTTCTTATTGTCCTCTCTTTATTTGAAAAAAAAAAGCACTTTTATCAAAGATCAAGATAACCTCACAATTTTCTAATTGTTTCAGAATAAAACTTTATTTATCAAAGATAGAATTAGAGTAGAGTTTTTACAGATACATTTCTGAATTATTTTGGACCATTTTTAAGAGTCTTTATTCTGCATATTTTTAAATTTGTATTTACTTTCCAAAAAGGGAAAACTCAATCCATAACGTAATAAGAAAGAAGATATTTTGACTTGAATGACTGAAAACATAAACTAATCAAGTCATTTTATGTCTACAGGATAAATAGGGCTGCATCAAAAAATGACAAAATTGATAACTAAAAGTATCTAAAAATAGATGACAATAATGATGCTAATACCATTTTGGCCTTTTGGAAGGTTTTTATTTGACCTCAAGTTTGGAAAGAATAGATATTTTAGATTTGAAGAACTTTATTCTTGAAATTAAAAATCAGTGCTATTTTTATCTCAAAACAAGTACCTCAAAAAGATAAACAATAATAGAAACAATAGCAGCACACGTCTTCTTGAACCATTTAGAAATCTAATAATAATATTTTAAGTTAAAGTATCTTCAACGAGAAGGAATAGATTCGATTGTGTTTCGTAAGATTTTTTTATTGCAACCTTTTCTTTGTTAACATAGTTTGAGCTTCCTTGTCAGGAAACCTAAAATTAGAAAACTGATTCGACTGCTAGACTTTCTTTATTGCCAGGTTGATCTATTTTAGGCTATTGAAAACTATCTAAAAATAGTCTTGATTCGATGTAGAAGAGTTTGATTTATATTTATTTTCGACAACGATTTTGTAATCCATAAAAATTAATTAGTTTCTAGAGCCATATTGCAAGATCCTGATCTTATTATCAATAAAACCACTCATTTTCTTAAGAAGATTCTAGCTCCTTGATCTGATCAAAATAAGCCTGCTCAAATATCTTGAAAAATAAGTTCTAATTTATCAATAATTAATAAAAAACTTAGAAATCGAGAAGTCTTAGTCGAAAAAAGAAAAGAAAAAAGAAAATGAAAAATCGAGCCATTTTAGTGTCCTTTGCTACCTTTGCCTTGCTCATTCCTCTTTGTTTTTCGCTCACTGATCCTCTCTTCTTAGAAGAAAACTACAGCACTGGGTTCGTTTCAATCAGAGATGAAGCGGACATCTTCTACATCCATTTTGACTCACGTTCAAACCCGGAAACTGACCCACTTGTAATATGGTTGCCAGGAGGTCCTGGCGTATCTTCGTTACTCAGTGTTTTCAATGAAAATGGTCCTTTTATGTTTGACTCTGAATCAAATCTAAAGAAGAATATGTTCTCATGGAACAGCCATGCCAATCTTCTCTATGTTGATCAGCCAATAGATATTTTAAAAACGTGACTAGATTATCTTTTTTCTCGGATTTGACAGGATTGTTATGGCTTTAATTATTATATTTGATAAATATTATAAAATGACCACTTTTGTGTTCTTAATGAAGGCACTGGCTTTAGTAAGGCAAGTCTTGAGAGGGATCTTCTCCCAAAGAGCATGAAGGATTTGACAAATTATTTTTGGTAATTTTTGGAAGGTTTCTATTATTTGAACTAGTAATACCATGATAGAAAACTCTTCATTTGCGGAGATTCGTTTGCAGGCTAATTTATACCTGCGGTTGCTTAAGAAATCCTTTCATAAAAAAAAGACTTCATGAATTTTTCTGGCATTGTCCTCGGCAATCTATTTGTAAAACTAACCAAAAAATACAAATAATTTTGTATCTCTGTATTTTTATTTGTTTGATATGTAGATCGATGCATTTTGGCAATTTCCTTAGTATTACACCTTTGCCATGGAAAATGGCTTAATCGGCTAAGAGAAGGTTGAATCACTTTAAGAAGTTTTTAAAGAATGTCAAAGGCTGATCCAAGAAAATGATGAAAAAGGTTCTTTGGTCTGTTACGATGGATACCAAGAGATAACTGGCACGTCTGACGATCCATTGTTCAATGTGTTTGATATTAGATTAAAATGTGAAAATCCTCCCCATTGTGAGGATATTTCAGCTATTGAACAATTTCTTAAAAAACCTCAAGTTCTCAAAGCTCTTGGTTTGGAAGGGAGATAATGGAATGCTTTTAATCCTAATGTGTTTTTCAATTTAATTCATAATATATTTCGATCTCAATCTTCCAATGATGAATAATCTACATCATCGTCATCACTTTATTTTGCTTTGTTTGTTTCCAGGGGTGTCGAAAAATGGGCAAATGAGTTTATCTGGAATAAGAAAGAAGAATTTGAGACCATCTAAGACTATTCTGAGTGGAAAACATATGGGTGGTTTAAGAATGTTGAGAATTTTACTTTCCTCAGAATAGCTCAGGCAGGAATGAACACGTCAGCTGACCAGCCTCAAGCAGCCCTTGAAATGATCGAGACATTCATAGCTTAACAACCCTTCCACAAGGAATTATGAATAAAAGTAGAGTAAATACTATTCATGTGTGTTTTTGTATGTCAAAGTTAAAAAGGAAGCTTCTACTTGAGTGATTGAAATACTTAATTGAAACAATAAACAAAAACAATGTAAATATTATGAAATACCGTCAATCCTCATTAATTAAGTCCAATCAAAATACAAACTTTTTACTGATTTTTCTGTCTTAATTAAAAAAATTCTTTAAATTCTAAAAATAGGCGAAATTAATGAATCAATAGAGGCATAAAAATTTTTTTTAATTCAACTATGAATAATTGAAAGAATATAAGTGCTAATAAGATATGCAAAGAGTTGATCATTTTGCAAAGATTTGATAACATAAGATTTGTATTTAAATTCTAAAAGAAATCAAAAGTGAATTAAAAAAATGGAAATACACTGAAAGGAATTATTATTTCTAAGAGCGAAGAACATAATTGACATCACTTCTTCAAATTTTATAATTACTATGAGATTTTAATGCAATTGAATATTAATTGTAGCTCTAATGTGGGTCTTCTTGAGCTCTCTTGGTACTAGATTCTAGTCCATTTTGATTTTGTGAGGTTTTAATATTCGTGCCTAAAACAATAAACTTTATTTTGTTTCACAGCCATGACTGACTCAATCATAAGTAAATAACAATGTTGGCAAAAGAGTTTAGCTGGATCAAAAAAGAAAAATTTGAGGCCATCTAAGACTATTCTGAGTGGAAACAAATAGATTGTTTAAAACTTTTGAGAATTTCACTTTCCTTAGAATAGCTAAGGCATCAGGCAGAAATGAACACGCCAGCTGACCAACCTCAAGCAGCCCTTGAAATGATCTAGACATTCATGGCTTAACAACCCTTCCACAAGGAATCATAAAAAAGAAAAAGTGCCTTTTATTTTATTTTTGTGTGCTATTTCATGTCTAAGAAGAAATGATGATAATTTAGTCAATATTTATTAGCATTCATTTTTTTAAATATAAAAAAGTGTCTGCAGTCTTGAATTCTACAATGGATTTTTTTTTAATACATTAAGAGTTCAAAAATAATATTCAAAAATTAGATAATACAGTAAAGGAATTATTTTTCGAAAAGTAAAGAAAAGGATAATGCATCACCTTTTTAAAATTCAAGACTGCTTTGATCATTTTAAGGCGATGTAATATTAACTGAAAGTGCTCTAATCGAGTCTTCATGAGCTCTTGTCCTTTTGATTTGGAGATGTTCTAATTTTTTTAATCAAGTAAAAATAAACTTTTATTAGTTGCACTGCCGTAGCTGGCTTAATCCCTTGTAGTTCTTTTGTTTTTATGGTTTTATTTTAAAGAAAATGAGTACTAGTTCTAAGGTATTCTGAATTTTTTTAATTATCCTATTTAAACATGCATTGTTTCTTAATTGGAAGAGGCTCAAAATTGTCTTTTTAATTTGACTGATTCTTCTTGCTTCAACATAATTTGAGATTATTTCTATGAATTGTTAAGCTTGAATTTAAGGGTCCGCAAGGAATTTTAAAACAACAGAGCTTAGTGTATCACAAATAAAAAATAAAATAACAAAAAAAATTCTAATTAACAAAAAAATAATAAAATATTGATGGTGTATATATTATTTACTTATTTGTTCTTAAGTGCATTGATGAAGGTAATAAGAAATCCCATATTTTTGGATTAACCTTATACCTCAGGGTTTATCAAAGGGAGGGAAAACAGCGAAATGTTCTACTGGCACTTTGAATCTCAGTAGAGTTCATTAACAGCCCCACTTATGATCTGGCTCAGTGGAGGTCCTGGTTCTTCCTCTTTGCAGAATCTATTTCTTGAAAATGGTCCATTTAAAATTCTTGATGATCTCACTCTCCAAGAAAACATCTATTCTTGGAACAGAAAGGTTAATCTTGTTTTTGTCGAACAACCTTTAGGTAAATATTAATCAATTAACCAATAAAAAAGTTTTGGGAATGATATTATTTCTTCTTTTTAGTCCTTTATCCTTTAATTGGCAAAAAACTATTTTCTCTTCTAATACTTTTTATTATTCTTTTTTAAGGCACTGGGTTTAGTAACGCAGACGAAAAAATAATTCCGTAAACTCTAGAACAAGTAACCGCTGATTTTTGGGAGTTTCTCACTGGGTTTTACAAAATACATCCTTAATACAGAAATCGAAAGTTGTTCTTAGCGGGATAATCATTCGCAGGAATCTACATTTCTACTATTTCAGTGAAAATTATTTCCATGAAGTAGGATTTTTTCATTAATCTTGCAGGCGTGATCATAGGAAACGGAATAGTAAGAATAACTTCTTCGCTCTCTTTTTTTTTCTACAATAATTTGCCAAAATTTATGACAGCAAATCGATTTTTTAGTTAATAATTATTTTTTGCTTTTTTAAAAAGAAATAACACAATTATTATTATTTATTTTTGTTCCTATTTAATGTCGTCTTTTTCCCAATAGATTAATGCATATTTGCAGTTTTCTGAATAAGTCCAATTCGCCTTGGAAAACAATATTATTACCTCAGACTAATCTAACAAGTTTGAGAACTTATTTGAAAAGTGTAAAAATCTTATAACTAATCAAACTAATCAAACAAAAACTTCTCGTGAATGCTGGAATTCATATTCAAAGATAAAAAAGTTATTGGTAAATAAAGATGTCAGCATCTATGACATCAGAAAAAGCATAGAATAAGTGGAGCAATAACTGAGCATATCAGGAATATAAAGATTTCTTTAAAAATAAGAAGTTATCGAAGCATTGGGAGTTGAAAACAAGATTTGGAATTCTTAATCTTCATAAGTCAATCAAAAACTGAAAGACTACACATTTGTGAATTGCTCGGAATCGATAGTTAGAATCTTGAAAGAGTAAATCTAAGTGCTAATTTACTCAGGCGATCAAGACTTTATAACAAATTGGAAGTACACTGAATATTTTTTACAATAATTAATAGAATGGTTGTTGATGGTGTTTTCTTCATTTTAGAGGTGGAGAAAAATGGACGAATTAACTGGAGTGGGAAAAGAAACTGGAATTTCAAATGACAGAATATTCAAAGTGGAAAGAATATGGAGCATTCAAAACGATTGATAATTTCACTTTTATGAGAGTATTCTAAGCTGGACACATTGTTGGAGCTGACCAACCTAAAGCAGCACTTGAAATGATAGAAAATTTTGTGTTTGGGAAATCTTTCGGAGATTTAAATTGATAACTTCACAAAAGTGCAATTATGAAGTTTAAAAGTCATATGTGTCAGTCTTTTTGGAGAATACTACAATTGTTAAATGAATATTTATATTTTAAAAAATTGAAAGGAAAGGATTATTTTATTTATTTCAAGCAAATTTAATCAATAAAATTGATTCATTAATAATTAAATCATCACAATTCTATTGATTGCTAATCAGGCTGTTTAGAAGCAGAAGTTGTCTGAGATTAATTGAAGGTTCAGTGTGATGAAGAAAATCAACAATATTCTTTCTGAATAAATTCAGAATATCATTGACTACAAATAAATACATAAAAAAATATTTGCTTATCATAATGGCAGAGAATTTACAAAAAATTTATGAAAACTGAACTTGCACTGATTATATTCTTACAAAATAAAAGATTTTTAGATTACTATCAGTTCTTTTTATCTCCGAAACTTTTCGAAGATTTTTATCTGATATCAAGTTTGGAAAGAATAGATGTTTTAGATTTAAAAAACATCCTTGAAATTAATATTATTATTATTATTATTATTATTAAATTAAAGGACGCAGTGCTATTTTTATCTCAAACTATTACCACAAAAAGCGCCAATAGGTATTTTAAAAACGTGACTAGACTATTTTTGTTATCGGATTTGACAAGATTGTTATGGCTTTTATTATGATATTTGATAAATAATAATTAATTACTGTTTTTGTGTTCTTAATGAAGGCACTGCTTTAGTAAGGCAAATCTTGAGGATGATCTTCTCCCAAAGAGCATGAAGGCTTTGTCGAGTGATTTTTGGTAATTTTTAGCTGGTTTCTATGATTCAAACTAGCAATACCATGGTAGAAAACTCTTCATTTGTGGAGATTCATTTGGAGGCCAATATTTACCTTTGATTGCTTTAGAAATACTTTCCTAAAACAAAGACTTCATCAATCTTTTTGGCATTGCCCTTGGCAACCCATATGTAAAACTAACCAAAAAATACAAATAATTTTGTATCCCAAGTATTTTTGTTTGATGTGAAGATCGATGCATATTGGTAATTTCCTGAGTATTCCTCCTTTGCCTTTGAAAATGGATTAATCGACTAAGATAAGGTTGACTCACTTTAAAAAGTTTTTAAAGAGTGTCAAAAGCTGATCCAAGAAAATGATGAAAAAGCTTCTTCGGTATGTTATGATGGATACCGAGAGATAACTGGCCCATCTGATGATCCTTTGTTC
>Ga0302284_1001253_pt1 | contig 11527 bp, 3 predicted proteins | sample III_Fen_E2_1_FD_198760 | JGI IMG/M metagenome (GOLD analysis project Ga0302284, IMG submission 198760) | Peat permafrost microbial communities from Stordalen Mire near Abisko, Sweden - III_Fen_E2_1 | ecosystem: Environmental > Terrestrial > Soil > Wetlands > Permafrost | place: Sweden: Abisko...
CCAAGAGATCCATAATAATTAAGCGGATCCAATCGCAGATATCAGAAAATGAAAACAGCTTAGTTATAAAAGCTGATTACTTAGAGAAAAAATCAGATTACAGCAAATACAGCTGGGCAAAGAGATATGTTGTTATGAATACACGTGATATCAGGTATTTATCATTTATTTTTCTTGGTGTTTTATTAAAATATTCAATCAAAAAAGAAGAAGAAATAGTCTTTTCACATGATTTAAGCTGAAAGAATCCTACATTTATCAGCTATTTATGGGATATATTTTTATCTATGAAAAGGTACTACTACACTGTCGAGGATTGGAAGGAAAAAGCAGAGGATTACCTTGGAGCAATTCCTCTGAAATCCATCTACGAAGTGAATATGCTAGATCCTAACGAATACAAAAGAAAAGATTTCCCTTTTAGAATCTAAGCAAGCACTTGGTACAAGAAAACAAGATAACAACCCAAACGTGATTTCTTCTTCACTGCCTCAACAAAAGAAGAGTATGAGGTAAAGAATCCTATTTTTTATTTCCAAAAAGATCCTAGCAATAATGTAATTTGCTTGGTATTTTCGTTGCTAAAGGAATGGTATATCTACTTGAATATCGCAAAAGCAAAAGCCATGCAAGACGAATTTCAAAGAGAATATGGATAAGGAGCGATCATAAATAAATAAGAAAATGATTACATTTTCTAAACTTATCTTGAACGGAAATAAGCTGTGACTGCTGGATAGAGTCCAACAAGTTCTCCAAATAGTCATAAGAGCATGACAGCTTCCAGATCATCTCTCAAACATCAAAGCATAAAATCTAAAGAGTAACAGAAAAGTTAAAATGATTTATTTTGTTGTAAATCCTAATCTAAATAAATATCTTTTTGGAACTTTGAAGTAAGAAAAACGAAGAGGACCTTGCAGCAAGTTAATTATCTCTAATATAAAAGCAAAATCAATTAGTCTTGCAAGATAAAGTTTCTCTTTTTTTCAAAAAAGGAATGAATTTATTCCTAAGCCATCTTTTCAAATCAGCAATGACTAAATGCGATAACAGGGAAGAATTTGGGTAAGGAAGTTGTATTCTTGATCATCTCTCCGATGCGACTGGGAAAATGCCATCAGATTTAGATTTACAGTCTGTTAATAGTTCTGTATATTCAGATTCAGATATAATCCCTAAAAAAAGAGTTACAATCATTTAAAATGAAACTAGCTCTTTTAACACAGTAACCCCTTCGAATCAACAAAGAAAATCAATTCTCGTGCTAAAAAGTGCTTCGTCTAATGATCCACCGTAGTCGCTAGCCAGAGGAGGAGGGATTAAATTTCCGCATCTTGAATAGACTACCTTTAGTCCTTAGAAAAATCTCAGCTAGAAATTTGATAATATAATTTCAGGAATGCATAGAGATTCGCCGAGAGAAAAGAATTATCATAAATCAAATTCTGTCGAATCCAGAAAAGATAGTCTATTGTTCTAAATGTAGTAAACTGGGGCTAAAAAGGATATTCTACATTCCTAATAATAAATTATCGATGAAGAAAGAAAGGAAAGCTTTGGTGAGGAATCTTAAAAAGATGGAATTCCAGAAACGAGTCTTAAAATTGATGCAAATAACCCTTTAGATAAAGGAGAACTCAAGGATAGATAAAGAGATTATAAAAATAATAAAACTACTCCACTTCCAGAAGAGATCAAAGGATTAAACAGTAGAAGAGGGTCTGATAATAGCAGGAGAAACTCTGGAAACAGTAAAAGAGATTCTCTAACTAAAAGAGATTCTTTAATCAGTAAGAGAGACTCTTTAAATAGCATTTAAGCGTTTAACAATGAAAAGATGCTTTCTGGCAGCAGCAAAAAGCCAAGCCAAGCAAATCTGCTGTCGAGTAAAGACAGCGTTTCAGTGTTGAGCGATTTCCAAAAGAATTATTCTCTTCAAGTATCAGAATCTTTAATTAAAACACCAAGAGGAAGGGAAGTTGACTCTCCAAACTCGAAATAAGACTAAACGAAACCTACTCTTAAACTTAGCACATTTGGTATCTAAGAGTAAGATTTACTAAGTCCCTCTAAGCGAGGAGCATCACAAAATGATAATACTCATGGTTTAACTAAACGTACAGCTTATTAGGATTTCTTAGATAGAAATGCTCAAAGAATCAGTGGAATAAACTAAGCTTTGAATTTTCCAAATAACAAAGATCCTATTCCTTTATTAGCGATTCTAACCCCACAAGGCTAAGCTCTTTTAAATACAAGTCTGAGAAACAGTCATTCTCTTGACTAGAATCTCCCTCGAAAGAGTATTTTAACTAATAAATCCCAAATAAGTAATAGAACTTTAGAAAACAAATGGAAAGAGGCATAACTCAGGAATTACTCAAATAAATCAGAAGATGTCTTTGAAGATGATGATATTGATAAAAATGAAAGAGATGCAGAGGGTTTTTATAAGAAATAAAGCATCTTTTTTGATAAACAAGGTTCTATGGTTGTAAGAAGCCGTAAATATACAGGAGAAGAAGGTAACACTGGGTATAGTTTCAGCTACAATTAAAGTACATTTATCACTAAGACATACGACAACAGTAATACTAATTCTTAATCTAATCTATTGAATAAATTGATTCGCAACTCAAGTCAACTGAAACTCGATTTCCCCTAAAAAACCAACCTTTCTTCTTCATCAAATATCCCTCCAAAATAATTAACTCAAACAACTTAACTTACGCCTCTCCCTGTTTCTCCTTTGAATACTACTCAATAACGTACTGAACTAGTTCTCACCTTAAAAGCGTTAACTGATGCTATACCGCTCAAGGGAGAAAACATTCTTCAAAAGGATAAATAGTATATTGGTAAATTCCTCGGAGGCCGAAAGAACAAAGATGTTATTGTTCTCTCGATTGATGGATAGTAGTCGTTTTTTTTAAGATCTAATTTTGAATTTGTTTCGCATCCTGAATTCAATAAGAACAATACCAGCAAATCTGCAGAGGATAATAAGAAAATTATTGAAGACAGCGCTTGGAATGATATTCAGGAGCTTTGTAAATAATATTTGCCTCCGAGAGCTGGATCGACTTGTGAATCCAGTGAATCAGATCCTGATACGTAACGTCAGAGGTAAAAATCTGAAATAAGCACTTTATCATCTAACACTCCCTCCAAACTATGCATCGTAGAAGATCCTTTTAAGACAGCTAGTACATCCATTTAGTTCTTTTGAAATCATTTCGATAAAAATCTACTTTTGGAGGACAACACGCAGAAAAATATGTTTAAAATAATCTTTATCTTTCAAAAGATAACTAGCCAGTTTCACTTTTTTCTCTTTGTTTTAGAATATGTTTTCCTATGCTCAATAATTTGTAAGCTAATAAAGAATCAAATAGATTCAAAGAACTATGCATACTATCAACGAAATATGCCGATATTGATGATCCAATGTGGTTTATTCCTCAATGTGAGATGCTCTGTTGCTGATTTAAAAAGAATAGATTCCTTTATTAATGCTATTTTTATCTATTACTTGTAAAAATATCTTCTTGCGCTCTTTATTTTATTAATTGTATCCTTCGTCGTCTAAATTGTAATTATTTCATAGTGTTTATTGAAGATAATCTTCATTTGAATCATTTTAAGGATTGCATTTTAATGTTTTTCTCTAGAAAATTGATAAATTCAGTTGAGTAGTTTCATAGATAAAAATCGAGAGCCTCTTCCATTTCTATTTTATCTCAGCTAATTTGGATTCAACTTAAATCAAAGACTTTGAATATTGCTTTTGATGACAGTAGCATCGAATTCCTTAAGATTCCTTAACTTATTTTCATTTTTTTCATAGTTGTTTCTCTCTCTTTTTCTTTATTTTTCAATTTTTTTCAGTAAATCAAAACTTTTTTTACTGATTAACTACTGTTAACTATGCTCGTTCAATTATTTTTTTACAAATTGATATGTCAATAATTCAATGAGAAAATACTGAATTTAAATCACTTCATAAATTCAATATTCCTTCCCACACATCTTAGATTAATTTACTTATTTTTTTATTTGAATTTTTATGTTTTTTAATTGGATATTTATTTACTTGTTTTGATTGTTTGATTTTCATTTTATCGAGCAAGAATAATTTTTCTTTTTTTTTCTTTTTTCAATTGCTCTAGGTAAGCTAAGAGAGAGAGGAGAGGTTTAGAGATAATATATTATTGCATGCTAATTGAGTTGCTTTTTGTTAGGAGAGGTTAAAATTTAGGTATTTTTGAAAATATGAATATATAATGGATTGATCATTTTATGCTTCTTTTAAAAAATTTTGAATCAAAGAGTGAGTTCCAAAAAGGATAAGATTTGAACTGCAAGCGTGGCAAGGAACAAGGCTGAAATAGGACTAGGATGTAAATGTTTACAATGGGCATGACCTAATCAGCACTTGTGGTTGAGTTTGTTGTGTTGGTGGCTTCAAAAAATCTTTTTTCTAAGGGATCACTTTTCCTTTTTGGGACGGTCATTAATTGATGTTATTCCTTGCTCAAATGTTTTCAAATTATTAAAAATAATGGATAAAAAAAAAGAAAAGACTTTTTGTCACTCATCCCTTTATTTTCTTTCATTCTTTTCCCCATTTAAGCTGGCTAGGAAGGAATTCAAAAATTAAGACTTCCTTTGTCAAGAATTTTTAGTTAATGAGGCCTTCCCCATTCATTTCTCCCCCAATCCTTTTAATATTTTCCTATTAAATTAATATTGTAAAATAGCGAACATAGTATTAATAGTGGTTGGATCCCCAATGATTGTTTCAGTTGGGATTAATAATTGTTTCAAAAAAGAAGAAAAGTCAAAAAAAGGATTAAAAACACAATTAGCCATTTTGCTAATTATTTTACCCTTTTTCAGATGGATGGAAGTGATAAGTTTTTAAGGCTGTATGCAGTTAGTTTTTAGATATCTCCATCTTGCATACAGAATTCTCAAATATATTAGTGCATTCAATATACGACTCCTGGAAATTTTAGTTTTTTCATAGCATCCCCTCGTGATATAAGAAATCACTGCCATTCCAACTATTGACTTGGACCAAAATCAGTTAATAATTTAACTAAGCAAAAGTTTTCAAAATACCTTATTAAATGACTCAAAATATGTGCTTAAGAAAGAATATACGTGCGTGTATTTATATATTTGCAGTCCCATACTTATTTGTTGAGTTCGCAGAATTACAATGAACTCCGAATAGTTAAAAAAATTGCAATAAAATGATATTTTAAAAAGAGATTTTTCTTCATAAGTATTTGCGACAAAATAAATTGTTTAGATGCAAAATATTCCTTAAATGTTAAATATGAATTTAGCTTTCTGTATTTTAGAGAGATTCATTCTTAAGAATGATAGTCAAAAAAATAATTCATAGTAATTGAATGAGCCAAAACACTTAAAAAAAACAATGATAAATATGCTGATTTAGAATGAAGAAATCAAACACATTGTAATTCACATAAAGTGGGGATGATAAATGCCCTAAATCTTAAGATTTTTTCAAATTATTGGCAAATCAGTTGGGAGCAAGCAAAGTAGCAGAAAAATTAAAAATATCAATGGAATTAATTATTTCCCTTAATTAATAATTCAAAACGCAAAGAGAAAACACAAACCCTTAACGGCTAAAGTTTATAAAGGCTGAAAACTTGTACTCAAGTGATGGTCTATTCCCTGGCTAGTTTTTAACAATTTCCTAGAGCTGTTCGAACAGTTTGTCTTAAAGATAATGCACTCAGAACTGATTGTTAATACGACTCAAATGAGCGAAAACAACAGTTTTGAGAACGATCTTTCAAAAATCATTAGTTACCTCTATCATATCAACACCAAGAGAAAAATGATATTTTATCAATTCTCAAACATTGCAACACACACTCACACTTCTAATTATATTGAATCATGTACAATTATTTCATATCCAAAAGAAAGAATTAATATGGAATGAAGCATTTTAAAAAGTACATGAAAATAGAAAGAAAAAGAAAAGCTTATAAAAATTAAATTAAAAAATACATTCAAAATCAAACTCAAAATACAAAATATTAGATTGATAAAATCAAGAAAAATGAATTGGGAGGGAGGGGGGAAAATTTGATTTTTTTTTGAAATTAAATAAGTTTATGGTTTGAAAAATAACAAACTGCTTTTATCTTTGAAAAACAAGAAAATTAATTTTCCTTGTGATTGCCATCACGTAATTGATGGTTGAATTCATTTATTCAATGATTTCTTTAATAAAAAATGAAACATCCACAGGTATTTATAGTACATTCTTTTTAGTGTGAATAAAAAATTTTTTGTAAAAATTTTCCTAAAAATATCTGCAATAGTTAAATAAAAATAAAGCAATTTTTTTTCAAGCTTTCAAAGTCAAATAGAAAACAGCATTCCTTTTTTGTATTTTCTATTCTCATTTTCAGATCTAAAATCTAATATAAAGCTTATCTCTAAATGCTTGTAATGAAGAACATAGGTAAACATTAACATATTTGAGCTTCTTCGAAAATTAATAAAGAAACAAAAAAAATTGCTTCAACTTTGATTATTAAAATCTTAAAAAGTTAAAACATAAAGGAGCACTTAATCGCAAACAAAAGTAATGCAGCTAATAATAAAGAATATGAAAAATGAGACCCTTGTTTTAGATGTTAACGAAGATGATACTATTTTGAATACTAAAGCTAAATTCGAGGATTAGTATGAGTAGTACAATGGCAAGAATTTGAAATTTATTTACAAAGGAAAAATCCTAGAGGATTTCAAGACAATAAAAGATTATGATGTAGAAGAAAACCAATTCGTAGTAGTTTTGGTATCTCTGAAGCAAGGATGAGAAGCAAATAACACTCCAAAATCAAGGAAACAGTAATAATGCAGAATGATTTAATGATGAATATATTCTTCTGATGATTGAAATTCTACAGAGCTAGTGGTCTTAAGGAAAGAATAATAAAAACTAATAATTGTTTACTGAGACGCCTCTTGTGGGATATGAAGAAATTACAATAAAAAATATTTAATTCAAAGTGTTATTCTGATTATTTTAGTTGTATTTCTGAAGAATCCCTTAATGTGAAAGTATTTAGTTTTTCATAACTTTAAAACGAATATTTTGTACTCTTTTGGTGTTGATAATATTGATGCAAAATGCTGACAGAGAGAAAGAGGAACATAAAATAATGATGAATAGTTTCTAGTTTTGTTAATCTCATGAATTCTCTGCAATTTTTAGTATGCTTTATGAACAAATCATAAGAATATTGGTCTATTAATAATTGAAAAAAAAATCAAAATGAAATTACAGTGAATTTGAAGAGAGAAAAGTTATTCTTCCAAATATTTTAAGAATATGCTAAAGTGGTTAGCGCGAAGTAAATACATTATTTAGATTAAAAATTAGAGGAGAACTTAATAACTCAATCCAAAGCAGGCAAAATGCAGATAAAATTTAGGAATTTTAATGGAGAAACTTTTTCTTTAGACGTATATGAAGATGATACTATTTTGAATTCTAAAGCTAGATTTTAGGATAAATATGAAAAATATCATCGTAAGAATTTGCAATTCATTTACAAAGGACAAGTCCTCAAAGATTTCAAGACTTTTAGAGAGTATGGTGTGGAAGAAAATAAATATATTACAGTTTTAATAATGAAAAAGGAAGGCTGATGAAAATGATTATCTTGCTAGTACAAGCTGTCTTGAAGGAAAGAATTGCATAGCTTAAAGGATAATTTGTAGTTAAAATATAAAAATGAAAATATTATGTATGATTCTATATCAAATTCGTTAGTTTTTGGAGCTGTATCCAAAAAAATACTTGCTCTTTTTGCAATTTTGATAGTATTTCAGAAAAGTATTGTCTGCGAAATAGACAATAGTTTGTTGTGATAAAAATAAAGCTGAATAATTCTTTGGATTTGCCTTAAAGATAAACTCATAAGAGGATTAATCTTTTTTTTTTACAATTCCAAAAAATATCAAATAAAAAAAATGATTTGAAAAGAGTTAAATGTCATTTATGGCATGTATTTTAGCTGGAAGAAATACTAATTTGTTTAATTAATTATTTTGAGTGGATGGTGTGAAGAGATAAATCCAAGTATCTCAAGAATATTTTGCAATCGCGAAAGGGGAGAAGAAATAACAACAGCCTTCTTGCTCTTTTTTTAAAAAAGAGAAACATTGAAGGGAACAGTTAGCAAATTAAAAGATTTAGGTCTTCATTGCTTCATAGAAAATGGCTAACCTAGAGGAGGCTGAGACGAATAAACAGAAAACCCGACCAAATAGTGGATTTACACTTGGAATCTTACCTGCAAAATTATATGGAAACAACCATCTTCTTTTTGAAAATGTTGACAAAGATATTATGAATTTAATTGAGAAATTTAATATTTTCAATGAAGAAAATGTTAGAAATATCTCATACAGCTTACAAGAAGCAGCTAAAGGAGTTAGATATAAAGTATTTAAAAGTGGAGATTACATAGGTGATTCTTCATCAGGGAGTATTGTCATGGTGTTAAGTGGATAATTAGGAGTTGCTCAAGAGAGAAGCTAATAGGAGAATGCGTAAGAAGTTTTCTGGCGAAAGCAAACTACGAAACTGCGAAACACCATTAAAGAAGCCACTTCCAAGGAAGATAAGCTCAAAGCAGAAGTTGATTTGGAAAAAGCTTAGAAGATTCTACGATTCTACTACAATGTTCGAGTAGATTTCGCTCTTAGCCAGCATATTTCTGTGAGTGACTAAGTTTGTAAATTCAAGCAGACCAACACATTGAACCCAGGTGCTTCCATAGGAATGCATGCCTAATTCAATCCTGAAGGAGGGTATAAATTAGTTGCATTGAGTTACTGTCAGATATTGGTGCTTTCTGGGAATCTTGTAAAGACAATTTTCGGGGATGATGATGCAATTGCGCTGTCGATTCAATCGATACTTCGAAAGAAACTTGATTGCTTTGCGGAAATCGAACTGAATAAAGGGTAGCTTGGGTTTTTTATCAAAAAAGAATTGAAGTCTGGAGAAAGAATTGAAACTAACTCCACTTCACAATGTCTATTTCTTTTGAAAGGCTCCATAGAAATAAGTGCAATCGGAGAAATGATACCCTTGGAAATTCTAGAATCAGGAAATGTTTTCATGAGTGAGCAGATTAATCCCAGCTAAAGAGAAAGAAATTAATAAAAAAGTATCCTCAAAAAAGGAAGTTTAAGTTATTTAGAAGAACCTGCTGAGACTACAAATGTCAACAATAACAAAAATAATACTAATACTCTAAGTAATCTTGGTGTGGAATTGCAGGGGATTGTCGTATTAGACACAGTTTTATATGCGATATCAGTTGATTAAATGAAAATGCTTTATGGTAGAGAGGTAATCGCTGAATTAACAGAGAGAACATAAAATACACTGAATGGGTATAAAATCAGAATCTTTGGGAGTTCACCAAGACATTCCCCCACGCATTCTCCAAAACATATGTCTTTGAGTAAGACACTTTCTCGAATGGGATCTAGTTTCTCAATCAATCATACAACTATCAATAGTCCTCTCAAACCAATCAGAAAAGAACTAAAATTTCAGGTGAATTAATTAGAATCTGAAGAAAATTCTGGAGTTTCTGTTCCTGCTGCAGCTGATCATTTCTTTCAGTTCAATTCTACGAGCAGTGATGACTAAACTGAGTCTACAAATAGGTTACCTTCTGCTAGTAACATTGTTGATTCTGGATAAGTCGAAAGTAGAGAATGGATAAAACGAGTTGATAGCTTGGATGGCTAGGGAGTTGAAAGATTTTAAGTTATCAACAAGAATCAGCAAGATTCCACCCTGAATGATGATCTTGATAAAGAAAAATCAAGTTTGATTAAGTTATTCAGAGTCGATAGCGCTGTAAAAGAAGGGAAAACATCTGATTTATTTCGTGTAAATGCCAAAACTAGAGCAGCAAAACTAATCAGAAGAGGAATGAGTAACCATCGTTTTGTAGATTAACCTTCTCAGATAATCCAAAAAGAAAAAGAGGTGAATTCGATGATCAATAACACATTGAGTGAGGAAGAAGCGGAAACAATGATAGGCATCGCTGGAGTTTAAGTTCTCAAGAAAGTTAGTTCTCTACAGAACTCACCAGTCGAATAGAGGAAAGGGATACGAATCTAAAGAGAAAGTTCAAGCTAAGATACGTTAAGCAGGACAATAAGTAGCACAGCTGGTTTATCTCAATCAAAGGACTCGTTGAATAGTAGAATTATTAGTAATCACAACTTCAAATTTCTTGATAACTACTACTGTAGAAATACTACTGATAATCGCATTGTCTAATAACCCCATTAACAACAAGAATAAAGTTAGATAAAATACAACCAATCTCAAAATGAAAGTGCTATCAACTTTTATAATAACCCTCCAATTGTTATAAACTACACATATTCAGCACAAAATGATCCTAAAAGCAAAAATACTGCTGCTTTCATTGCATCCAAAGTCAATTCAAATTAGTCAAAACTATCATCAAATCTTGTTTCTACTTTTGAATAAAAAAAAAGAGATAGCTTAATATTATCCAAACAGCCTTTTAGTTAAGATAAAACTTATTTTCCAGTGAACGATTCCAAATAAAATGAGCCCGAATAATCACGAAGAAACAGCACTCATGTTTACTCCTAGCCAGGAATGATAATAAGCAACTAACAAAATATCAACACCAGCAGTAGCTTTTTAAATAAGAACACACTGTTTAGCAGCAATACAAATAAGCTAAATCAGTAATCTAACAAAATTATGGATCTTCAATCAAAGTAAAATTCATTTTTAAACGAAACTAAACAAAACAACAATAATAATCTGAATAAATTTGAGAAAAACATCCTTTCAAGACCCTTTACTCGACTTCGAACACATGGCTCAGTCATGGAGTTAAGTAACAATACAACTACTAGTTATTCTAAACCCTTGAAGACTCAACAAAATCAACCATAATCAAGAGAAATTTATTCTTTTATGAATAAAATTTTCAATAAGAACGATAATGAAAGGCCCCAAGAAGAGAATTTATTAACACTGGTTGCCAAATAAAGTAGCTCATAAGGATCAATTATTGAATCACCTTTAAAAAAACTCAAAGAAAATGTTAAGGATATGTCTCCAATCTTAAAAAAGAGATACTCAACTTAAGGTGAAGATATTTCATTTAACAGTAATGAATAGCTTAGCCGAAAAAGAGATACTTATGATAAAAGTAGGTCTTCGATTTAATATGTATTATAAAATAAGATTTAAAGATCTCAAACAGACCATAACTAAGACACATCTCCTTTGAAAAAGACCAGGCATCTTAAAGAATCTTGAAAATAAAAATAGTATATTTTTCTCTAATTTATGTATTTTATGTTTCAAATGAGGAGAGTTTAGTTATTATCTTCTTAAAAGATTTAGGTTTTTTATTTGATAAAATAATTAATATTTATTATT
>Ga0302284_1001254_pt1 | contig 11523 bp, 13 predicted proteins | sample III_Fen_E2_1_FD_198760 | JGI IMG/M metagenome (GOLD analysis project Ga0302284, IMG submission 198760) | Peat permafrost microbial communities from Stordalen Mire near Abisko, Sweden - III_Fen_E2_1 | ecosystem: Environmental > Terrestrial > Soil > Wetlands > Permafrost | place: Sweden: Abisko...
GTATCAGCAATGGGTTATGATGGAAGTTCTCCTGACATTAAAAGCTTTACAATTGCAAACAAATATGGTACATTGATAAGATTTCATGATGGAAATTACACAATTCATCAGAATATTCAAATACCAATTGGCCTTGGATTTTTAATTCCAGTAGGTTATTATATTGATCTTCGTGCTAAGTCCAGTAATTTTAAAAATGCTTACACCAGTATCAAAGGTTTGATTGATAATACTTATACTTACAGTTCGAGTGTACAATTATATAAGCTTGATGAAGATAATGTAATCATTAAACCCGATGAAAAAATTGCTCAGTTTCTTTTGCAAGAACATAATCCAATTTCTGAATTGAATGAAGTTTCTCTTGATGAATGGAATAAATTTCCTGAAGTAATTCAAAGAAGATTAAAAAGAACCGGAGGATATGGAACAACAGGAAAATTCAAAGCTGATCTAATTAAAGTTCAAGCTGCTGGTCTATATGGAACAACAAAAGCTTCTGAATTAGATTTAACAAAAGTTGGCGATTTAAAATAACTGGAAATTGAATCAACTTATTTTTTTATAAAATCGTGAATATATAAACAATAAATAAAACATTAAATTTTAAAATCATGGCAGTAAAAAAACCTATTGAAACAAAGATCGAAAAGACCTTTGTTGAGTTGAATAAAGTTGTTGAGTCGAATAAGGTTGCTGAAACAGTTAATCTTCAGGGAGAAGAAAAAGTAATAACTGTTGTTGATAAATCGGCTGAAAAACTTCCAACCGAAAAAGTTGAAGAAGTTGTTGCTGAAAAAGTTGAAGAAGTTGCTGCTGAAAAAGTTGAAGAAACTCCTGCTGAAAAAGTTGAAGAAACTCCTGCTGAAAAAGTTGAAGAAACTCCTGCTGAAAAAGTTGAAGAAACTCCTGCTGAAAAAGAAGTTGTTGCAGCTCCTGTTGAAAAAGAAATTGAAATGCCTGAGGTTGAAGAACCAGTTTCAAAACTTCAAGAATTACTTGGTGATTCTGTTTTTCAAACAGATGAAGATGCTCTTGAAGGAGATGAAGATGGCGGACAGGAACCAGAAGTTATTGATGGTGAAGAACAAAATACTAAAACTTTTGATCTTACATCTACATTGGAAGAAGAAGTTCAGGTTGAAGAAGATGCTGATTTTGTAACAAAAATCAAAAAGATTCTTAAAGAAACCGGTAATTATGGTTATTTATCATGTGGTCGTCATTTACGTGCTGAAATTACTCGTGGAAACATCAAGAAATTCTATGAGGAATTTATAAGTTATGGTGCATCATCAAAAAACGATTCAGATTTCTTAGCACTTTGCAAAAAAGAATTTGCTATTGTTGTTGAAGTAAAAGAATAATCATAAACCAACTTAGAATCAAAGGACAAAAAATAATGGAACAAAAAATAATTAGTATAAAAAACTTCAGGTTAAATGTTTTTAGAAATCTTCTTGATCAAGCATTAATTGTTGACAATCAGATTATGCTTGAATTTAGCCCGGAAATTATCAAATCATGTTCATTTTCTATCACAAAATCATTCATGAAACTTTGGACTATTCCAACAAAAAGTTTGATTATTGTGCCTGAAGATACTGGAATTGAGTTGTTTGCATCAGTTGGTGTTGTCAAAGATGAATTAACTTTTCCGAAATTTAATTTGTATATTCTCAAGGGTGATTTGTTTAAAAAATTCATGAGTGTACATAATACGGATATGGTTGATTTGGAATTTACAATTCATAACATAAACGATAAATGGCAAGCTGCGAATATAACAATTCGAGGTAAGTCTGAAAACAATTCTCCATTGTTAACATCTTTTGTTTTAACCACTGAAGATTTAATTACAAATAAAATTGAAGACTATTCGTTAGTTCTTAAAGAATGTACACCAAACCCATCAATGTTTGAGTACATACTTACTGATATTCAAATTCAGGAAGTTAAACGTTTGGTTAAACAATTACACAAATCGAGTTCAAACAATACCGCTTTTCTAACATTTACTATTGATGTTGAAAATAAGAAAATAACGGTTAATGATAAGGTTTTCACCATTGATTTTTTCATAAGCAATGATGTAAAATTTCCACCAAAATCTTTTAAGTTTAATATTTTGAAGTCTGATTTCATAATGACTGGGAATCATACGTTCACAATTTATACTGATGAGGTTGAACAAAAAGTTATATTCGGAGCAATTTATGCTGGTTCAATCATTTGGGCATTGAGTTCAAAGGTAAATGAATCAACAATAAACTTAGATGATTCAATCATTGATTCAACTATTGATTCTATGGATTTAGCCGAATATTTAAAGTAGTGTCCATTGTTTTTTGATTTATAAAACGAAAGGGATTGGAAGCAATTTCAATCCCTTTTCAAATTTTACATCATGTCAAATAAAAATAAAATATTTTTCATAAAACAATCATTTAATACTGAACGTTGTCCGACATGTAAATCGAAACGTGTAGGAAAAGGTAGACTTGGTAATTGGTTTTGTAAGAAATGTCATTGTTATTGGTCAAATATATAATATAATAAAAATAATATGGATTTTTCTGAAAGATTCAATTCGTTATGTTCAAGAACAGAAGACTTCAGTAATTATTCGAACATAGAACTTGAAGCACTTTTGCATGAAGCAAAAGATACACAACAAGAATATAAAAATTTACAATTAGTTGTGAAAGCCGATGCAAATTCCCTTTATGGTGTGTCAGCTTCAATTTATTTTAGTTTGAATGATTTTGATATTGCTGAAGATATAACAACAACAGGTAAACATTTTGCTGTTATCGTTGATCATGCGTTAAATAATTGGTTAGGAGCTTGGGCAAATTTCCCAGAAATTCTTAAGAAAATACAAGAATATTATCCTCAAGTAATTAGTCTTCGTAATTTTACTGAATACGTTGCAGACACGAAAAATGATTTCTGTGTGTATGGTGACACTGATTCTCGATACTGTGATACTGAGTTACTTTATAAACTTATGATAACAGAATCAGGGCCAATGAAATTACCTGACAATAATGATGAGTTATCTAATTTCGTATTGTTCGTGATGGATAATTTTATCAATGCTCTCATAAAGAAAACAATTGAAACAGATTGTGAAGCTCGCGGTGCTCGCAAAGGTTATCTTCGAATGAATCATGAGGTTACAACTCGTAAAGGTGCATTCCTTAAGAAAAAGAAATATATCTTTAATTCTATCTGGGAAGATGGAAAAATGTTGACAAAACCGAAACTCAAATTCAAAGGGGTTGAACTTCGTAAAGGTTCTTCGAGTCCGAGAATCAAAAAAATATTAACTAAGCTGTTGGATAAATACTTAATTGAAGGATTTACAAATGAACAACTTAGAATTGAATGCATCAAATTAATAACGTATATAAAAAATCTCAAAGATAAAACATTCATTTATCAAATATCTTCTGTATCAGGATTGAAAAGCATAACAAAGACAGGAAATAAATGGAGTTCAGATAAAAATCATATTCAAATGCAAATCGCAGTTTCTTGGTATAATTTTATTGAAGATAAGAAAGGATTGTACAGACCCCCATTTGAAGGACAAAAAATGATGTATTATTATTGTGACGAAAATTGTGGACATAAGTTAATTGGTATTCCTGATGATGTTGATCTTAATAAAATTGAAGGATTGCCTCCACCTGATTGGAACAAAATGTTGAACAACGTTTTATTGAAACCTTTACTTCGTTATATTTATGACAAAGAAGATATTGATGATCGAGATGTAGAATATTTTATTCTTGGAATCAAACAATGGCAATTTTAATTTTATAATTCAAATAATATATAATACCAATGATGAAAATTAATTTTCTTAAAAATACATAAAACATGGCGACTCAAAAAAATTATCGTAAACAAGATCTTTTAGGGCCTAAATCGTACCCTGCGATCGTGGAGCAAATAGTTGAAAAAATTAAAAATGCTCAAGCACAAACTTTGGCCGGAACAACTTTGTTAAAAGAAGTTTATGCAACTTTGAATGAATCTATCACACCAATGATGGACATTAAACCTTTCGTAACAAAAGCTGAAGCTATTGCCGGTGATGATGCAACTCTTGCAGATGTTGTTGCGTTTTGCAAAAAATCAGTTACAACTGGTGATTTGAATTTCATTATCAATCTTTGCAAGGAAGAACATTACACGAACATGAATCGTTTGAATCATCCCGATCCAAAGTCAACTGTTAAAGAAATTGAAGGAGCTTTTGATGAACCTTCAAGTGTTATTGAAAAAGGAATCAAAGCCGGTCTGTTTGATAAACTTGATTCAAAATTGTTGAACAAAATCAAAGTTGATCTTGATGTTGTTAAATCAAATTTGAATGAATCAGTTAAAGCAAAGTTCAATGGTTCAATGATTCGTTATTCGCCAATTGGTATTCGCTACGAAGATGTTGCAAACAATAAAACAATTTTATTGTTGGAACAAAATAGCTTAAGCTATGACCGGGCAACACGCGAATTTTCTCCGTTGAATGAATCAGTTGAAATTGCTGAAAGTCATCGCAAACTAATGTCATCTGTTGTATCTTGCGGATATAATCCTGAAGATGAAACATTCAGATTGAATGAAGGATGGGATTTCGAAATGATTCTTGATTCTGATGGTCAGCCAATGCTTAAAGGTTTGAACGAAGGTGAATTTAAGGAAATTCCAAAAGAAAAAGTTAAATCTTTCTTCATCGAATCAATTGCCGCATACAAAACTGATCCAACGCTTGTTGATGGAAAGTTGAATGAAAATCAATTGCTAAATGCTGCTGATCAGTTCATCATGTTGATGGAAAATTATGACAAGCTTATCAAGTTTGATAATCTTGAAACTATCCGCAACCTTAATGAAGGAAGTTATATTTTGTTGGATAAGGAAAGTGTTTATGACACATCATGTCCACGCATCCTGGGTTCTTCTGTTGGAAATAAAGATTTTGCTACTTATTCTGAAATGATGGAATCATGTCAGCAAATTCTTAAAGGAAATATTTCTGATCTTTTTGAGTCTCAACTTATCAACGAAACAACTTTGATAAATGATCGCAACAATAAAATTGTTTCGCTCAATGAATCTCAAAAAGAATTGAACAGCAACATAACAAAACTTCGTGAACTCAAAACTATTGCTGAAGAAAATTCACCTGCAATGGATAAACTTTTGAAACAAGAAGTTCTTCTTGACACTATGTTGAATGAGAACATTAACGATCTGAATTTCTACAAAAACGAGTTTAAACTATATCAATAAATGTTTGAACCCTGTGTAAAAGTTAAAAAACAATACGTGCCACCCAAGGATTTGAAAGCAGAATATTTCAAATCCTTGGAAGCCGATAAGGCTACTGACAAGTTAATACTAATGTTTCAAAAAATTGCGAAACACTATGCCACACGATTTAAGTATGTAAATAAATGTGATGAATCAGCATGTGTTAGTTACGCAACTTCAGAAGCATGGATAAAATGGAAGAAATATGATGAAGAAAAAAGTTCGAACATCTTTTCTTTCTATACTTCAATGATTGCTAATGATTTGATGTTTTATCATAAGAAAATGACTAAGGGAAATAAGAATCAAATTTCAATTGAGTCTTTATTTTCAAATGAAAATAAGTAACAAATGGAAATTTCTCAGGATTGAATTGATCCTGAGAAATTTCCTATAATATTTTTCGCTCATGTTAAATCCGTCCTTAAGTAATTTTCGTATTGAATTTTCAGATGATTTCTTTCCAACAGAAATCACAGAAAAATATGATGCATTCTTATTCAACAAGAATACTCCATTCAAATTTACTAAAGCATTTTTGTATGAATCTATTCAGAATTTAGACATGCCTGGAATAAATCTAAATGAATATTCTGTTAACGGATTAAGTAATTTAGGATTGAATCCAAGAGATAGTGGTGGTTTTCCTCACACAACAGTCAACAGACAATTTCCTGGTACTGATGCAATGAATGCTATTGTTGATTCAACCAAAGTAACAATAACATTTAGAAATTCTATCATAAATTGGATGTACATGTATGAAATGTTTTATTCATATTACAAAAGAAGTAGAAGCATAAAGGATTTTAAAATCTTTGTTATCATGTTAGATAGTGGAGAAATTCCAATGATTAAATTTTCATTATCAGATTGTTATGTTTCTTCACTTCCAGGATTATCTTTCGCATATAATGCGGCATTTAATGAATCAAAAACATTTGATGTTGGATTTACTTTTAATAAATTTGATGTTGAATTTATTATTCCAAATTTTAATGTAACAAAACTAATATTCGGAAACTAATGGATGCACAAGTTTACGTTGATAATTCAATTGATAAATTATTAGTTGAAAATTTCGATAATATACCATTAATAAATATCATCAAGATTGATAATAAAATTTATGGGAAACTCGATGTAATCATTAACAAGTATTACAATGGTAGAATGGAACTTTTACCTTTGATAATGAGTTTCAATAAAATTTCTGATCCAATTGAAATAAGATTAGGTATGTTATTCGAATTGCCTGATCTTGAATCATTGGAAAGTAAAATTGTTATTAATAATATATTAGATAACGATGATGTTCCAGGTATATGTTCATCAACAAATAATTTACTTGTTAATGCAAATCTGAAAAAAACACAATCAACAGCATCAAAAACAATAGCTTTGCCAAAACTTGGAATATCTTTAAATCATGTTAGCTATGATGCTAAAACTGGAACTGTCACATTTTAAACTACTTTCTAACACATAAATAATGGGATTACTTTTAAAACCAAATATTAAAGTTGCTGATATTAAAATGGACATGGATGCTAATTCATCTGCTGTTCCAAGGGTACTCAACGAATTTGGTAAAAATATACCATTAGTTAAAATTGGTGATTATGTGTTGAAGATAAGCGAACTAACTTCATTGAATATTAAAGTTGGATTAAATTCGTTACCAAGTTTCTCAATGACAATTGATGATTCAACTTATCATATTCGTGAGACATTGAAAAAAGAAATCGATGAAGGTGTGATATTTATAGGATATAAAACATGGTACATTAAATTTAATATGCTAATCACAACTGTTCATTCAGATGCTGGTGATTCACATCTTGATTTGAATGGTATTATTTTTAATGATAAACTATTCCAAACAGAACAAAAATCCTATCGTGATCAAAGCGTTTCAGATATTTTATTAGATGTGTGTAAGAAAACCAATATGGGATTGTTCACATTTAATAATACTTTGTTGAATCAAAAAATCGATTACATATTAAATACAGAAGTAAGATTTATCGATTTTATAACAGATAATATTCTAAAGTATACTGATAATATTTTTGCTTACGATTTATTTTATCATTTACATATTGGAAATATAGAATCAATAAGAAAACAACCTATTGATAAATATACTCTTGCACCAACTGGTGAAACAATAGCAGAAAAAGATATGATTTTTTCATCAAAGACAAGATACTTTAATGCAGGGGTTGATGATTTTAAATTACCAATAAATTTCTATACATTAAATTCAAATTTCTCAAAAACCTTTCTTGATAATGCTTCGAATTATAAAGTAGGTATTCCAGGAACAAATCAAAAAGAAATTAAATCTGATAATAAAATTGGTTATGGTTCAATTGGAACTAATACATTTCCAGGATTTGCTAATCAAAAATTTCCATTCTATTCTAACATTGTCAACAAAGCTTTAGGTGGAAATGTAATAACTATTGAACTCAAACAATTAATGTTTGAGCTTTCTCCATTTTCTGTTGTTGGTATAGAAATTTATCTTCCAGAGACTGGTAATAAACAATTTAGATTAGATTACGAACATAGCGGAAAAAAAGTTGTAATTGGATGGAGTCTTGACTATGAAAAGAAAGATGAAAAAGTCGAAAATGGAATCACACAAACAATAAATTTAATTTAAACACACTCTCAATATATAAAATATTAAATACTTACACAGTTATGGAAAATATTAATTTAGTTGCGAAAAATTATATCAATGTCGTCAAAGCTTGGAAAAAACGTGCTGATGTTCAAAATGGTACAAGCTTAGGTTATCATAAGGATCAAGACCCAAATGGTGAACTTGAAATACAGGATAAACCAAAAGGAATTGGTGACGGACTTTCAACAACAGGTTGGTGTGTGTCAGCATCTCAGTCATTACTTTATGACAATGTTTTCCAAACAATATTAAAATCACGAGGAGCTAATGCTAAATTAGTTAGCATCGATATTAAGGAACAATATTATGGACAGGTTTATAATGGTTCACAAAACAAATGGCACACAGCTATTCTTGTAAAAGATAGTGATGTTCTTATGATTGTTGATCCAACTTGTGCACAGTTTGGAAACTATTTTGTTGGTAAATTGATCTGGGATTTCGAAACATGGGAAAAAACCTTAAGATCAGCTGAAGACAAACATATTATCACAGATTTCTCAGGTAATGTTTTAGCAACAGGACCTGCAAATATTAATGTTAGCAATACATTTTTGGATTCAGCTAATGTTGTAAATTCTATGCATGATATTACAACTATTAATGATGTTGAACGTAATGTTCTTGCTGATTTTTTCCTCAACAAAATTGAACCGTTGAATAAGAAAATCCTTATTGGAAACCTTAATTCATTCGATTTCAAATACATGGATAATGTGAATACTTTGATGAAAAACTTACGTTTTGCATCTACCAAAGAACAATATTATATCATGTCATTTGCAAACAAAGCTGGAGCAGTTCAGTGGATTGAAAAATTTGCAAAAAATGATTATATTCTTCCACAATATATTACTACCTCTCCAACATTGAAAGACAACTGTGATTATTTCGGTATTGATATGAATGATGTTAACACTGAATCATTAAAATCCAAATTTTTCATTGTGATTAAATTTTCAGAATGCTCAGGTGTAAAAATTGACTTCATAAAATATGGTGGAATCTGCATACCTTACGGAATTAAATTAGAATTAAATCCGAAAGAAGATATTTACAATGCTGGAAAGGATTTATCATTAAACAATATTGGAGAAGTAACAAAGACCAATACAATCATGATTAATTGTAAACTATAAAGTTATGGGAGTACTTAAACCAAATGATTCAAATAATCTTCTAAACCACAAGTTTGAAGATAATTTGAATCACTTCAACGAAGATGAAGAGGATTTCACAGAATTTAATGAGGAAGTTGCCAAGTTATATGATCCTTATCCAGGAATGAATCAGAGTGCACTTAGTTTGGCATTTGATCTTATCGATCCATTTGAAGAAACAAACCAAATTGTTGAAGCACTGTTTCAAGATACTTGTCCAACTTCAAGAATTTATGGCAGTGGAAAAAACGATAACACAAATAAGGATTGGCAATTTACTGGTAGTGGATTTAATTTAACTGATGCAAGTTTACTTGAATAATGGATATAAAGAATCTGAAGCCAAATCCAAACTCGAAATATAAACAAGGTTATTTTGATCGATTTAATCCTGTTAAGTATGTTGGAGAAAGACCTATCATATATAGATCGAGTTTGGAATTGATCTTCATGAGAAAAATGGAAGCTAACTCATCAGTTGAATTTTGGTCTTCAGAACAAATTGTTATTCCATATATAATGATGGAAAAAATAAAAGGAAAATTTGTTCAAACTCGTCACAATTATCATACTGATTTTACAGTCTGGTTAAAAACAAAAATCAAATATGTTGTGGAAGTAAAACCTTCACAACTAACTCCATTAAATGAAGCTCAAATACATCGTAATCCTGTTATGTACAAGAACGCGTGTAAATGGAGAGCAGCAATATCCTGGTGTAAACAAAATAATTGTTCTTTCAAAATTGTAACTGAAGCACACTTAAAAAATAAAGTATTTTGATACTGAATAAATAAATCAAATTAGAAATAAATAAAATCAAAAACATATGGATTACTCAAAACGAGATGGCTACAGAGTCCTATTCAATCTAAATCAAAGAGAACTTTATTCATTATTGAAATGTCAAATTCAAATGACATTAGTTTTTGATAACAAAGGTAAATTTGAATTTATTGATTTGCTTGAAAGAACATTAACAAATGGTGTTCAAATGATTTATTGTTCAGATGGAGTAAAAGCACCATCACTTATTACATACGCTGAATTAATCAAATTAATTCAGGTAAAAATGTCAACAGGAATACTTAGTATTGAAATTCTACAGGAAATTGCTAAAGAAAAAGAATCTTTGATAGTTATTGTTGGACAAATCAAAACAAGTGTTGTTGATTCATGTGTGTATCTTGACTATAATGATGGAATGTTTTCAGTTATTAATAAACCATTAGCAGCTGGATTACCTGATAAGTTATATTTCTTCGAACAAAATTCAAACATATTATTCTTTGGTAAGGATGGACCAAAAATAATTACCAAATCGAATTACGAAAATATTGAAGACTTAATTTGCGATTAATAAACAATAATGCGAAGTAAAAAGAAAAAAATACTTACACTCGATCAATTACTGGAAAAAGTTCCTCCAGTTTTTGACCGACGTGACATATATAAAAATAAATACAAACGAATACTTGATGATGCAAAAGCTCCAAGAAGTGAAGAAGACACACTCTATGCATTAAAAATAAAAACTGGAAAATATTCACTTAGAACTCGTGTTAAAAATAATCCCTGGGTTAATCATTTACCTGCATCGAAAGCAATAAAATGGTTATTTACTGAGGTATTTAAAAATGCTTCAGTTTATAAGTATAGTAAAATGATTATGTATCAGGGTGGTATGTTCATATTCGAATATAAAAATCCAAAATACAAAGGAACATCTTCATTACCCTGGTTTGATAAATTTCCATTAATTATTAGTCTTGGTCCAATTGTTACTAAATTAGGTGTTAGAAATCTCGGATTTAATCTACATTTACTTCCACCAAAGATTAGAATAATTGTGATGTGTTCAATATTTGAATTACATAAAAAAATGTATCGTTATCAGATTTTTCTTAAGATGAATCGTCCTGTAACAATACACTACACAAGAATCGTTCACAACTTGAGAAGATTTGGTGTAAAATTTTGTGTGAGAATGTACATACCAAGTAGAACAAGACAAGTAGTTCGTTTTCCATATTCTGATTGGCACAAAGCTATCTTTATTCCGTCAAGAGGTTACGATAGTATACGAGCACAAAACTTAATCAAAGAGTGGAGAAATTTCTGTAAGAAAGAAGGATTTAGTATTAACCCCAATATTGATTGGAAATCTCACATTTAATAATGAATACAGATACTACAATAACTGACAAGAAAGATTTCAAAATCAACATAGTTGACAAGGAAAAATTTTCCAAATTAACTTTGAATGAACAGAAATTATTCGAACAAATTAGAAATTCGATCATAGAAATTTTTCCTTTTGAAGATAATAAATTTAATGATCTT
>Ga0302284_1001261_pt1 | contig 11503 bp, 10 predicted proteins | sample III_Fen_E2_1_FD_198760 | JGI IMG/M metagenome (GOLD analysis project Ga0302284, IMG submission 198760) | Peat permafrost microbial communities from Stordalen Mire near Abisko, Sweden - III_Fen_E2_1 | ecosystem: Environmental > Terrestrial > Soil > Wetlands > Permafrost | place: Sweden: Abisko...
ACTTCAAGTTGAAGTGTGTCTAAGATCAATAAAACCACGCAAAACCCTTGAAAAAGCACGATTTATGTTTTAGTGGTTATTTATGGTTGTAGTGGTTTTTATGTTATTGTGATAATTATGTTGGAGGAATAGAAATTGCGAATTGGCGTGGTGTGTTTCGTGAATTTCGATTAGTACTTAAACATCGACTTGAAAGAGGAACTGGGGGAATGATATGTGCATTGTCAAAGGTGTTAACATTTGAAGCCATGGCAACAAAAATATACACATGTATTTTTATCTTTATATATTGCTATAAATATTTTGTGGAAATGGAAAAGAAATGAATTGAAACTGACACTACATAGCAGCGCCGGAGAGAGTATGTAAATATTTGTATAATCTGCAGGAATGACCCAAAGTCCATGTTTGTGCTAAAGTTAATTGTCATTGCTTCGCAAGTCTTGGACAAGTATGACAAAATTCTCTACAAGCCCCCTAGATATGGGTAGCCCTTGAGCTAGACCAATACACGGTTTGTTGGGGGAAAAATAGCACAATCAGAGCATGGTTGATTCATTTCAATATTAGTTGCCAATAACATCTTCACCACCGATACTATCAAAAGACGATGCAAAATTTTGTTGTCGCTGAAATAGCTATTTGGTCTCTCATTTTACAAGATACTCCTCAAGGCAAAACGAACTTACACTAACATTCTTGTTACGTTGGCATAACTGTGGATATTTTAACTTTATAGCCAGTGCTTTCCAACTTAACGATGTTTGTTTAGAATTAGGATTGATATCGTGTGCCTCAATCAACTCAAAATTTTATTATTTCATTGTTCCTCCATGCAGTTGTTTGTGGTGACTGCATCCATATAAGCGATTACAGAGTATCTTGATTGAAGTCATCCACGAACAAATGACATTATATGCAATATATGTTGCTTAATATATATAAAGCAGTTTAGAGCATAAACGAGATTGTCAAAGCCATTCATATTTGACAAAATACAAGAAGCACATAATTAACATGCCAAGGCATGCATTAATATGAGATGACATTAAAAACTTCCTGCACCTAAAATTGTACATAAAACATGCCTATACCAGCGAAATTTGCTAAATCGCTTCAGTTTTTGTGGACGCAGTGGCTATTCCCCTGCTGCGAAGTTCTACTTGACACTCCTTAAACTGGTTGGTGTAGTCGATTGATCTTGATTTAATAGATAAGGTCTGAATGCAAACGAAAGAAAATAAAGCATACGTATTATTGCTCTCGGATATTTATTTCTGTGGATACTCTTGTTTCCCATTTTCTTCTTCATGGAGTTATATGTGGGGAATAGTTCCATCTGTTTCAATCGACGCTATGTCAATCTCAACTTTGAGATCCGTGCTTCTAATAAAGTTCCATTCTATGTAATTCGTCACAATGCCATATACCAAGTTCGAATCTCACCATCGGCCACTGCCTCACAACCAACAAGATCTTGAGAATATCCTTGTTCGAAATCATTCTTCTTTGCTTCCACAATACATATTTGCTTGTTGTCATGTTTAAGTACAAAAATCAAAAAATCCATGACAATGCATTTGTTTTGCATCAACACTTTTTTCGAAGAGGATTTGAACGCCGCCGTCAAACTTCTCACATGCGAGAATGGCATATGCGTTGCTTCATTTATTCTGTCGTTTCGATATACTGGACACATTGGATGAATGCAGTTTATTTTCATAGTCACGAAATTGGAATGTTAAATGCGCGTGTGGAAGAAACTCGACTTGATCCGTTTGCTCGAATCTACCACGGATGCTTGTTAACGTGTTCGTTTATCGCTACTGTCTTTCATACTTCCATCCTGTATATACACTTCAAGAGAATATTAAGCTCTGTAATGTGACTTCTTCAATCAACTGTGGATACTAGTGCTTCAGCAAGCTTCTGTGAATGTCGTTAGTGCGAGCAACTATTGTACGTAGTGTATTCCTTAATATTATCAGCAATTTTGTGTGCCACACACTTTCTCGTTGTATTAACATACCCCCACGATACCACATATGACCAAACAAGAAATGCTACGGCCCTCGACTTTGTTGGACGAAATGTTTGCCGTTACTATCGACGTTAATATCTTGGAATCGCTTTTTACATTATTTTGCATATGGATGCGAGTTGTAGTTCAAGTAAATAGACTAGGGTATTGCCTTTTGAGATTGCATATGAAATTCTTTGGCTTCAGCGCGAGAGCATATATTGATATGAATTGGTGGAGTTTCTTCAAGTTCATACAAATTTCAGAAATATATGTATGAAAACGAACATTTTATAAGTAAATATCAAATAAAACTTGGAAACGAAGGTTTAAGGAATGACCAGAAGTTGATAAAGTGAATATGATGTAATATCATTTTAGAGCGACAACTAAGTTGATTAGATCTTACCCAGGGTAATTGAGTATGGTCAATCATGGATGGGAAATTTCGGTAGCCCCCACAAGACTCCGCGGTTAGTCTCTGTCGATTCACGAATGACCAAATGTAGCACAGGGCTTTCATCCCGTTCCCGCTGCGATAGTTTGTCTTACTATTCGCAGAAACACCTCCCAGATTTAAAAGTGATAATATACCACTCAATACAATCAGCATTAGTTCAGCGTTCAAGTTCACAATGCTTTCCAAAGTATAGTGAGATCCTTCCAACAGGTATCAACAGTGACATGGATACGGCTCGCAATATACTGGAATCCAAGCAAGCAATGGTCGTACTGATGATGAAGTTGAAGAACCTACCACAGTGTTAGAGAAAATGTACGAATATGCGATAAGATTAACTCATGTCAACACTCCAACTTGTTCGGCACTTTACACCAACATCCTTACAGATATGGTTCTCAGATTTTGATACTTTTATTGCCCGACTCTAGCACAATCTTTGAGCTATCAGGAGCTGATACAACTTCATCACCATGCACTTGTAGCGTATTTTAGACATATTCTTGTAGCAGAAGTCCAAACTTATATTGACTTCAAATGTCCGACAGTCTGCTACTTGAAGAAGTTCATGAAAAAAGCTCGAAAGCGAGCGATGTAAGCTGGTTCAATGAAATTCTTGACTCTGTCGTCTATGAGCAAAGATGACAAAGATACCTGCACAAAACTTTGTACTCAATTTTGTTTTTCAATTTGCTATGCAGTGCACTCCTTGGCAGATATTTTGAGAATTCACCAAAATGTGTTAGTAAAATACCAATCGCAAATACATTCAAGATTGATGCTTGCTAGTAAACTTTATTTTTTATTTCTGTTATTTTTTCTTATTATTTTTTATTCTTAATATTTCTATTATTTTTTTATTTTTTTATTTTTTTATTTTTTTATTTTTTTATTTTTTTATTTTTTTATTTTTTTATTTTTTTATTTTTTTATTTTTTTATTTTTTTTATTTTTTTATTTTTTTTAGAAGGACATAATTATATTTTAATATCACCAGCTATTTCTCCTGATGGATCCGAAACCTTGTGATAGGACCATCAAATTATTGGATTTTGTATTGGGCTTCGATCCAGTTTCTGACATTAAATTGTTTTTATCTTTTCTTTATAAATTCCGTGGCAACTTAGGCGGTGTAGGATTCTTTAGACGGACTTGATGTTGCACTTCGAATGTTTGAATATGAATGGAAATTGGACACAAACTACTTCACATTACAACACGATAGCATATTTCAAGTAATAAAATGAGCTGCAAATCCACTGGTATGGAAATGCGTAGAACTCTGCAACAAATTGCAGCATCTCAAGGTTACGATGACATTGTACAACAATTGTTGAACAGTAATGTAAAGGTGAACTCACAGTGTATTTCTCGCTAATGAATTCTCGGGATTTGAGAGCTTTATTTTGTAACGACTTGTAATTATCAACAGAAAGGAGCAATGAAAGAAGGTATTTGGTGATACGATGCCAGAATCAAATCGAGTGCCTTTTAAACCGTACAAAATCATCACAGATGCGATGCATATCACATTTCCATACCATGTTATATCGACACCACTGCTCTTTTTTTCTCGTAAAGATCCTTCCACAAGTTACGAAGGGTAACGAAGAAGGCAAATTGATATATCAACCAATTTGCTATGGCATGATACCAGATAAATTTTCACTACCAAAATTAAAGCGAAGAAGACGCGAAGCTGCGAAATGCCATGAAGATATCAAGGAGATGTTGATGAGCATATGGACAAATTTATGACAAATTTATGACAAATTTATGACAAATTTATGACAAATTTACTCGGAAATCCTTATGCAATGCAATCTACACCTCCACAAAAGCCTCAAAATGGTGGATAGCCTATTACCACTCTCCTCAAGCGTTCAACGAGCTATCAATTCCAAGCACTGCTACACATCATCTCCATGCTAAGGAAATTGATAATCTGCTTGTAATGAATCCAAAGATGCATAAGCTGCTGGGTAAAGTATTCAAAGAAAGGAATGATGCTAGTTTAGCCGATACATTTGGACATCACTTCCGTAACAATGTCAAAATATATGCGAACCAGCAAACTGCAGAAGTTCTGAACCAAATCCAATTCAATACAAAGATGTGATTACAGGACAGAGCATCCAAGAAAGAAATTGATGTGAACTACAAACTCTTGAGACACAATAATGCAGCTAGTAAAATCCAAGCGAGAGTGCGAGGTCAGCAAGGCCGAAAGCAAGCCAATGAGGTACAAAAAACTAATTTATTTCATCTACTGCGCCAGCTTTATTTTTTTATTTTCAATGATTAGATTCGAGCGCAATTTTTTGTCATGGTCAAAGGAAGTGCAGTTCAAAAAGGGCTATGCGAAGAATATGCCGAAGGGCGAGCTGTGCTCTTAGTGCCACGAATTCACACACTTTTATCCACAATACTGTATGCATGTCGTCGAAAAGCTCACATCCTGATTCCTATGGTTGCAGAAGCCAAAGTAGCAACTTCAGATCGCAAGAACTTTCCAGAAATTCAGTACCCAACTTATCACTCTCCAAACAAAGCTGCTCATGAGTCTGCTGAAGTCATTCAGCATTTAGATTACACTAGTGTGAGTGGACTCTGGTCAGATAATAAACTCAACTACATCTGCATCGTCTCAAGGATATCAACTTTCTACTATGGTGAGCACGTTAGATGCGACACCAAAAGAAAAAAATTGCACAACCAGAAAGATAGAGAAATGACAGTAACTAGTCCAGCCTTGCTGGATAGTAGTTCGCTCAAAGCAAACGAAATACAGCAGGAAAATATTTCAATAAAGATGATTCCAGAGTGTGTTACTGACGCAGTTGAAGGTTAAGGATCGAACACAATCGTGTTCGTACATCTAGCAACGTTGCGCTCCAGAAGAATTTGTGCAGATGTATTTGCATTGGTAGCGAAAAATCCAATGTATAATGTAGCAAAACAGATATTATTTGGCTTGAAAGAATCCGTCATACCAACAGCATGCACTGCAATGTACACAAATCGACCATGTTTTCGCCATTCGGAAAGAATGAGATGATATCACTTGATGGCTTTGGTGGATTTTCATATATTTCTACTTTCCATTGCAGTTAGACGAAAGAATTCCTGTCATATTGCAAGTGCATCTTGAATTCATTTGCCTTTGTCTTCCTGGTGTTTTGGAATATGTTGAAAGACTTGTTGAAACGAATTTATGATATCGACAGGAAGCATTTCCATTAAAAAGAATTGAGAAATAGATTTCTTCACTTGGTGAAATTGTGTTCTTCGGGGATACCCACTGGGAATACTCACAATCTCAACAAGAAAAAATATCAAAATACCAAAGGGAAGATGAAGCTGTTCTGCGCCGTTGTCGGAGTAAAAAACATCGCCTTTCCTGTGGAGATTGATGCGAGTAAATTAGTCAGCGACTTGAAAGATGCAATTAGAGTCAAGCAAAAATACGAGTTCGTTGTGTGCGAGCTGCGTTTGTACCTGACGAAGCGCAGAGCGAAATGGCTCAAAGAAGACGACTTGGAAGGATTCTCTGTTCTTTGTGGAAGTTTCATGCGCATGAAGGCCTCTCTACGAATTGATGACTCCGACTTCAAATTTCCCGACGAAGACAAACGAAACCGTGGTGAGATTCACATACTGATTGAGATTCCAGAATGTTAGAAAGACGAAACGAATGTGGAAAGTCCACCCACGGTGCAAACCGGTAGCATTCATCATCCAAATCGGCTCAAAAGGTGAAGAGAACTCAACAATGTACTCGATCGCAACAAGAAAGCAAAACCCAACAGTAATGGCGATGGGACATCTACTGGATATTTGTACATATCATTTGGACAATGTTGATGACATCTCCAGCATAGTTTCTTATATACAAGAACAAGCAGAGAATGATGACAAGCGGCTTGACCTATTATACAATTATCTGCGTTGCTTAATCACGTCTTTTGGGGTATTTGTAACCGAAAGAGAAGCAAAACGACCCCATTTCATTTGTCTAGCGATACCATGAATACAGCAAAGTAAATAAATGCTGTTGCGTATAAAACACAGCCAAGAAAATAGTCTTGCTTTTATCCAATACTTCATATAAAAACACAACATGAGGAGGGAAGTGCAGCAATACCAAAACAGTGCTTGTGCGTTAACGCTGCTTCTACGAGTACCTGAGCTTGCTGCAGTCGAATGCCACAATATGACTTTAATTTTCAGTCCGTTGACTTGCACAAGTTCCGTAGCACATACTCATCATACTCTTGGTGAACAATGTGCTTTGCCAGAAGTACATCTAAGTTGTTGTCATGATAGTATATACATTCGTGGTTTCAATTGTACACCAGCACAATGCGAAAGCTTTTTTTTAACCAAGTGTTTATTAATTTTTTGTCAAAATTAAGCCTAAAATAGTGTGGATACTCGCTCATTGCGTGGTCCAGAGTCCAGAGCACCCTTTTCAGTGTGCAGTTGCAAGTCTCTGAGACTTTATATTTGTAGGCTAAATTACGCCTCTGTGAGATGCAAAAGTTGAGAAATGCTGTTTCAAGGGGTTTTTTAGTTAGTACTTCAGGGTGACAGGTTGAGTCGTGTTGGAGAATCCCTACTATATGTAGTATAGTAAGTCTGCCAAATGCCAAAACATGAATCAGTGTCTATATTACTTGTTACAGGGAGCCAAAAAAAAAAAAAACATCACCTTGAATATTATTCAAGGTGATGAAATGTATAACGTGAATTTGTACTATATGTGTTTTGTGCTGCGTATGTATATTTTTGTATACATGTGTGGCTAAACGAAGGTTTCGCAAGAAACCGATGTACTTTTAAACCCATTTATAAATAAATGTATGGCAAATTATATTGCAAATATGAAAATATTTCATTTTAATTTAAAATACAATTTTCAACATTGGATGTCTAGGCTCGCACATCGATGAAAAACTCTGAGAACTGCGATGTCTAATACAGAATTGCAGAATTCTATGTGTCATCAAAATTTTGAACGCATATTATATTGCACTCTCGGGTTAGTCCTGGGAGTATGTCTGTATCGGTGTCCATAAAAAATTGTTCTATTGTATATTACTGTTTTTTTTTTAAAGTAGTATATACATGTAACAGAATGTGAAGTGTCTTGTGTGTTATACATACAAGTCCTTTTAAAAGACTTTTCTTCTATCTTTGTGGAAAACACAAATATAAAGGAATATAGTATGATTTCGTATTCATTTAGTGGCATCTTATATAAAGTTGTGACTTTTGAGTTATAGATGACTTGCGATAGTTTTGCTGGTTCTCACGAACCGGTGAACAAATATTGCTTGTTGTTATGTGATTCAAATAGTTATAATGACATGCAAGTGTGTCCGAGTATGATTTGCACTTGTTCCATACTTTTGATGGTTTTATAGACTGTCCAACTTGTAGTTGGGTGACCATACTTGGTCAAATTATACTATACATAGTGATGAAGACACTTTATTCATTGCATATTACTTAGTATAAAATGATGATTATGAAAAACGTTGATTGAGCAAGCGAATCATAACGGCAGCGATTTTGACAAAGTTATTCACAAAGTTTTCATTCGAAAATTGAGATAACCATTTTGCCAAGTCCGGCTCAGAATGGAGCTGTTGTAACTGGGGTAAATGTCGCACCAACTCTGATCTGTGCTCAGGAACACGCCACCTGGTCCACAGCAGTGTCCGCAGTCGCTCTCCTAAATTATCAGTACAGTCTCTGCCCCATCGATCCTGGTGAACATTAAAGTCTTGAATTGGTTTGTGCGAAAAATGGCATCTACTGCATATATCAGAATTGAAAGGGATCTTGTTTTTACATTCCCTAACAAAGTGATCGCCAAAACATTGAAGACATAATCGCTTTTCTATCAAAAGTGGACATCTTTCAATCGAATGGTTGAGTGAAACTGACAAGTTAACATAGCAAATTAAACATTTCGATCCAATATTGGCCATGTAATTCCGGATCAATTTGACATCCTCGATGTCCTTCAACATTAGTGTGGTGTTCAGGATAGGCCTCATTCTACCAAACAGTCCTAATTCCTGAGTGGCTGCTGAAGTAGTGCGTGCGCAAATATCGCAAAGAGATGCTCCAGGAATGAGGAAACAAACTACTGCTTGCCCATCTACCACTTGATGAAGTTCATGACGTCTACATGACGAATGATTCTCAATCCAATCATTGCACACTTGCATATCAGCACTGATATCCAATGCTATTTTCCTGTACGATCCATTTGTTATAACGTGGCTGAAAGAAGGTCTCCCATCTCGACCTCCACGGCCTGTTTCTTGGTGAAAATCAGCAAGTGATCTGAATATTCCTTTATGGATAACCAAAGGCAAATGGCTGACATTGTAGCCGCACCCAATTACGCATGTGGCACACATAACGCGGGCCCTGCCGTCCAACCACATATCCAGTTGTTGATACTTTACAATACCTTCCAATTCTGAATGCAAATATGAACAAACAACTCCATTCTGCTGCAAATAGGCAGATGTCTCCATAACTTCATTGTGTGTAAGACAATACACAAGGGCTCTCTGCTCGGTTTCAGAATTCTCGAGGAAACATCCAATGGTCTCCAAAATGGCGGTGTTGATATCAGATACATCTTGGACATTGTAGCTGATGTTTGGTCGAATTGTAGGCATTCTAATAACAGAGAAATTTGTTCCTGTTAATATCTTCAAGTCATTTTCATACTTTGGTTCCAAGGAAGCTAAAATCAAATATAATATAGTTAGCACTTTGTAAAATTTAGCAAGATATTAACTTGATCTACTTACCAGTCAAACCAAAAAAGGGGACATCTATGCATAAAAGTGGTCGAATACTTTTCATAACAGATCGATAGTCAGCAAGTACGAGATGTATTTCATCAAAGCCAATAGAATGCAATTTTTCAGCATTCTTTAACTGCTTGGCCAGAACTTGAAAGTGATCTGTAACTGCTTTTTCAACTGAAACAAAAATAATCTGCGGTGGTCGATCCAACAATATTTCATCTTTGCCATAAACTTGAAACGAAATGCCGCTCTCCATTAATTCATCGCAATGGCCCCTAACCAAAATAGTTAATGGAACAACTATTATAATTGTCTTTGGTTGAACAACAACAGGAATCATAAAGCACAGTGATTTTCCATGACCTACAATACAATTTAGTATCTTAAAGTAACTCTGCTATATTGAGCTAACTTACCGGTTGGGAGAATAATAACTACATCCTTAATGCCTTCCAAAATACAACTGACAGCCATCCCTTGCTCCACAGATTTCCAATTTTCAAATCCAAGACGTTTAAGACCATCAAGTGCTTGTTTACAGAACTTAAGGTCCACCGTTAAACTAGATCGGTGAAATGAAGATGATGATGAAATTGGAAACTCTAAACGAAGTTGCTTATAATCCGGATGGTCTATAAACTCAATGTTTAGTTAAAAAGGCTAAAATATTATGGATATTCATGTTTTCATCTTACCAATTTGAGTAGCTGTGTCGTCACGAGGCCGCAACAATATCCTTTTCTGCTTAGCAAATGAATGGCTGGATACATTCTGGTCAGCTTGTAAGTGAAGTAGGGCATGCCATTTGGAGGAAACTTTATAGAATCCTCTCATCTGATGAGCATCAATACGCCGATAATCCTTGATATTCTGGGCATATACATGCCCTGCTGTACATTCGGTGTGACCCGCACTTTCATCAAATGGCAAAGTGTTTTCATCTGTATTTTGTTCGCATATAAATATAAGATACAATACTTTAATCTCGTAATATACATCCAAAAACTTACCATCACGTATGAGATTCATAAACCATGTAGCGAGATGTCGATAATCTGCTATTCCAATAGGAACAGAGCAATAATCGATGAAGGCGCTACATATCTTGTCAGATATAGTGGCTCCTGTCATGACTTGATCAAATTCTATGGCCCATATATCAGCATGCTTCTGAGAAAGGTCTTGTCCCCAGAGTATCGAAGCAACAAAACTGTAAAAAGAAATTGAGTTTGGAATATATACCAGAAGTTAGCAAAGTACTTACGATATTACAGGTTTGATTTGGAGTAGAAACAGGATGTACAGGTGACAACAAGATGGAGGAATGAACCGTGCAATAAGTCTCACTGGTGCTTGGGAGTTAGCGCCTTTATGATACTGCTGGATTGTCATGACAGTACCTTGAGACCAGAAAAATGTCCTCTCCCCTAACGCAGTATTCTTGACCAAGTAGCTTGAATATTCTTCACCACGAGCTGGCTGACCGGATGTAAAGTGAAGAATAAGCATTAAATCCACAAATAACTTGGAAGCAGCATTCATCCACTTTTCCAAAGTAGCGAAATTGTACTGCAATCGCCCAGAAGCATCAGTCCCAGTGATAAAGTGTTTTTGAGTATTCTTATTTGCAAACATGTGCAAATACAGATCCTTGGCATGCGACTTGATGTGCTGATTCCGATCATCGTTCAGGAAGCAGTACCCTAAATCGCTCCTATTTAAGTCATCTTGAATAGCTTCTTGAGCAATAATCGTCTTTACCCAATCCATCTTGAGCCCGAGAAGAACTTCAATTCTCATTGTGGTGTCAGCTTCTTTGATCAAGGAGTGTACCATTTTTCTGAAATCATCAAGGTGAATCTCATCACCATCTATTGATACGTGTGTGTTATCATCATTCAGCGGGATGATTCTGGGCTTTACTGGCGAATCAGTCACAACAGTTGACGCAAGACGCATGATTTGTCTTAGTTCATTAAATGGTGTTGAACTAGCGTCGTCTAAAACGTATTGCCTCAAGAATTGGACATCCCTATTGTTTCAAACAAGAGTTAATACATTGACATGAATACTATTTCATTTCCACAATACTTACTGCTCCGTTACTGGTTCACTAGTTTCATTCCAAATCTGTCTGCCAAATTCCATCAAAATTGTTGCGCGAGTCCAGTACTGAAGCATAGCTAT
>Ga0302284_1001263_pt1 | contig 11494 bp, 9 predicted proteins | sample III_Fen_E2_1_FD_198760 | JGI IMG/M metagenome (GOLD analysis project Ga0302284, IMG submission 198760) | Peat permafrost microbial communities from Stordalen Mire near Abisko, Sweden - III_Fen_E2_1 | ecosystem: Environmental > Terrestrial > Soil > Wetlands > Permafrost | place: Sweden: Abisko...
TATCGGATTTATAAATAAACTATTTTGGACGTCTGATTTACAATTTGCTGGCATTGTTTTATCAGATAATTACGCATCTTATCAAAAAATAGTTGAAAAACCTCGTTACCTGAAGGAAAATTTCTATTTAAAACCTCAGGATATTCAAGGAATTGACTTGAAAATACCTATTTATTTACGTCAATACGGCAAATATTATGCTATTATGAATTTAAATTACAGCGAATTAACCTCAGTTTGTGAACTTTTAGAAGTAAAAAATATCTAATCCTATGAATGAAGAAAAAATAATTAAGGTAACCGTCCCAATTGGGGATGCTATTGCACAGATTACAGCTTTAACCGCTGAAATGACAAAGTTAAAAGCCGTTCAGGATTCAAATACTCAATCAACTGAAAAGGATAGACAACAATATGAGGCGAATAAAATAGTCATTAAGGATTATGCAAATCAAAAAAGGCAGTTAACAAATGAGGTGTCAAAAGAAATTCAATCCAATAATCAAGCGTTGGGGGCTTATCAGAAACTACAAAATGAATATAGTAAAGCGGCTGCAAATGCTAAGAATGTAGCGGCTGCACAAGGATTAAACAGTGCTGCAAGTATTAAAGCATCGGAGGCAGCAAATTTACTTAATGATAAGTTAAAAGCTATTGATAAATCAGTCGGGCAGAATCAACGTTCTGTTGGTGATTACGGAATCGCATTAAAGGGGTTACCCGGTATATTTGGCGAAATGGCTGAAAAAGGACAGGCAGTTTTAGTTAAATTACGGACAACCTTTGCGAGCGTGTCGGATGCTACTATGCAATATAAAGAAGCTACCCAAATAGCAAAATCGGCTCAAATAGAATCAGCAGTAGCAACACAGGCGGCAGTTATAGCCGAAACAGAATTAGCGACGGCAGAGGTGGCTGGAACAGCAACGGCTGAAATGGCGGCAACAGCAGAGGCAGCAAGGGCAACAGCGACAGATGCGGCAACCGTAGCGACAGAATTAAGTTCGGGGGCAATGAAAGCATTTAGAATAGCATTAGCAGGTACCGGTATAGGTTTAATAGTAGTCGCATTGGGTTCTTTGATTGCATATTTTACACAAACAAACGAGGGTTCAAAACTTTTATCTAAATCCTTGGCTGTTGTTGGTGCTATATTTAAAGAGTTAATTGGATTTGTTGCAAAAGGGGTACAAGGCGTACGTGATTTTGTTGAGGGGATTAAAGACTTCCCTGACTTAATGACAAAAATAGGTAATGCAATAAAAGAAAATTTATTAAATAGATTTAAAGCTTTTGGTCTTATTTTTCAGGCAATTGGAGAGTTACTAAGTGGTGATTTTAAAAAGGGGTTAACCGATTTAGCTAACGGGTGGTTGCAATTTGGAACCGGCGTTGAAAATGTTATTGGTAAAGTTGGGAAAATGGGCGACGCATTAGGAAAGGGCGTTGCCGATGCAGCAAAAGACGCAGCAAAAATAGCAGAAATGAAAAGAGAGTTAGGCAAATTTGAACGTGAATCATTGGTAGCAATTGCAATATTAGAAAAGAATATAGGTGAATACAAAGTTATTTTAGGGAAAGCAGGTCAGAGTTTATCTGTCAAAGAAAGGGAAGATGCTATAAATAACACAATGAGGGATGAAGATAAATTAATATCAATAAAATTAAATGCAGCAGGTAAAAAAAGAGCTATTGCAAAAGCTGAATTAGATTTGGAACAAAAGCAGACAGGGGATGCAATGGGGGAAACTAAGAAAGCATATGCAGAATCACAGGCTGATTATTTAAAAATACTTGGAGAGTATAATGTAAACAGAATGACAGTTGATGCCCGTTCTGCTAAATTATATGTTCAAATACTTACAGAACAATTAACAGCAGAAAAAGACATTTATAATCAGTCAAAAACAGTATTAAATAACAAATTAAAAGAAACTAATCTTTCATTTGAGCAACAATTAAAAATAATAGATGACTTAAAAAAGGCTGAACAATTAAGCTACCAACAGCAAACAGAATCATTTCAACAATTTCTTAATTCAACAACAAAAGGAAAAGGGGAAATAATTAATTTTAATGAATTAATTGCTATATCCGACGGACAATTATTGCAGGCAAGAATGAATGAATTAAAATTATCTATTCCTGCTCAAAAATTAATGCTTACTCTTTTATCTGACCGAAAAGCAGCAGTTACAGAAATAAATCAATCAGAAATAAAAATAGCAAAAGATAGGGCAAATGAACTTATTGCAGGACTTCAAAATGAAATAAAACTAAGCGATTTAAAAAACAAAGAAATTCGCGCGGGTAGAAATTCTTCTTTTGAAGAAGAAAAGATTGATTTAATTAACTCATACAATGACGAACAACAACAATTAGATATTAAACATGATAATGATTTAGTATCAGAGGAACAATATTTAAGGGATCAGGCGGTTTTAGACCAAAAATATAAGGCTGATTCGGTTGTTTTAGATGCTCAAATTTCAGATCAAAAGAAGAAAAACCAACTAAATGATATTAACAATCAATTAGAAACGGCACGAATTGGAATTGACCTTGAAACACAATTAAAAAAGGATGCTCTTAATTCTCAAATGCAGGACGAATTAAGAAATACAAATTTAACAGAATCACAACGATTAAACATAATAAAAAAATATGAAACACTTGCAAGAAATTTAGACCGGGCATCCCTCGATTTTAAATTACAAATTGCCTCTCAAACCGCTAATAGTTTAGCTGCAATTTTCGGGAAAACAACAAAGGCGGGTAAGGCTGCGGCATCCGCCGGCATTGCGATAGACTCAATTGCAGGGGCTATAAAGGCTTTTAACTCCATGGCTTCTATTCCTGTTGTAGGTCCTGTTTTAGGTGGAATCGCAGCAGCCGGAGTTATAGCAACGGGAATACAATCAATTAAAGATGTATGGGCGGTAAGTGACACGGGTACAACAGGTATTTCGGGTGGTTCATCCGCATCAACTCCAACTTTACCACCCGACACCGCATCAAAAATGGCTTCTCCTTTATCTGGTTCAGTAAGTGGAATTTCAAGTTATGGAGGTGCAAATGTGATCACTTCAGGAGCTGCAACATCGACGAATATATCAAACCAAACGCCTGTAATTGTAAAACCGGTTGTAGAATTATCCTTAGTCGAATTAAAAAGACGACAAGACCAGGTCAATTTTATTGATAATATTTCAAGTGTAAAGGCGTAATTGCATTACAAAATTCATATTTTGTACTATAAAATAATAAAAATATATATTTGCAAAAAATTAAAACAATTTAAAAAATAAAAATATGTCAAGACCTTGTATTTCTTCAACTTTGGATGCACCTATCAATTCAGGTTGCATAAATCAGGTAGTCGGTATCGAAACCGATGCAATTCTTATCTCAAGGAAATTAATCAATAAAGCAACATTGGCTTTTGATGCCGATTCTGTTGTATGCAATACCCTTGCATTAACTTCCGGACATGGTCAAAAGGTTACTGTTAGCGGTGACATGCCTTATAAGGACACTAAGGTTGATGGTAAGATGGGTACCTATATTCAGCTTTTTGATTCTTCTTTTGGATTTCCAATTTTGGAAAATTCTCCGGCATCCGCTCGTCAGATTCTGCAATTAGGACAAGACAAATATTTGGCAGTTGTACAATTCAAAGGCTATGATCCTGCAAAGAAAAACAAATACGGGATTATCGGATTGAACCGTGGACTTCAATTTGAAACCGCAAACCTGGCATTTGATACTCAAGAAAATTTTGGATATAAGGTAACACTTAAAGAAACAGAGGGACTTGTTCCATTATTCTTTTATTGGCCAACCGCAAATACAGAAGCGGCCGCCGACGCTTGGTTTGCTTCATTACTTGTATAATGGCTTTTAGTTATCGAGATGCGTTTAATGCAAAGTCATTGAGCGCATCCGATAAGCAGGAAATACAAAACGCTTATCGAACCGTTTTCAAAAAGGAATTGAACGTTAATACTAAATGTCGGTCCTGTTATAACGATGCGCTTTTGGAGCTGATCAATTCTGATAAAAAAGGTTATCAATTACTTTCAGGGGTTGTTATCGTACACGAAGGCGTAATTTATACAAGACATTCCGAAACGTTACCCCCTGAACTTATCGAACTTCACAAAGATAAAATGATAAAACTATGATTGATTTCAATGCATCACTCAACACTAACATAACAAATTTGTGTCCTCAAATTGTTGGAGTTCATGAAAATGCGTACATAATCCCAAGAAAAAGCATTCAAAATAAATATTTGACAGATGTCGAATGTATTTTTGATATAATTGATAATTTGATTTCTGTATTTGTTCCGGGGGATTTGCCATATAAACCAACATCTTCGGGTAAAAATTTACCTCGTGGAATTGTTAAATATGATAAGACTGTTGAATTTTTCTTTCTTGAAAATACAGCGTTAACCCAAAAACAAATTTTACAACTTCAAAACGATAGTTGGGTATTAGTATTTAAAGATAACAACGAACAAAATTTAGTTTTTGGATTAGAATCCGGATTAAAATTTAAATCGAGTTCACAAGAATTTAATTCAACCGATACGCACGGTGGTATTGTTGTGGTTATGGAGGAATTAAACGTGAATGTTCCTATGATTTTTACCACTAATGCAATTTATGACCTGATTAATTATGAGTTTGTGCATGGTCTTACAATTGGGAATACAGGTGTATTTGTTGCACAAGTTGATCCAACTACAAAAATAACCGTAAAGGGAAACACCAATTATTTTGAGTCGAGTTTAGGCTTAATTAATGCGATGTTAGACCTTGGAACTATTGAGGTTATAACTATAAAATACGACAAAAGAACTTCTATTTTAAATTTAGGAGATACAAATTATAATGATGGTTTTTCAAATGTTACAGGATCTTTAAAAGTTGATTTTTCGGGCAACTTATCAATTGATGGGTGTGTTGGTATTACGAGCGTATATGGCGAAAATGTTTCTTATTTTGGCGGAAATGGTTGTACCGGATTAACAAAAGTACACCTACCATCTATAACTTATGGAGATTTTGAAAATTGCGGATTAAGTGCTTCATTAATTGAATCAATTTTGCTTGAGATAGTTTTTTATGGTAATTATTCCGGAACATTAATTTTAGTAGGTAACTACTCATATATTTTATGGACAGCAAAAACGAAAAAATATTACGATATTTTAATAAGTCGGGGTTGGACAATAACAAAAAGCACCGTTTAAATTAACAATAATATTTCAACAAAAAATCAAAGTCCTATCTATCTTTAAAAATGGGTAGGACTTTTTTAATAATAAAAATATGACACTAAAAACAGTCTTTCAGGGAGATTCTGTAACTATTGGATTTAATCTGATAGGTTATGATGTTGCAAGGATTCAGGATCTTAAGATATATTTAGGATCGATTTTATACCCTCATACAATTGATGGTAGCGTAGTTCGATGTGAATTAAGCTCTGACTTAACAGCAAATTTACTTGGAATTAAACCAATATTTTTTTGGATTGATGATACTGTTTTTGGGGTTAAAAATTTTAATGCCGGAGATATTGATTTTAGTTATGCAAATCCGGTTCATAACGGATCAATAAATAGCGGATTTGATGTAATTGTAAATTTAAATATTAATCAAACTGAAATATTGGTAGATAGTGTTTTGTTTGATTACTTTAGAGGGCAAAACGCTTATGAAAATGCAGTTTTAGGCGGTTATTCGGGTACTGAATCAGAATTTAATGTAATGATGTCCGGCTTTCCAAATCAGGAACAAACTCGAATAAGTAACGAAAATGAACGCATTTCATGGTATAATGTCGCTATAAATGCGATAAGTTCGGCACTTTCAACTATTACTGGCACAAATGCAGAAGTAGTTTCGCAAGAAGCAATAAGAATTAATTCTGAAAATATAAGGATAGATTCAGAAAATACCCGTGTATCATGGTATAATACGGCTGTTAGTTGGTATAATAACGCTGTAGCGGCTACTGCAACAGCTATCAGTAACGCAATTACAGCAACTACACAAGCTAACGCAGCACGTGATGCCGCAAATGCAGCCGCAAATGCAGGAGGTAGTCCAAAAGATAGCTACTTAACTTTAGCAGCATTACAGGCAGCTTTCCCAACAGGGGCAACAGGAATATATTTGGTCAAATCCGATGGTCATTGGTACTCATATAAAAATTCTACTTGGACAGATGGTGGTGTCTATATGGCTAATCAAAACGATGATTACTATAATGTAACTGTAAATATTCCACTATCAGCAGGTAATTATTATACTCCATTAACCGCACATACGGAAGTTCCTTTGGCAAATCGATCAATAGGAAAGGTTATCACGTATCTTACCGCTTTAAAGGAGGTTGACAGACTAACGATTATGCATATACCCACTCTGTCAGGTAATGTCGTTGTGACTCTAAATGGGGTTGATTTCACCATCGCAATTTCAACAGTAACGGAAACAACTAATGCTTTAGTGGCTGCAAAAATAGCAAGTGTTGTATTTACGGGATGGACAGTAACATATACAGCTGGTAATGCATACGTTGATTTTACAAAGTCTGTAATTGGTGTTTGTTCATCACCCAAATTTAACGGAGTAACAACCGGAGTAACGGCGACAAATTTAGCAACTACAGCAGGAAGTGATCCAAAATGGATATCAGAACAATTTATCGGTACAACTGTAATTGGAGGATATTGGACGGATGGAGGGCACTCATCCTATTGGAAACAATTACCCGAAACCGGTGGATCATTTAATTCGTTAAGGCAAATTGAAATTAACTCTGCCTATATTGCTGGTAAACTTACATATATTGATAAAAAATCAACGCTATTAAATCCAAAAATAAACAGAGAAACAGGCTGGGTTGATTCTTATAGAGTTCCTATAAGTGCAATTCAATTTGGTAATTTTTTGTTGGATATTAAACTTACCGGAACACCTGAACCTGGATTTACTTACGGTTTATCAGTTATTAATTATGGATCAGCCCCCGGAGTTATACATAATTATTATGTAGGTGTTTCAAAATTCGATTCAAATAATATTGGTACTATTATATTCAATGCAAATTTAAATACTCCCACGGATTTTGAAGAAATACAAGAAATTGAACTAACAACTTATGGTACATCGCAAGCAACAGTAACGGGAGCCAGAGTGCTTATTTTTTGGAATGCCCTAAAAGGTGCAAGTAATTTATCTCATACTTATTTTACACCTGAATATGGTTGGTATTTCAACCAAGAATACCTGTTTGATAATGTATCAAATATTGGTGAATTTTATAACAGAAATCGAATTAATGTCATCGAATCAGGATATGTAAATAAAACCGATTTAAATAAATATCCAATATTAGAATTACCGATTGAGGGAACTTTTGAAACCATGTTCCCTTATACGGGTTATTACTCTAATAAGAACATATTAGTACAAACATACACAAACAGAAAAACGTTAACATCAAATTTTAATAAAATTGGTATCCAATTTACAGCATATAAAAATGATACGATACGGATTTATAGAACAAATACCTATAATCCTATAACAGGGATGCTGGGGACTTCAAATTTAACGGCATGTACTAAATTGTATGAAACTATATTGACAACAGACATTCAAGTAGTTGATATAAACTATTTCTTGCTTCCTGATACTTTTTCATTAAAGCAAAATGAAAGTATTTTAGTTGCCGTATTTTCTTCAGGCATTCCAAAAATAGCACAACATGTTGAAGTTGGGAGAACTTACTTAAATAGTTACGAGATATTTTTATCCACAACTAACGGAATAGCCGAAAATACAACTATTAGTCATGGTGGAATACCTAGCTATGCAGGAGTTCCTGTTAGACTATTGATGGATGTCCAATTTTTAAAACCATCCGATATACCTGGAATTTCTCAACAAGTTGGAAGTAATTTAGCTTTAAACCCACATCTGACACTACCAGCTAAAATATATTGTGCCGTTGGTGTAGAGCTTAACCTATGGAATGATGGGATAGTACTTGGAACCGACAGAGGTTTAGCATCACCATTGGAATATCAAATTCATTGGTATTGCTCAAAAGGAAAAATATTTGAGAGAGGATTCAGATTTACTCCGGTATTGGTTGATGTTGGAACGACATCATTAACTGTATATGTATACGGTGAAGGAAACATTCTTTTAGTTACAAAAATAGTCAGTCTGATTGTTGTTGCAAATATTGCTCCATCCGTTTCACAAAATGTTGTAATGGCAGGGGATAGTTTAAATTCAAGCGCACAAATAACTACTCCAACACGTCTTAATTTTGTAAATTTAGGAGGCACAGTCCCGTCATTTATTGGTTCTAAAGGAACATCACCAAACCAACACGAAAGCAATGGAGGATGGAAATTTAGCGATTTTGCCACACAAGGAAGACAAAGATACAGACTTCAGGTAACGGGAGTGACATCGTTGGCATTATCATCTTTATATACTCAAGGTGGATATAAATTTAGTATTGATGAAATTAATATAACAGGTGGAACCGGTAACATAGCAATTTCAAAGAGTACACCTTCCGGAGATTTGACATTACCAAACGGAACATTAACAAAATCATCCGGAGCAGGAGATGCAACAATTAATTACACGGGAGCCGTTTTGGAAAGTACCAATCCATTTTGGAACCCAGCAATATCCCAGGTTGATTTTATTTATTATTGCACACAAAGAGCTATCTCAGTCGTGAATTTACTAAGCATCCAATGTGGTATCAACGACAACGATTTGGGGGCTGATGCTGCCGGAAAACTGCTTTTAAAACAGTACATTGAAACTTTATATAACAAATTAATTGCTCACAATTCAAGTGCAAAAATGGTAGTTCAATTGCCTTCTACAGGTGGCAATACTAAAGGGGGATCAGGTGCAAATTATGGTGCAACCTGGGAAACGCAAACTTACTATTATAATGTATTTCAAATCCGTGAGTATATATTGGCTAATTACGACAATAATCCCCTGTTCCCGAATCTATACATAGGAATTGCCGGGCTTGTTATTGACAGATATTACGGTTATAATTTAGATGATGCTGCCATTTCTGCCAGATATACCACGCTCGAAAAAGTTCATACAAATAGCGTTCATCCGGGAACGAGTGGTTATAATCAAATGGGAGATGGAACGTATCCGCTATTTTTGAAATTGTTGCAGTAACTTCAAATCAATAGGTAGTGAGTACAACAACTCACTACCAAAAAAAACAAATATATGAAAAATCTTAAATCTTGGAAAACAACCCTTATAGGGATTATCTGTTTAGTTAACGTTTTTGTCTGTTTATTTTTGGTCTATCTGAAAATAGTACAGATTAGCGATGTATCTATGTATTTACCAATTTCAACACCTATAATTTTAAGTGTTGCAACATTTTTTACAAAAGATAGTAACGTTACGGGCGGAACAATTAAACAATAGAATTAAACTACCTCGATAAGAGGATAAAATAAAAAAAAAATAATGATGGGGGCAAATGAATGGATAGCAATTGTTAGCGTTTTTCTTGTTAATGGGGGTTTTTTATTTGCATTTTTTTTAAATATGAATGTGAAAATTGCAGAGATAAACGAAAGGTACATCGCACTACAAAAAGAGGTATCAGAGCATAAGGATGATAACAAGGATTCGTTTAATGAATTAAAAAATATGTTTTCCGAAACTGAAAAAAATAACCGGCAGGATCACGGGAAACTATTTGATAAATTTGATAAGGTAGGCGAACAGGTTATGAACGCAACAAGAGTATTTCTTAAAAATCAAACAGTATAAATTATGCAACTATCTAAAAACTTTTCGCTTGACGAGCTTTGCGTCACTAATTCAGGACTCGCAAACCGACCAAATCAGGAACAAATAAACGCATTGACTGATTTATGTATTCATGTACTGCAACCTTTACGGGATTTATATGGAAAACATATAACGGTCAATTCGGGGTTTAGGAGTGCAAAAGTTAATCAGGAAGCAAATAAAGGTAAGATTAAACCTTCTCAACACATGAAGGGGCAAGCGGCCGACTTGGACAATGGACGTTCTGAAAATATAATCCTCTACAATTTAATTTTGAAACATTTCGAATTTGACCAATTAATCAACGAGTCAGATTTTGCCTGGATTCATGTTTCGTATAAGAAAACAGGGAATAGAAAAATGTTACTGAAGCTATGAAAACTCAATGCTCACAATGTAAAAAAGTAGACAGTACGCAATTTGTGGACTTTGGTTGATATTGTGATACTTGTTTTAACGATAAATTTATACTAACTCAATTATGAAAACATTATTTTTAAAATATTGGATCTACTTAGTAGTATTTGTAATTGCCGGGTTTATTGGACTTTTAATAGGTCGCTCAAATACGACTGAAAGTATTAAATATGTAAAAGGTGAAACAGTAACCGATACAATTTATAAAGAAAAAATTATACTGGTTAAGTCTGAAATTCCCAAAATACCTATTTTACCAACCAAAACCGATACTATTTTTAAAGATGGAAAGCCTGTATTTACTTATTTAAAAGTTGATACAGCTCAAATTATCGCAAACTATGTTATAAAACATACTTATAAAACGGTTGCATTTGATGATAATAACGGAAAATTAACCTTAACCCCGATAGTTCAGTATAATGAATTACAAAGTTATGGTTATGAATTTACACCGATAACGAAAGTAATCACCAAAACACGTACATTGATACCTTTTATAAATGCTTCTTATAATACCATGGGTTATTTTGGTGCCGGTGGTGGTCTTTATTATCATAATGTGGGTGTTGGTGTATCATATCTGACTAACTTCTCAAATAAGGGCTTAGAAATAGGATTACATTATAAGTTTTAAACTCATTGGATTGTTTACTTCATAGTATTAGTATTGTTTATTTTATTACAAAAGAAAAGGCAGCCTGCGAAGGTCGCCTTTTTTGCTTTATGTATATGTTTTAAAACATGTTTTATTTAAACCTCACCACAAACGAATTAAAATTAGTTGCAATGTAGGTTTTTTCGGTCATTGATAAACAGGTTACATGAAACATTTCTTCTTGCATAATTTCCTTATACCGTTTACTAATCCGTTTTGTAACCCCTGAGCCATCCCGTTTAATTTGAGATATGAAAATTAGTTCACTTCCTTTTTTCATTCCAACTATTTTAAAATTAATAAATAAATCACATAAACAATAAAGGCAATGAATGAACCGATTAACGAACCAACAAATGAGGTTTTAAAATGGTCGGATTTCTTTTTGATTGAGCGGAATTGTTTCATAATACTATTTTTTATAAAGTTTTAATTCATTTAGTCCTGCAAACTTGCGAACATCGGATTCAAACGCTTCAACATCCGCAAAGAAATTTAATGTTTGTTCTTCGGGCACACGTGGAGACAT
>Ga0302284_1001265_pt1 | contig 11493 bp, 11 predicted proteins | sample III_Fen_E2_1_FD_198760 | JGI IMG/M metagenome (GOLD analysis project Ga0302284, IMG submission 198760) | Peat permafrost microbial communities from Stordalen Mire near Abisko, Sweden - III_Fen_E2_1 | ecosystem: Environmental > Terrestrial > Soil > Wetlands > Permafrost | place: Sweden: Abisko...
GGTGCATAATTCATGTCTAACTATCAATGTGTTTAGCAGAATGGATCTACTTAAGAGGTTCTTGAAGATCCAAAATGATTCTGATGACGAAAAAAACAAACAGTCGAGATAAATTCCAGCAGATAGCTAAGATCGATATGAAGGTGCATACATTGCCATTTATTTACCCATGAAAGTTAATAACATTTTGAATATTTGTTTTTCTTTCTTAGGAGGTTTTGATAAGGCTGGCTTGAAGTCAGGGAAAGGTACGATGGTTTATGGAAACGGTGATTGGTACGAAGGAGAGTGGTTTAATAATGCTCGCTAAGGTTTTGGCAAGCAATACTATTCGAATGGTGATTACTACTCAGGTTAATGGTAGGAGAATCAAGAAAGTTGAAAAGCATTATAAATTTAATATTCTTGATTCACCAAATAGGAATAAAGATAAAAAGGAAGGAAAAGGACAGTATTTCTATTCTTCGAACGAGCGATATGAAGGTTAATTTGGTTTATTAGGACTTTTAAACTAATATTAAATGTAATTAAATGACGATTTTTAGGCGAATGGCTGAATGATTACAGAAATGGATCTGGAAGTTACTTCTATAAAAATGGAGACGTTTACCTTGGATAATGGTAAAAAAATAAATAATTTGGTCTCCACCTGTGAACAGCCAACATGGAAGACGATTCTCTAATAAACACAAAACAGGGTCAAGGGAAGACGAGAAGGAAGAGGATAGATTACTTATCAGAAAACTAATGAAGTTTATGATGGAGAGTGGATGAATGATAAGAAGTATGTCAAGGGGGAGGGAGAGAGATTAGGTAAAGTTCAAGAATATATTTAGGAGAGAGAAAAGAAGGACATTCCCAATAATATCTTATCGTAATTTTTGAAGAGAGACATAAGAGTGGGAAGCTAGCTAAAGAGCAAGATGCAGACAATAATGGATCTTAAAATGATTCCGACTAGAGTAAATAATGAAGAGCACAATATGCGCTTTTTTTTTGGAAATTTTGTTTGTTTTTGTGGGTGAAAATTTTATGAAATTCTTGCTTTTTCAGGAGAAGAAGAAGACCAGCAGAGAAAGAAAGACTCTCCGGAATCACCTTCTAAGAAAGATAATGCCTCATTGCATGACAAAAAGAATAATGAGAGCGATTTCTAGAATGCAGACGATGAAGCAAAACCTGTGGAGATTTAGAGCAATGTCAGAGAAGAATTGGCAGTTTCAGGGAATCAAGAGACACACACAAACGAAGGCGAGATACAGAATGTCTACACCAATATCGATCATAGCAACAGGGATAATGATTTTGTAAGAATTTAGGAACAATCATGATATTATTATAAAAATTAAACTAAATAATAATTGGATTATTTTCCTTTAGGCCATAGCGACGAACGTGGAGAGTGTCATCGAGAGCAATGTCGATATCAAATCGAACATGATCGCAACAGAGGTGGTGGACACAAATGACATTTATCGGACGAACGGCGCGAGCCTGCAGATCTCATTGGATGACACGAAGGCAATCGACATACTGGAGGCCATGGAGAGCTATCACATCCTCAAAAACTTCCCTCAAGATCGTAATTAAGACTTAAGTAGCAGAATACAACGGAAGGTGAATCTCGAGAACAGTACGTGAATGGACTACGGAGGACGTATGCAGATGGCTGGAATCGATCGGACTGGCGGAGTTCTCAGCAGCATTTGAGACTAATCAGATATGCGGACAGAGCATATGCATGCTGAAGGAAGAGGAGCTGGAGCACGCAATCGGAATGAAGGCACTAGGCAAACGGAAGATTTTCCAGAAGTACCAGGAGATGCTCAAGAAGTACTACAACAAGAAGCTCAGCAAGGAAGCGAAGTCGTTTATCATGAAGAGGAACAGGCAGATGAAGCGAGGCGAGAAGAATCTTCAGAACCTCAAGCAAGGGTAGCCAAACTACCTGAGCATCCGCGAGGAAGACGAAAGTGCTTCATCAGCGAAAAACTGTAAATTTTACAAATTTTCTTTTAATTGTTTTCTCCTCAATAGCTCTCACACTTGACTTAACAATAATCCGCAGCGCTCAATTCTCTTAATTCCTCTACTCGAATCAATGGTATGGAAAACTTCATGCTTCTCGAAGAAGAAGATTATGAAGAAAATAGAGCTAAAATCAACTAGCCTGAGAAAAAAAAGAATAACGATGACAACAATGATTAGCATCGGTCGAATTACTCTGACGACGATGATAAGAGTAGCCATAAAGCTAATAATGTTTATGAAAAGCATTCCCGTCATAATCCTTCAGAGAGATCGCCTAAATTAGAGGGGCAGATTGAAACTTCGCCAACAACAAAAAAGAAGAAAAGGAATAAATAAAAGCATATCCATCGTGACTAAGGTGGATATGGCAGCTCCAGTGATGCAAAAAGCGATATTCCAGATCACGAACCTATGCTGAAAAACCACTCAAAAAGCCGAGAAAATATAGCATCTTCTGCACCTTCCAGCAGGGAGGAACTTGGAGGAGGTGCAAAGGCAAAGAGGAAGCACTCACCATCCTTAAATTATTTCCCTTAAGACGAAGAACTCAGCTAGCAGGAGTTTCAAGTAATTGCATTATTTTGCTTTTGTTTTGGGCGTTGCTTTAAAGTAAGAATGGATTTGCGAAGGGGCCAAAAAAGGATACTTTCAGGCATTTTGCAGACGACGAAGATGAGGAAATGTACAAGCAGCTGAAGAACTAAAAGTAAAAATCAGCTCAACATGAAATGCATAAAAATCACTCTGCAGGGTAATTCAACCGAAACAACAACAATGGAGAGCCTTCTTTCATCAAAGTCAAACCTTAGTTTGTGTCCGCAAATGTTTTCTCTGAAGATAAAATCTTCGCAGACAAGTAAACAGCTTTTTAGTAGAATCACCAAGATTCGAAAGAGAGAATATCAAGTAAACATGATTCTCGCAAGATATCCTCACCTGAGAAACAATCAGAGGCTGTAGATATTGCCTAAAAGGATTAAGAATATCGCTAAATGGATTAAGCAGGTGATGTTCAAGACTAAGAAATTATGTAAGCGCTTTAATAAACTGCTAATTAATAAATCCAAGAGAATCAACAACAGCACAATAGCCATCATTAAAGACAAACTAAAGAAGAATAATCTCGTGGAATTATCGCTTAGGAGACACATAGTCTCGATGATCAGGCTCCAAGAAAGATAAAGAAAAATGATAAAAAAAATAAAGATGAAAATGCTAGCAGCGGTTCTGAAACAGGCACTCTAGATCACCGTGCCCGTTCAGATGATAATGCATCAAGTCAGTATCATAACAGCCCTGATTACCTCAAGAACAATGACATCCATTCTATAAGGTAACAAAAAATGAATTATTTGGAAATTTAGCTGCTAAAAAATAAAAAATTCTAACATCTTTTGTTAAATGCTTTGTTTAGACCTGATTTCGTGCTTTCTAAACCTTTCGTCTTAAATTATAGCACGCATCATCAAACACAACTGCAATCTAACGACACATACAGCACACTCCACAAAGTAACACACATTTCTTAAAATCTAGCCAGCATTTTTCAAGAAAACTGCTTTTTCTTATTCATTTTTTTCTAGCTGGGAATACAAAAAGATTAGTTTTAACTCGACAAATCGGAGAGCTAGAAATCCAATGGAAGCTATGCTTTAGGTCCATAAACATCAGCTAGTTTAAGCGGGGATAATAACACAATTGCGGGTAACGCTAAGACTATGTTAAGTAGCACTAATCATGTTAATAATCAAAGTAACTAAATTATTAATGGGTAGCACAATATAATCGACTCCTCCAGCACTTCCTCAGAAGAATCCTCTGATGAACAAAGCAAACCTACTGCTCAAACAAAACGGTCAAAAGGTGATGGGGGAGCTTCCATTTCAAGTGATTCAGACTAAAATAATAAGCAAAAGTAGAGGTAAACACCTTAACAGAAATACAAGAAGGATCCTTCTGCAAAGGAAAGCAGAGAGCCAAGTAAAGAAAGAGCTAACAATAATAACAATAACGGAAATGCTAACAACACCCCATAGTTGAAAGTGAAAAAGAAAAAAGCTAAAGATGTTGTGGAGGTTGAGAAAGTCAAATCCAGAAGAGATGACAGAGGTAAATTTTAACTTGAAATAAAACTTCAAAAAATCTTAAAAATATCTCCTTTTTTATTTTTCCCAAACAGAGCAACAACTCGAGCAGTTACTCAGAGATATGGGTATCAATAAAAAGCTGATTATCGATTACACCGAATTGGAGTTCGGTAAAAAAATTGGAGAAGGAAGTTATGGCCAAGTTTTCAAGGGCGAATGGTAAAGAACAGATGTTGCAATTAAGGTAACAAATTGTTTAAAATGATTATTTTATTAATTTAAGTTTCAATAAATCATCTGTTTTTATGACAATCTTCGTTTTTTCCTCCTAGCAATTCGGTAAGAAGAATTCTAAATTTCATCTCCGAAAAGTGCAAGATTTCATATCAGAAGTCAGAGTGATGAATAATCTACGTCATCCGAATATTGTCCTCTACATGGGTGTCTGTTTGTATCAATCACAGTATTTCATGATCACAGAGTATCTTAAAGAAGGCTCTCTTTTCGATCATCTCCATAAACTCAAAACTAACTTCAGTGAAACAAACCTTATCACTATGATCGAAGATATGGCATTAGGTATCCACTACAATTTGTTGTTTTAATAGGCTAAACTTTTATTTGTATATCTAGGAATGGTATATCTGCATGGTCGTAAGGTGATGCATTGTGACCTGAAAAGCTCTAATGTCTTGATCGATGAAAACTGGAATGTGAAATTGTGCGATTTTGGATTATCTAGAATCAAATCAACGCTAAACAAAAAGAAAGATGAAAGGAAAGCAGAAGGACTAGTAGGCACTCCCTAGTGGATGGCACCTGAGATCATGAGAAGAGAATAATACTAAGAACATTCAGATGTCTATTCATTTGGAATGATTATGTGGTAAGAATTGTCAAGAAAATTAGACTTTTTTTTCAATGGACAAATAATTTAGATTTTTAAAAAAATAAACAAATCAACTGTCTGACACAATATTTTAACAATAATTCACTTGTTAATTTCATCATTTTCCTCTTTAGGGAGCTCATCACCAAGAAGATACCATATAAAGGACTTTCTCATCAACAAATTTATGGCACAGTTGGATACGACAATAATTATTAAGTTGAGATTCCAAAAAGAGGTATTCCAAGATACCTTAATTTAATGAGAAAATGCCTTATTCGAGAACCTTCCAAGCGTCCAACTTTCTAAGAGATAGTCGATGAAGTGCAGCTCATGAAAACAGATCTCAAAGACAACAACAAAAGTACCAATTTAATATTATTCTAAGGTTAATTATTTATTTATTTTGCATTTTCGCTTTTAGAGCAAGTTGTCAAAGAGATCATAAGATTCTTCGACTGAATTGATGCCCCAACAAGCAAAAACTCACTGATCTTCTCTATCAAAATATGGAGTTAAATATGACTAGTTTATCGTTTTATATGGATAACTGTTTCCACAAAAATACTTCTGAATTTACATATGATTTTTTTGTATTGATAAATCTTCTGCAAAAAGACATTACATTTTTATTTTAAAAAAAAAAACTAGAAATTGTATTTTTTCTCAGAAAATAAGAGGAACTCTTTTTTTCAAGGCAATAAACTGATTTCTATTTTCTCTTTAATCATTCATTTTGATCTGAATAAAGCCTTGATGATTTTGACTCTCATTGACTCTATTTCTGCTTTAAATTCAACACCTCTTAGCTGCAAATGTTCTGACTCGATTTTGAAATTCTAGAAATCCTTCGAGTTTGGAATTTCTTTCAAAGTTTTCAACCCTCTGGCTTACTAGATGATAACAGATCTCTTTTCGATTCCATTTCTACGTTTCCAATTCCAATATCTTAATCTCTCCTTTATCGTCATTGCACTCTTCGTCTCTTCGACATATCTCTTTGCTAGCGAGACATAAATATATTTATGGAAAGTTAAATAAGAATAGTAATATCTTGTGTAGAAAATATTCGCTGAGATGAGTGCTTTCACCACTGCATTTTCAAGAATTCTCTATTCAGCATATTTGCTAGACATTTAAACTGTACCAAAGTTCCAGATCATCACTTCAAACGCATCTAGAATATAATAAAGGATCAGTTTATCCCTGTAATTCTCATTATTTGGTTTATTTTCAGAATAGAAATCTTCATCTTAAACATCTAGCCCATCTAATAGCTAAGCCACTGTGTTGTCAAGATACACAGAATTTAGCAAAGAAAGAAACTAAGCATATTCCGTTTGGAAGTAGTTATTTTTGAGATCGATAAAAGAGGAAAAATTAATCTTTTTCTAGTTCGCAACACTTTTAATCAGTGATGTCCATGTTGACGAGTTAACACCGATTATTTTCTTAAGGATGTTCACTTCTCTTTTCGAAAAAAGTGGCGAAAAATGATCAGGGAGAGATTCAATTGGAAATCCATAAAGTTCAACACATCCAAATGTTGAGTAGCCGATATGCATCATTTCGTAGAGTTCTTTGGTGAAAAATCTAGAATTAGAAGATTCTATGATGATTGGGAAGTGATCTCGTTCACTTTGAACACTGTACAGTCTCATGAATAAGTGATCCTGAAAATCTAAGAATCGTTTATCAGTGCTGTATCCTGCGAACAATGCATCGAAACTCTCGATTGCAAGTACGTTTTAGGCGAATTATCTTGAAGTTTTGTTTTTTTAATGGTATCCTTCAAGATAATTGAGGAGATCAAATAAAAAGCCATTTACTAGCACACCAGTTCTGGAGTAGGAGTCTTTAAGAATTGGCGAACGATTTTCGTATTCGATTCGTGCAAGTAATGATACTCCTAAATTTAAAGCTGCGAGAGTTTGATCACCTTTGAATGAATGTGCTATAGCCTCGATGATGCTCTCGAAAACTTCACTAAAATCTTGATTCTCTTCTACCATTTGCACATTGAAGATTTCACTTAAAACTGGTTTTAACTCGTCATCGAGAGACACTACGATATCCGAATTGTTGATTATTGCTTGAATCATATCTCTACCGTAGATATTGAGAAACTCTTTAGCATAACAATCGTAAAGAACATTCTTAATAATCTTAATCGGGTCAAATGGCTCTTCTCCTGGAAGTGTTGGATAGATATTAGGATGAGTAGCTACTTTTGTAAGTTATTTATGGATTGAATCTACAAGAAGACGCTCGAATTGAAAGAGAAATGTATCGAAGTTTATGATAGATAGTGCAGCGCAGTTGAAAGAAGATATGTTAAACCAATCGGAGTCTTCAGCTACTCGTTTAGATTCAACTACGAGTATTCCTTCTTCTTTAGATTCAGATTTAGCAGGAATCTTCGAATTTGTTGCCTTCGTTTGAGAAAGTCGCTGAAGATTATATCTTAAGAATGTGGTTTTTCCAGCTCCAGAAGGACCTAACAGCATACACAAGCTTGTTTTATTGCGTTCAAAGCCATATTCGTCGATCTCGCTGAGACAAAAATCTTGAAATGCCCTGCTTTATTTGGAGTGGATGTAAAATGGAATTTTAGTTGCATTTTTTGTGCGTTGGAGGGAGTTTTTAGTGAAATCATTGGCAGCATCTTCGAGTTAAGAGCGGTATGTGATTCTCTCTATAAGTGGATAGACAAAATCATATTTTACTCGATCGTAAGGCTTTCTTAATTGGGTCACGACCATGTCGCAAGTTCTATCATAGATTTACCTTAGCATTATCGAGAAAGATAAGGGGTGGTTCGTTATGTTTCTCGAAGAAAAAAGGTAGGTCTGATTGATAATTTGGTTCTCTTTTCGATTGGGTTATTTGATAAATCAAGTATTAGATTTAGAAGTGAGCTTGATTGAAAACGTTGATTTTTACTTGCTAAAATGAATAAAGAAAAGAAGATCTTTTTGTTTGGCTTTTCTAGAAAACTCAAAGCTTTGATAATTTCTTGGGTATGTTCCTAATTATTAATAATGCTCAATCCATTTAAATATCTTTAGATTTTTAGTCCATATCTCCTTTTGACTGCAGATGATTAAAAATGAAGGAATAAAAAGTAATTTAAAAAGATGAAGATTGTTTATTTTTATTAGAAATAGTTAAGTAATTAATGGGTAATTAACATTGTAATTGTGTTAAATAGAATCTATGATCTAAAAGAACATATGAATTTAATAAATGTCAATTAATCTAAGGATTATCAACAAGACTAAGGTGGGGCAATTTACAAAAATAAAGGTAATAAAAGGAGGCAACAAAGTGTCTGATCAACAATATAATTATTATCACATGTTTTTGTTATTTCTGTTAGCTCTTTTCTGCAGGAATTCCATTCTTGTTTCTTTTTGAAATCCTCAATCTTGATTATTCAGCATTGCATTATCCTTACAAATGGTTAACTGCCACCTTTTTTGAAAATAATTAATTTGCAATAATACATTCATTCCCAAGCTGAACTCTCATAAGAAAAATAAATACGATTTACGAGCTCAAAATCATAAAAATAATTGTGACAAATATAAGAATAAAAATAAACAATCTAGCTTTATTAGCACACCTATGAGATTATCTAAGGTAAATATCCTTTCAACCTAAAATTATCATTCTCTGAGTGCGATTAAACTTCTTAAACATTCATTTTCTGAAAGAAAGAAATTTCCTTTTAACCAAAGTTCAACTTGTACTTTGAATAAACAACAAAATCTAATACTTGTATTTGAATAACATAAATAACTCCTCTCATTTCATAAGTGAGTGTTATTTTAGATTGATTCCTTTGTTGTATTTGTTATTTTTTTGTGTATTGGTAAAAAAATATTGATTAATTGTATTAATCTTTCTTTTTTTTCTCTTTTTATTTTTTTCTCTTTAAAAATTATTTCTTTTTTTTCATTGTATTTTTTTCTTCTTCCCAATGCTGAAAATATTTATGTTTTTTTATAATAGCGTATTTGTTGTTTTATTTAGTGAAAATGCTCAAGCTACTAATGGCGTGCAACATTCGAAAGCTGCTTAGTTTTAAAGTTATCTTTAGATAGTATGAAACAAACTCAACAATTATTGCCTGTTTTCATATGTCTCTAAGGATAACTTTCCATTGATTTAAAAACTAACCTTATTGAGATGATAATCCACTGCAGGAGTACCATTCCTGTGCTTTAGTGAATTAAGGTTGGGCTTAAAAAAACTCATTTTCTAAACTATTGACTTTCTTTATTCGATGCGGAGATGGCCAGCTTGAGGAGTTCGAGGTACTGCTTTGCTTCAAAGAGAACGATGCGGAACATTGTTTTGAGGGAGTATTTTTGGATCAGTGGAATAGCTTCAAGGCAGAGTGAAAGAAGTAAATGAATGATTGATTGGATGTTTAGGAATGAAAAACTAAAAATGGGGAGTTTGTGTTGAAGGTACGATCCTTTGGTTCCAGGTTTATAAATGTTATAACAGTAAAATCAATCATTCATCCGGCAGGTATCTTTCAGCTAAGTGTAGCATCAATATTCTCTGGCAAATGACTTACAGACTCTCAAGGCAATGTTGGCATTTTGGATTTCTCTTGGATACATCTATTGTTTGATTTGATTCTTTAACGTGTGTGTGTTTGATTTTTGTATTTCAACTTGAATTATTCAAAACAATTTGAATTTTTGTTTTTGAGATTATTTTTTCTTTATCCCAGCCGCTATTCATAAATTGATTTGAATTTATAAATTATTATTCAATTTGCTTGTTGGGGGGTTTGTTTTAAATTAAGATTTTTAGTTATGTTTTTGCTTTCAAATTACAAACTGCAAACTACAGAAAAAACAAAGGAATAATATTTAATGTTATTAGAAGTTGATTTTTAATTCCTTTAAAAATAATTAATTATTGATTTATTTATTATTTAGACTATAATACCTAAAAGTGTCTGAGCTTGAGTAAGAAAATATATTACAAGATAAAAAAATAGAAAATAATTTATTTTAAAATGTTATTTGTTGTTGTAAATTATTTAATAAATAAATAAGCATTTCACTCTGTTATTTTGTCCTCTCTTTCGGCTGTTTGCTAGCTTGAGTTATCTTTGCAAGGAATAAATCTACAAGGTAAATGTATAGAATCCTTATTGAGTCTATGCGTGTTAGCAAAATAAAATATTATTATTTTCAATTATTTGATTTTGTTAAATGTACTACTTTCCTATTCAGCATATTAGAAAACTTAGACAAAAGATTATAAAGTGAAAGAATTATTAATTCTACCACTGTTTTAATATTGATTTTTAGCGAAAAAATTAATAATCTTTGCCCCATCGTGATTGGAGGTGGAAGTTCTTTTTTTTATTGGACTAATAACAACAATACAAACAAGAATAAATAAATACGCAAATTATTTTTTGTTTTGCTGGAGAAAGACAGAGAGAGAAAGTGTAATATTAATTAGGAGAAAGAAGTAGAGCGAAAGAGAGGGAGAGAGAGAAAGGAATAAGCTGGATGAATTTGACCAGCTATAAATCAGTAGGAATAGCTAACTCTACAACTGCATCTGCTTTTAAAAATACTAATAGTAACAACACTAACCCTAACATTTCTTCAAAGATAACCGCTGTGAAGATAGTAAACCCTCTACTCCTTTGCGTGGATCAACTTGATGTGAATGCTGGAGTGAACTATCGTAGCAGATAAATATGCAAAGTGAGTGAACTAGCTCCTAAATCGTTTGAAAAAATTGAGATTTAAACAGGATCGAGTATAAAGATAACAATCGAGCACAATCAGCACCCTTCTAGATTATTTAATAGAAGAACCCATGTCTACGACAACAACATTTACAGCAAGAAACTAGCAAACCCTATGAGCAACAAGACTCAATAAGTCCCAAACATTAAAATCTTCCAATCTCCTTCGAAAGAGTATTACAACAATTACTTCGCGCACAGCAATAGTTAACCAGGTAAAAGTATGATTAGCAGCAGCTGCACAACAGTTAAAGACACTAATAGCAATAATGCGCTGCTTTTCAGTAGTATTTACAGTAGTTTCGATTACAAAAAGAGATCTAATCGGAACTTCAATTTCGAGAATAACTAGATAATAAGTTGTAAGCACGTGCATGTCCAACAAGGCAGCAGCTCTCCAGTGAGGAGAAGAGTCATGCTGATGAATAGAGAAGGCAATAGTAGCTGCTTTCGAAATAGCTACAATTTAAATACTGAAGACTTAACTACGGAAAGTCGACGGGATAGCAACCAAAAAGCAAGGAAACAATTGAAGGAATTAGAGTAGCAATCTTAATAAAGGGATTAAAATGTAAGAGATAATGTATTCCCTGCAGCTTGGTTGAAGACGGAATATGCAGCAAGATCGGAAGAGTCCAGTTAGTAGCTCTCAGCTGGGTAGATCAGCTATCTGTCAAAGAATTTATAACCCCAGCAGC
>Ga0302284_1001270_pt1 | contig 11482 bp, 9 predicted proteins | sample III_Fen_E2_1_FD_198760 | JGI IMG/M metagenome (GOLD analysis project Ga0302284, IMG submission 198760) | Peat permafrost microbial communities from Stordalen Mire near Abisko, Sweden - III_Fen_E2_1 | ecosystem: Environmental > Terrestrial > Soil > Wetlands > Permafrost | place: Sweden: Abisko...
GATGAAAGAAGGTGAGCTAGTTGAGACTGGTACGCATGAATATCTAAAAAAAAATGGCAAGGAGTACATTAGACTGAATTAAATTGTAGAAATCCAATAGCACGAACATGAAAAGGAATCAGAAAAAGAGAACGATGAACAGTAGAAATCCATTGACAAAAGCATGAGTAGAAGAAGCTCAACAGGTAAATCTCAAAAATAAGAAGATACCAATGGAAAGAGCCATGATGCCTCTCGAAAAGGATCAACAGGTGACGATGATAAAGAGAAAAAAGAACCCTTAAATGACCAAGATAAAGCAAAGGCATAAACAGAAGCAGATAATGCTAACGAGAAGAAGGAAATCATCGGAAAGTCCGTGCAAAAAGAAGAAAGAGCAACTGGTGCAGTACCTGGATCAGTCTACAAGAAGTATATTAACTCCAGTGGAATGGTGACTACTTTTGTAATGATGAGCACCTTCATCTTTGCGCAAGGGTTCAAGATGGTTGCTGATTGGTAACTTAAATTATTTATTTTCAGCTATTTCCCACTCGATCTTCCACTTTAATATTATTAAATCATTTTCTAATTTATGATCTTATCTTGCTTAGGTGGATTGGACAATGGAGCTCTGAAGCTTATTCAAATATTAGCACAGGCGGCTACATCGGTGTCTACGCTGGATTGAGTGTTCTAACAGGAATATTTATTTTCCTGCGTGGTTACATGTTTGGTATTTTCAGTCTTCGCAGCTCAGCGACATTCCAGAAGAATCTTCTCTAGCGATTATTGCACACTCCTTTGTGGTGGTTCGATGTGACACCAACTGGTAGAATTGTAGCAAGAACCAGCAAAGATTAAGATGATTTAGACAGTACTCTCCCATGGAACATGCAATTCGCTTTAACTAATGTGATCCAGCTTTTTGGGACATGCATTATGATTGGTGTGATTCTTCCTTTGTTTTTCGCTGTGTTCGCTGTTGCAGCTGTGATCTACATTAGAGTTATCAGATATTACTTAGTGTCAGCTAGAGAAATTAAGAGAATCGAAGCAAACACAAGAGCACCTGTGATATCAGTGTTTTAAGAGTCCATCAATGGGCTGTATGTCATCAGAGCTTTTGGGAGAGAAAGATAATTCGTAGAAAGAATGCTGCTCAGGTAGGATAATTTAGATTTAGAAATTTCTTTAGAATCATCATATTTGATCATTTCATCTTTGTGGGGAGAGAATTCATTTGTTGTATTAATCTGTGTCTTATTTTATCTAGATAACGTGATTACGTGGTGAGCTTTACGAACATGAACTACACAAACCGTTGGATATCTGTGATGACTGATTTATTCGCACTTGTTATCATCAGTGGCACAGCATATTTCGGTGTGTTGAGCAAGAGTTTCAATTATTAATCAAATTCTTCCTTAATCGGGTTAGCTCTATCTTGGAGTTTCTCTATATCTTCTATCTTGAGTTTCACACTAAAAATGGTAGCCGATACCGAAAGTGGTATGAATGCAGTTGTCAGAATGCTTTAATACATCGATCATAACCCTCAAGAAAACAGCTGGAGAGAGAAAAAAGCACCTGAAAAATGGCCAAGCTAAGGATAATATGCGATTGAGAATGTCACATATAAATACAGAGAAGAACTGCCCCAAGTCATCAATGGGATTTCGTTTAGTATCTCCAAAGGAGAGAAAATCGGAGTGGTTGGAAGAACTGGCAGTGGTAAATCAACTATGACCTTAGGGTTAATGAGAATCTTAGAATTAGCAGCAGACAGCAATTCCGTTCTTGGATAGATTAGATTAGACGATGTCAACATTCGTGATATCGGATTGCATGAACTTAGAGATAAAGTTACAATTATCCCATAGGATCCACTGCTGTTCACTGGAACGGTTAGATCTAACATCGATCCGTTTAATAAGCACTCAAACAGTGAAATCGCAGAGATTCTTAAGAAAGTTGAGATTTGGGATTAACTCACAGGGATTTTAGAGAAATAACTTGAAAAGGAACATAAAGATAAGCCAAATAGCCATTCAGCTTAGCAATAGTAACTAGAGTAGCAATAGGCAATTGATGTTCAGCAATAGATCAATCATTAATAGCAGAATTCGAATATTTCTAATAACCCGAATCTCGCTATGGATTAAATGATCGCGAAGAAGCTAGATATCAAAGTAGATGGAGGTGGTGCTAATTTCTCTCTAGGATAGAGACAACTCATATGCATTGCAAGGGCTATCATTGTAAAAATAAGAAAGAGAAAAGAAAAAATAATAATTATTTTTAAATTGAAAACAATCTCAAATTGAGTGATTTTCTTTTTATCCTATTCTAGAAAAAGCCGAAGGTACTACTAATGGACGAGGCTACTGCGAGCATCGATGAGATGACTGATAAGCTAATTCAATACATGATCAAAAAAGAACTACAAGGAGTAAGTTCAAGAAAGAAAAATATGTTCAACAATTATTAAATTATTAATTCTTTTTTCTTTCCTAGACAACTGTGATAACGATCGCCCACAGACTGAAAACAATCATTTAATACGATAAAATCCTAGTTCTCGATCTTGGAAATCTTAAGGAATTCGATACACCACTTAAGCTCTTAAATGATACCACTGGTAAAACAAACAACTCTTTCTCTTTTTCTAAATAATCCAAGAAAATAATAAAACCAAAATACTTACAATTATTTGATTTTTCTCCCATTTTATAAAATAGGCTATTTCAATAAGTTGATCACATCGCACGGGCCTTAATTCTTCTCAGAAATGAAGAAACTCGCTGCAAACAAAGAACTAGATGTGTATTGAAGAAAGTTCATGGGAATAGAAGCAGACAAACACTTCTTTAAAAAGAATTAGTCCCACTCAGACTAAAAAATCTAATTATTAAATCAAACATAAGAATATATAAACACCAAATTATATTAACAATCTTTTCATTTTGTTTGAATTTCATTTTTATCTATTATTAAACTCTTAAAATCATATTATCATTCTACCTTTTAAAGTCTAAAACACTTCTAATATTGAATCTCCAGTCATTGAATCTAGCATTTTCAGATTTGTTGGATTATGATAGAAACATAATATTCCTTCTATTGCTTATATTAATTAACTACCCCTACTACCCTCCTTCTATCGAGTCTAAAAGTATCTATTTGATTAAAGCAGCGCCTTTTTGTTTCTTTTACAAGGGACAATCTAATCAAAAATATTGTTCCTCTCCATCAAATTTAATATTAACCTAAAAAATATACATTGATTCACTGTTTCTAAATCACTAAGGATTTACAAATAACTAAAATGGTAAAGATCTGCGAGAGCTGCAATGATAAGAGAGCTTTCATTGTTCGACCTAAGACAGGGAAGCTGATTTGTTAAGAATGCTTCTACACTGCATTTGAAGAAGAAATCCATCAGACAATCATCACAAATAAGCTATTCAAAAGGGTATGCATTTACATTCCAAAACACATATTTATCTGCATACTTTCCCTTTCATCATCAATACCCTCTTTGCTCTTTTCTTCAGGGTGAGAAAATAGCTATGGGTGCAAGCGGTGGTAAAGACAGTACAGTCCTAGCTCACGTAATGAATCTTTTGAATAAAAAATATGACTACGGATTAGAATTAATCTTGTTGAGCATCGATGAGGGCATCACTGGATATCGTGATGACTCGCTTGAGACTGTCAAGGATAACTAAAAGACATATGGCTTAGAATTAAAGATCCTCTCGTATAAAGATCTCTATGGATGGACGATGGATGAGATCGTCAAGTAAATTGGACTCAATAATAATTGCACATTCTGTGGAGTCTTCAGAAGATAAGCTTTAGATAGAGGTAAATACTCTCTAAAGATTTGTTTATTCTTATATCTTTGTCTTTCTTTTTCTCTTTAGGTGCTTAGATGCTTGGATGTTCTAAGATTCTCACTGGTCACAACGCTGATGATATTGCGGAAACGATTCTCATGAACATCTCTCGTGGTGACTTTTTTCGTCTTGGCAGATGTGTTTAGATCACTACTGGTGACGGTGGTGACGATGAGGATGATCACATAGCACGTGTTAAGCCATTTAAGTACACTTATGAGAAGGAGATAGTGTTATATGCGTATCATAAGAAATTAGTGTATTTCTCGACGGAATGTATTTATTCACCAAATGCCTATCGAGGATATGTGCGAGAACTTATTAAAGATCTAGAGAGAGTCAGAGCAACATCGATTATAGACATTATTCATTCGGCAGAGTAAATCACTATCAACGCTACTATCAAAATGCCGAAGAAAATGAACTGTAAATTGTGTGGATTCGTGTCTTCGAATGAGGTCTGCAAAGCATGCGTGTTGCTAGATAAACTAAATAAAGGTAAGCCAAAGATAGCGATAAAAATTGGAGAATGAGGATAAACACAAAGGGAAGAAAAGCTGAATTTAATAGATAGAAAAGTTTTATCCTTGTAAAATACAATGTTTGTTGTTGTGGTTTGGTAAATCCATTTAAAATGACTAAAAACTAGGAAACCCTAAAAAAAAATTATATTCATTATGAACTAATTTTCACGCGAAAAATAAGATTATTAAGAAAAAAAATCTTTAATTATCCCAAAGCGTTTATCATCATCTTTCAACAGGTGGTTGGATGAGCTTGACGTTAATTGGACTAATAGTATGGAGGGATTGTTTTACTTAGTTTTTTGTTAAAAAAAAAAGATTTTTGCATTTTAGGTATTTAATTTATGGAGTTTTAGTTGATTTATTCATTTGTTGAAGAGCACTGATTGGTTAAATACAGATAATCTCAAGAAAAAGATAAGAAAATAGACCCGAAAGTATCTTATCTATTCTTCTTTTCTATGTTTCTCTAAGGAGATCAGGTGAGAATTAATAATACTAGAAAGATAATTGGCTTGAAAGAATGACATATTCTTGTGATATTTTAAAGAATGCCTCCAAATGATTGATTGTTATTATTTCTGATCTTTAATTCTCTATTTTGTGGGGGTTTGAGTTGCTTTATCTGCGAAGAGGGGAGCACCAATTTGGAATTAATCTTATGAAATTAAGAAGAAAAACAAAAGAAAAAGATAGAAAAATGGATGCCAATAAGTCAATTTAAAAGTAAGGACTAACATGGAGGTGCAAAGAACGAAATTTCCATGCGATTTTATTTGCCTCGATGGAAATTCCAAAGATAGATTTGTGTGCTTTAATTGTGTGTAGAAGCAGTCAATCCCATTCTCAAATCTGGTATCAATGAGTTGCGTTTTAGCAGCAAATAAGTATGATATCTTGGAGGCTTATCCTCCATTGAAAGATCAGGAGCTATCAGACAGGCTAAGAGATACTAACTTACAATAACATCTAGAAGAAATTGGGGCTTATTTTAAGAAACTGAGAGAAGATTTTGAGAAAGAAGTAAAAGCAGCAGAACAACGAGCCAAACAATCCTTGATATTGTAAGAGAAAGTAAGTTAATAATTATTAGAAGGATACGTGAGAATTGCGGAAGTAGAGAAGTTGAAGGAGCTGATACTTTCTGAGAAAAAAAGTGCTGAGAAGGAACTCGATGGCTTCATAAAAGAGAAGTGGAACAAATCTGAAGAAAACAGAAAGGTAATGGAGAATCTTATCGACTAGTATGAGGCTGTATCTTAATTCTCGTCTGAAAAACCCAATAGAATCGCCTTAGAAATGATCGAAAATCTCAAAACCATCAAATTCTTTCAATAATCAATCTAACAATCACAAGTTACTTTGATAAAATCCACTTATAATAATTCTCAGTAGATGGAAATAACTAAAGTTGGTAATTCAATTTATTAAGTCAAATAAGGAACTTATGATAATGGTGAGTTTGATTAAGTATTTATTGATCCTATTATCAATCCTTTGAAAAAGTACATTTTGCACATCGAACTAGAATAGAATTCAAGAAATGGTGATAAACAGTTCTTCTTTGGCCTTGTGAAAGACAAAGAAAAGGATTATAATGGTGCATATTTCTAAAACATGTGTTACTATGATTACTCTAATGGCTATGGTTTATCTAAGTACATTAAGGGTAGTCAAATGCAATCAAGAAATAATAATTTGGGGTATAATCAAACAAAGATTAATAATTTTGGTGAGGCAGGTAAGCACAGTTTTGAAGTCAGAATAGATTTAAATCAAAAGTTCCTTAGAGTCGGGTCCCTCCCTGATTATTCCACAATCACAGAGCTAGATGACCCGAATAAAATAGACCCGAAAGTAGACTATCGATTCTTCCTTTCTATGTGTAACTCAGGTGACATAATGAGAATTACTAGTATGAGAACAGTTAGTAAATTTGATGAAAAAATGTGAGAGAATTAACAACTATTGTGTGTTTTTTAAGAATAATTGAAATCGATTTGATGAATCTTCTATGAATTGATATCATATTTTTTCATTTGTTTAATTGATTTAACCTTTTTCCCCAAATCTCAATTGGATAATTGATTCTAATAAGCTGTTTTTATTAAATAGAAATTTGGTTTCTGTATTTTAAGATAGTTCTTATTTTTCTTTGAGTATTTTCTTGTGCATTTGATAGATTCTTACTGATTTTTGGCTCTAAATATCAAAAAATGGAGCTTGCTGTTGATTCTCTTCAAAAGGAAAATCTAGTGTTCAATCAAACTCTCCTTGTTTTGGTCAAACGAGTGTTAATAAGACTGAAATTAATTATTTAAGAATCTACTGATCTTTACTGCAGCTTTTAAAAGTAGCATACTATTGAAATCCTAGCCGCTCGCAGGAATCTTACGCTTCCCTGAGATCTTTCGCGAAGAAAAAGAGTGATTCTCCTATTCTTATTATTATTTCTCTTTGCCTTAAGAATTTCAGTAGTGACAACTACATTTTGAATAGTTCTATCTTAACTATCTTTTATAGTAACTAAGGTGTCTTCTTTTTTGTGTCAATAAAAAACCATTCCTTGAGTTATTTTCAGTAGGAAAAAATTAACTTTAAGATCAACTAAAGGAGTCAGCAGAACGTTGGCACCAATGTCATCGATTTTGTTATTCCATATTTTAATCGAAATCGATGATAAATTCTTGAGATTTCTTAAAGGCGAAAACAAAGAAGTAGTCGCACTAAGCCCAATAGAATTCCCCCAGAGCTTCAGTGAAATCCTAGAGAGATTGATCAGATTAGATAAAGGAGATAACAGAACCTATCCTCCTACTGGTCCTATTTGGTTATCTTGAATTTCTAGTTATAGATTAGATAAACTGGGAAGATTTGCTAGATGAGATAAAAGGTATTTTGCTCCGTTTTCTTCAATAAAGTTGCTATCTACATTGAGAAATATGCTAGATAAATTAATGAGACTAACAACAGGGGATAAAAGGTATTATGCTCCTATGTCTCGAAGCTAGTTGAATTCTACATTGAGAGATATGCTAAAGAGATTGATGAGATTTGCAAGTGGAGATAACAAACCCTATGCTCCAATATCTTAGATTGAGTTAAAATAAAGGTTAAGGGATATGTTTGATAGATTTATTAGATTAGCCAGAGGCGATAATAAAGACTGCGCACCACTCTATCCGATTGAGTTCTGAGATAAATCAAGCGATATGCTTACTAGATTCGTAAGATTAGCTAATGGTAACAGAAGATTTTATGCCCCAATTTCTCGAATTGAGCAGCGATAAAGATCCAGTGAAAAATCAGATAAATTTATTAAGCCTCTTAAGGGTAACAGCAAAGACTTAGCTCCATTTACTCCTAAGCTGTTGTTCCACAAGCTAAGGGATAAACTTGTAAGATTAATGAGATCTGCCAAGGGAGACAGCAGATGTTTCGCACCAAGGGCTCCGATATCGTTCTCTGAAATGATTAATAACAAACTTGATATATTTTTGAGCTTAGCCAGGGGAACCAACAGAGATTTTGCTCCGATGTCTCCAATCGAGTTTTCACGTAAGCTAATAGATATTCTTGATAGATTGGTAAAACCTACTAAAGGAGACAGGAGAACTTCTGCACCAGTATCACTGATCAAATTGTTATCTAAGTTGAGTGATAGACTTGAAAGATTAATGAAATCAGAGAAATCAGATAACAAAGATGCTGCTTGAGTGTCTTCAATATTAGTGTTATCTAAAGAAAGGGAAATGCTTGATAAGCTGGTGAAATCTACCCTTCGAGGCAGCGTGGATAACAATTTCAAGAAGTCTTTAGCTGGCTATTTCGAATTTACATTTAAGCAAGTTTAGTTTTATTTAAATTATTCATAGTTATTCATCGCAGATTCCCTCGAGAAAACACTGCAAGATTCATCACATTTCTTAATGAAATCACTCAGAGATTATCTTTAATTAGGAAAATATCTTAGAAAATATTTAGCTACACTATTGCAGATTGTTCCCTTATCTGTTTTCCCTGATAATCTCTTGTCTGAACAAATGTCAACATGTGGATCAATAAATGAAACAAACTTCTCAGCTAATTGTTCTTCAGAAAACATAAGGTAATTCTCTAGGAGAAGGATACATAACCCAACTGAAAAGATCTCTGACTTTAATGTTGTAGATTTAGGGTTTTCTAGTTTTTCGGGAGCAAAATACAATGGAGATTCCCTTTTATGCTACGAGATAATGCAGTTAAAATGTGAATAATAATTGAGTTTTGCATTCTTGTTCCCTAAATCAATATCTAGCCAAGTTTTCATTTGCAAATACCCTGCATGACTGAAATTACTGAGTTTAACAACAGGCTGTCCTAAGTCATCTTCGGCGATTAAGAAATTCTCAAGATTGATATTTCTGTGGAGAATTCTATTCTAGTGAAGGAAATTGACTGAATCGATGATTTAAAGAATTAGACGTTGCTTTTAATCATCGGAATACTAAATCCTTGTAATTCTCTGCTATTCGAGATGTCTCACCAGGGAATACTGACACCGTTCGAGCTCATAGACGGCAAATTCATTGTTGTTTGTGTCTGTAAAAAATCTATGTCCATAGAACTTAACAATATACGGAGTTTAACAAATCCGCATGATTCCTATTTCTCTGATTGTTTCTGCTTTGTTGGAGCAAAGAGAAAGCTTAAGGACGGATTAGCGGTTGTGGGGTAGATTTGTCACTCCAAAGACAGCATAGTTAACTCCAACATTGAGTACATCGTATTCTCCAGAGAAATCTTCCCATTGAAGCATTATCATCAATGCAGATTTTAGTAACTCAGGTGTAAGACAATGGCTAATAGATGAAGATTGTTCGTTGGAATTAAGAAAATTCATTAGGTTCTTGAGTTTTGGTTGTTTACTTACATATCTCAGATAGTCATGTGGCTAATTCCTTGGCTTAGGCTAGATTTACATGTTAATTAAGTCTATCTAGCTTTTCAGAACTACTGAAAACAAAGGAATTTTCATATATTCAGGAGATTGGTTCAGAAGCAGCAAAAGCATTGAACGAACAGTATCACTGTAAGTGCTGCTGGTGTCTGTATTTATCTTACCCAAAAACACGCAAGCTATCTTGTAAATCTATGAATTTCTGTTTATCTGATGGTTTTCGAATAATTTCCCTTCTTGAAGCTAAATAAGGTCAGAGCTAGAGATTTTCGATGCATCAAATTTACCAAAGTTATCTAATTCCAATAATGCTATCCCTAAAGAAACAAGTTTAGATTCAATGGAGGGTAATTCAATGTCAGTCATTGGGAAGATAGATTTTAAATTATTCTTCACAGATACCTAATTCATTAGGGTATTGTAATTAAAACTTATTAAATCACTCATTTTTAGCTAAACTTATGAATTTTAGCTTGATGCTATTAAGAAATTTCGTAGACTAATATTTCCATAACTAATATGTCTTTAATTAAGTAGGTTCACTGCGTCAAGTATTTGAATAACTAGACTTTCCTTAAGACTGTCCGTTATGCTACCATTCTTCTCAGATTCTTGGAGGATATCTCTTAAACTACCTGAACACAACTCTAGTACTTATACCAAATACCCATTCTCATGAAGCTTCAAACTTTCATTCAGATTCTATTCTACATCTCGATGCTGTTATCCAAGGAAGAATAGATCGTAGACTGCTAGAAAGCAATTAGAACCTGTAAGGTACTTAAAATTGGTAAAATACAATTTAATTCTCTCAAACTCATCAGATCCATCCCATTTCCACTCAATCACTTTCAGAGCCACCTCTGTTTATCCTTTCAATGTAGCCTTAATCACTAACACAGACGATCCATTTGCTTTGTAGCTTAAATTAGTGTACTCCTTCTTCTAATCATTCAGCAAAGCAATAAATTCCTTTATGGAAGCAAGACTAAACCTGCAATTATTGTTAGATTGTTCTGCTATTTTCAAAGCAAGGTCACTCATTTGTCTCCTATTTCTTGCGCTAAACCTTTTTTTTTTTATCAAATTTTTTAATTTTTAAACCTAAAATACTAATCAAACCTGATCCAAGACAATCAATCAATACCCGCACTTTGTATCTTTATTATTCTTCTTCCCCAAATTCGAGAACAAACAATTAGCATTATGCTTTAATCAAGAACAATTGGTAACACATAAAAACACTAAAATTAATTGATTCAAATTTAAGTAGATCAAATCCTAAGTCCTTCTTAATATTAGTTGTATCTCTGAAGTGCTTGAGCCTAACTTGAAAATGACAGTTGTAGATCATTAATTTTCCCAGTATTGACAGTATATATCCATACATGGACAGAAAGCTACTGATTTGAATTCCAAGCTTATCTCACAGAACTAAACTCAGTAAGGTTGAAGGCATTCTAGAAAGCATTGATTTCACTTAGTTTCTCGATTCTTTCCTCCTTTGTTGGCAAGGAATTTAGTAGCTATACGTGCCTGTTATTAAGGGCTTAAATATGCGCAACCTAATTATTCAAGTGCATGAATTATGGAAGGGGCTAATGTCCAACACCAACACCTCCACAATGAGAGTGTCCGCATACAATAATATGCCTGACTTTGAGGATCTCTACAGCAAATTATATGACTGATTCAGTTGCAAGATCGCTTTTGATTACTTAGTTGGCAATATTCCTAAAAACTAAGATTTCTCCTGGATTTACACCAGTTATTTCTTCGATAGGAACACGGCTGTCTACACAACCGATGTAGAGATATTTAGGAGAATGGACAAGAGCAAGATTGTTTAAGAATTCACTTCCTTGGGCTTGTAGCCAGTCTTTCCAAACTTTGTTACCATTAAGGAGTCTCTCGATCTCAGGATGGAAGGAGAATTCTTAGGTTTTTTTTTCAAAACTCATTTGAAGGAGGGATATTTTGATTTTAGAGAATATGTTGGGAATTGTAGTTTTTAGGCTATGTTGTTGAATTTTAAATATTTTATCTTTGACAGCTATCTCTCGAGCCTTTAAAGTGGAATAATTCCTAGAAGAATAATGGTATTGATTAATAAAAATTTAAATATTTTTACTGGAATT
>Ga0302284_1001273_pt1 | contig 11466 bp, 12 predicted proteins | sample III_Fen_E2_1_FD_198760 | JGI IMG/M metagenome (GOLD analysis project Ga0302284, IMG submission 198760) | Peat permafrost microbial communities from Stordalen Mire near Abisko, Sweden - III_Fen_E2_1 | ecosystem: Environmental > Terrestrial > Soil > Wetlands > Permafrost | place: Sweden: Abisko...
CGGGATGGAAGAAACCTATGTGAATCTCAACCAGGGTGCTGAATCCGCAATAAGTTACCTGATTGCAAGACTGACAGTTGAAAAGTATAATAAAACACATATAGATTCTGACATTCAATCGTTTGTCAATACTGAAAAAAATTAATAAAATCAAAAACGATGGCTTTCTCAACCCTGGTGATTAAGGCAAAGCTATCATCTTATGACTTTACTTCGGATACATCGGGATTAATCAGGAAAAAACGGAGGGAGTAACCGCAAAAAAATAATATTTATTAATTATTAATCATTTAGAATACTTACTCAAGGTAAAAGATCAGAATAATGCAAGTTACTGTTAACAGGAAGAATACCAGATTTTCTCCTGATCCCGGCAGGGTAATAACCAGGTTCAGCAATTTTTCAAATGAAAGAAGTAAAAATATTATACTTGGTGTATTAGCTATGTCAGATAGCGAGGTATCCATTGCGTTAAGTCAGGTACTGAGAGGTTATTCGAGACGTCACAGAAATATTTCGGAGATATTACAAACGCATTTTATTAAACTGGCTGATATATTCAAAGAGCTGGGAATAAAACCAATTAAAGTAAACCAATCCCGAAAATCGCTGATAGGTTCATATTTCACAATGGAATATTCAATTGAATCGGCAGCATTTTTTAATCCGTCAGTTGTCGAAGATCCTGATCAGTCCGAAACAGGTGATGGTGAGAAAAGATTGATTTTTAGTTTCAGGGCTACTGGTGAAGGACAAATATCATCCATCGTTTTTCGTTCAGCTGTTATTGATAAGAATAATAACCTTATTATTGAACCGGTCGGTAAAATGCTGGCGGAAGCTTCACGGATCAAAAGACATATTTACAATAAAAAATCCTTTATTAAGAAGCTCGATGAAATGCATGATTTCGATAACAAACTTTCACCGCTTTTTGTACTTGAAAAACTGTCCGACCGGTTTACTTACGGTGAACTGAAAAAAGCGGTGGAAGAAATACGAAAAACCCCAAAGCTTTCTCCTAATAAAGAATTAATCATTAATCAGATGATGTGGCTGGCTCTGTCACATTACGAAATTGAGTTTTCTCTTGATTCCGCAATTTCCGAAAGAGTTATTTTTCCAATATCCGATTCCGAAAAGAATGGCATTGAAGACGCACGTTTTGTTAAATTCACAGAGGAAAACGGCGAAATAATATACTATGCCACCTACACTGCTTATAACGGCTTGTTTATACTGCCAAAGTTACTTTCCACCAGAGATTTCTATAACTTCAAAGGATTGCCAATACATGGTGAACTTGCACAGAACAGGGGAATGGCATTGTTTCCAAGGATGATTAACGGGAAGTATGCTATTTTGTGCAGAACAGATGGAATAAATAATTACCTGGCTTATTCTGATAATATCAATATCTGGCGCGAAGCCAAACTGATTCAGAAACCCAAATATTCCTGGGAATTGGTACAGGTGGGAAATTGTGGCTCCCCCATCGAAACTGATGCGGGATGGTTAGTTATAACACATGGAGTAGGTCCTATGCGGGAATATGTTTTAGGAGCATCATTATATGAACTTAATAATCCTGAAATTGAAATTGGGAGACTGAAGACACCTCTTCTGGCGGCCAATAATGAAGAACGGGAAGGGTATGTACCTAATGTGGTTTATTCTTGTGGTTCTATACTTCACAATGGAAATTTAATTGTTCCTTATGCCATGTCAGATTACGCATCCACCTACGCTACAATTGAATTGAATGAACTGCTGAGTGAACTTAAAAACTCTAAATAATAACTATAACAACTTTCAACTAAATTAATACTCCTACTCTTCATTATCCTAAATTGTCTGGGAACAGACAACGGGAGTCACTAAAAACAGTACCCTCATGAATAAATTAGAAACCAAAACCAGAATAGCAGTAAGTGATATCATGGTAAGTTATACCGACCATGGTAAGTCCGGAGCTCCATACATCATTTTTATCCATGGGTTCCCTTTTAATAAATCCATGTGGAACCTGCAGGTGGAAGCATTAAAGGATAAATACCATGTGATTACTTATGATATCCGTGGACATGGCAATTCTGATAGCGGAAATGAGAATTTCTCAATTGAGCTTTTTGCAAAAGATCTGATCAGTTTAATGGATGTCCTGAAAATCGATAAAACAATGCTCTGTGGACTATCAATGGGTGGGTACATTTCGTTAAACGCCGTTTCTTACTTCCCTGAAAGATTTGATGCACTTGTATTGAGTGACACCCAATGTACGGCCGATACACCTGAGGCAAGAGAAAAACGGTTGAAGACAATAAAAAACATCATGAAGAATGGAGTGGAAAAGTATGCAGACGAGAGCATAAAAAACCTTTTCTCACCTGAATCGTACCTTGCAAGGAAAGATGCAATTGAAGAGGTAAGAAATATGATATTGAAAACCTCTGAACAGTCGCTCTGCAGTACCCTGCTTGCTCTGGCAATGCGTGAAGAGACCTGCAGTAAACTACCGGAAATAAAAGTACCTGTTCTTATAATGGTGGGCAAGGAAGATATTCTGACTCCTCCTGTAGCAGCATTATTAATGAATGAAAAAATTAAAAATTCATCCCTTCATATTATAGATCATTCAGGTCATTTAAGCAACATGGAGAACCCGTACAAATTCAATTACGAACTTAAAAAGTTTGTTTCCGCCGTTTACTAAAATCAGTTTAGAGAGCTGTCTTATACTATAGAAGACAGCTGATCCTATATGTGAATAATGCAATATTATTAAAAAGTTGTGTAACAATTTTATTTGTGAAGTGACACATCTTTGTATTCTAATATTCATCTTATTTCCATATAATGAAAAAATCTTTGCACACCCTTGCTTTCTCCTTTCTGATTCTTGGTTTGATCTTTGCTTCATGCGGGCCGAGTAAAAAACTTTTAAGTTCGCGATCGAAAGTTGAGAAACTTCAAAGAGACAGTACAATTGCTCAAAGTCAGCTCACTGACTGCAATGAAAAGTTAAAAAATGTTTCCCAGTCAAAAGCTTCATTGCAGAATGAATATAGTTCTTTACAGAATGAATATACATCGGTTCAAAATGAATTGAAAGAGCTTTCTGCCCAATCAAAAATGACTATTACCGATCAGTCGAAACGGCTAAAAACCTTACAGGACATAATCCAGGCACAAATAGACGTGATGGCAAGGCTAAAGAATTCAATAGCCGACGCATTGAAAGGCTATAAAAGTGACGAATTATCCGTTTATATTAAGGACGGAAACGTCTATGTTGCCCTCCAGGAAAAGCTTTTGTTCAAATCGGGAAGCGATGTCGTTGATCCTAAAGGTAAAGAAGCGCTCAAATCTCTTGCCCGCGTCCTGAACAATACTAAAGACATTAATGTTATGATTGAAGGCCATACAGACAGCATCCCTATTAAAACCGCTATGTTTAAAGATAATTGGGATTTAAGCACAGCAAGAGCCACATCCATTGTACGAATTCTGACAAAAGATAATGGTTTTAATCCTACCCGCATCACAGCATCGGGCAGAGGCGAGTTTCATCCTGTAAAAACCAATGAAACTGATGAAGGACGTTCAGGAAACCGCAGAACCGAAATAATCCTTTCTCCTGATCTGAACGAAATATATAAACTATTGTATCAGTAGACTGAAAGATGTTGTTCTTTTTCCAACCGGTAAAACACAATACTGAAAAAAATCAGGAAATCAATAAAATGATTTGAGCTAAATGGCCCGATTATTCACAAAAAACGTTGCAGTTATAGTAGCTCATCCCGATGATGAAACATTGTGGGCCGGAGGAACAATCCTGAGCCATCCGTCGTGGCATACGTATATAGTTTGTCTTTGCAGAAGAAGCGACAAAGACCGTTCTGCGAAGTTCAATGATGCTTTAAAAATTTATAGATCTGAAGGGATCATGGGAGATCTGGATGATGGTCCGGATCAGAAACCATTGGCTGAAAATGAGGTTGAGCAAGCTATCCTTGACCTGCTGCCGGCAAACCATTTCGAACTTATCATCACCCATAGCCCAAAAGGCGAGTACACCCGCCACCTCAGACATGAAGAAACAGGCAGATCAGTACTTAAACTATGGAACACCGGCAAAATATCAACAAGCGAATTATGGACATTTGCATATACCGATGATAATAAAAACCACTATCCTGTGGCTGTAGAAAATACCAGTATTTACCGAACCCTCACACAAAGGATATGGCTTCGGAAATATCGCATAATTACTGAAACATATGGATTTGAAAAAAGTGGTTTTGAAGCAGAAACCACACCCAGAGCAGAATCATTCTGGCAATTTTCTGATCCGGCAACAGCTAAAAAATGGCTTAAAAATTTATGAATTTGAAAATTTGAATATTGGCTAAGTATGAAAGTATTATTATTATATGATTATCCTCCTTCACCCGGAGGACTGGCGACCCAGGGAGATCTTCTTTACAAAGGGCTTCTGGAGATGGGTGTTGACGCACAGGCTGTCCATTTTGAATCGGCCCAGGAGAAAGAATGGTACTATCGCTGGTTTGAACCAAATGTTGTAGTTGGTGTCGGTTACTGGGGGCATACACCACAATTGGTACTGCATCCTCAACGATATGGCGTTCAACCTGTACCATGGCTGGTTGCCGATGGTTATATTGCAAACTATCAGGAGGTCTTAAATGCTCTCCCTCTGATTCTGGTGACGTCGAATTGGGTTAAAGAGATGTATGTACGCGATGGGATAAACGGGGATAAAATTGAAGTATTACCGGTTGGGTGCGATACCGATTCATTTATGCCTCATAGTAAAGACGATCCTAAAATCATAGCTGTACGTGAATCACTTGGTATTTCTCCCGACCAGATAATGATACTTACTGTCGGTGGCGATGGTGCTTCAAAGGGGGCTCAGGAGGTAATGCAGGCGCTTGCTATCATCGATACAAAAGCGCCGGATTGGAAATATGTCTGCAAAGTATGGCCACAGCCCCGCACAATGGAACAAAACATAGCTGACCTCGACATGGCAGCTCATCTTGGAATTGAAAAGAGTGTCATCTATGCAACAAATACTATTTCAAGAAAATTTATGCCCTACCTTATCGGAGCCTGCGACATATATGCAGCTCCTTCCCGGCTTGAAGGCTTTGGTATGCCTCAGGTTGAAGCCGGAGCCTGTGAAAAGCCTGTTATAGGCATTAAAGCTATGGGAATGCTCGATACCCTCATCCAGGGCGAAACTGCTTTCCTCGCCAAGGTGGCACATAAAATAGTTGTCGACCATGTTACTCTAGGTGATGAATCGGGATTTGAAGAGCACCATAACGTAGTATTTAAAGAACCAAGGACAGTAGATTATCGCGCTGATGTCCATGATATTGGTAAATATTTAATGCTTCTTATGACTGATTCAGCATTACGTGAAAAAATGGGTAAAGCAGGCAGAGAGCGGGTAGTGAAAAACTTTGATTACCGTGTTGTGGCAAGAAGGTTTGTGGAGATAATGGGTGATAAATTAGGCATTAAATAATTTGAAAATTCAAATAATGAAGATATCAGATCAACAGGAGATTGAAGAGGCAAAGAAAGCTGCAGTTGAAGTGCTGCTTCATAATGCACACGGGACATATCATGGACTTCCCAGAACAGCCGGCTGGGGATATCCTGAACCATATACAAGAGATCTGATGTTTTCAATTTTCGGAATAGCGGTATCGGAGAACAAGAAACTTCTTAAGAGCATCCGGAAGGTTTTGGAAACTCTGGCAGCAAACCAGACTACCCGTGGCCATATTCCTTCTCTCGTACACGATAAAGAGGACCGGGGATCGAGTGATACAACGCCTTTATTTTTGCTTGGAGTCGGCATTTTCAGAAAGGTAACCGGTGAAACTGATTTTCTGAAAGAGGCAGTTGAAAAATCCCTGACCTGGATGGAGTATCAAAGCCCTTCCGACAGGCATCTCGTTGCCCAGCAGCCAACAAGTGACTGGCGTGATGAACAATGGGTAACAGGATATGGACTGTTTGTCAACACACTCGTATATAGCTATCTGCGGCTCCTGGGGAAGAATGATAAAGCGGAAAGAATGCATAACGAAATGAGCCGGTTCACCATCACAGGCGGAATATTACATCGCCATGTTCATGAAGGTCTAGTCGTAAAACATAAACCCTACTATGCTTTCTGGTCATATAAAATTCACAGCAGTGAACGTTTTGACCTTCTTGGAAACAGTCTCGCCATACTTTCAGGAATAGCCTCTCCGACAAGATCTGAGGAGATGATTTCCTGGATTGAAGAGGAATGTGGAAACATGAGAAATAGTGGCGATCTGGCAGTCGATCTTCCGCCTAACTTCTTTCCGTATATAAAACCTGAAGATCCTGACTGGCTTCCAAGATATACAATATTTAACAACCCGGGAGAATACCATAATGGCGGAATCTGGCCTTTTATATGCGGTTTTTACGTGGCAGCTCTGGTCGCTGCTAAAAAATATACTCTTGCAGGAGAGAAACTGATTGCCCTTACACATCTTATCAGAATTTCTGATTCCGCTAACCTCAGTTTTGGATTTAATGAATGGATAAAAGCGCAGGACGGCAAACCTATGGGCCAGGACTGGCAAACCTGGAGTGCCGCGCTCTATCTGTATGCTGCAAAAAGCGTTGAAACAAAACGGACACCATTTTTTGATGAGATACGTGGCATTCCGGATCTTTAAATTTCTATGAATATCCCAACTTAAAACTGAAAACATGACAGCAATAGAATTCTCCGAACAGTTATTGAATATGGAACAAAGCTTGCAGAAATATGCATATCGTCTTACGTTAGACAATGCTGATTCCAGAGATCTCGTTCAGGAAACTTTCCTGAAAGCAATTTTGAACCGGGATAAATTTGTGGATAACGGATTTTTAAAAGCCTGGATATTTACAATTATGAGAAACACTTTTATTAACAGGTACAGGCATAATGCCCTGCAGAATGCATATTGCGATCGTCCGGAGGAGTCATTCAAAATTATACAAACAAAATCTCCAGATTCAGAGAACCCCGACTCGGTATATTCTGTTATAGAAATAAGTCAAAAAATCGAACAACTAAAGGAAAATTTCAGGGTTCCATTCAAAATGTACATTGCCGGATTCAGATACAGAGAAATTGCCGATAAGATAAATCTCAATATTGGCACTGTAAAAAGCAGAATTTTCCTGGCAAGAAAAATATTGATGAGCCAACTGAGCATGTAATAGCAATTGAAGTCTGCATAGTTCACTGAATATGTGAATAATGTAATTAAATATTAAAATTATATAACATATTTTGCTCTAAGAGTCTTCATCTTAGCATTGTAATTTTTGTTTATTATGAAGACTCTTTTCTTTATTTTTATTGCCACTTGTGTATTCTTTGACAGAGTTGATGCACAGAACTATCTTATCGATTTCGCCGTATCAACAAACACACCTTTAGATATCGTAAAGGTTGATAACCTGACAACAGGAGAGTCATTGACAATAAATGGTTCAGACGTGCTGAATCTTAAGGGCAATTTAGACCTAACAGGAATCGTTGATAATAATTTGCCATCATCAGGGATAAAGATCTATCCAAACCCAATGGCAGATCATGCACAGATAGATATCTTCCCTCCATTGGCTGGTGATGCTGTATTAACCATCATTGATCTGTCAGGAAGGGTGATAGCTCACAGGAAAGACTATGTAGATAACTCTTTGCAGATGTATAAATTATCGGGCCAAACAGCAAAAGGTGTTTATATAGTCAGTGTAAGAGGTACTCACTACCAACTATCAGGAAAATTAATTAGTAATGGCAGCTCAACAGGTACGATAAGCATAGAGAAGATAACTGGAAGCATCAGTGAGAAGAAAATTCCGGAAAAGGATTTTAAATCATCATTCAATGGAAATGATGGGTCAATAAAAGAGATGCTTTATTCATCAGGTAACAGGTTGAAATTTACAGCTGTATCAGGAGATTACCAGACGGTCTTAACTGATGTACCGGACATGACAAAAACAATAGTATTTGACATTAAAGAATGTATAGACAGTGATGGCAATAATTATCATACAGTTGAGATTGATGGCAGACTATGGTCAGAAGAAAATCTCAAAACTACAAAATACAACAGTGGTACATTTCTACCCTTGATTGCCGACAGTGCATCCTGGAGCAGACTTATTTCCCCGGCATATTGCTGGTATAAAAATAATGATGCAAAATATAAAAATCCTTACGGTGCCCTGTATAATGGCTATGCAATAAAAGCAGGAGATGTATGTCCTGAAGGTTGGCACATATCTACTGATGCAGAATGGACTTCATTAAGAGATTTCCTATCGACAAATGGTTATGCTTTTGGCACAAATAGTAATGCAATAGCAAAGTCGATAGCCTCAACATCAGGATGGGATAATTATTCATATGTCCAGGTACCACGTGGCCCCGAGGAAGTGATAGGAGCTGTCGGAAAGAACCAGGAAACTACGAATAACAGTTCCGGCTTTAGTGGTTATCCTGGTGGATTAAGAAGTTTTGACGGATCATTTAGTAACATTGGGAAAACCGGTATATGGTACTCTGCTGTTGAAATCTCATCGCAGCCAGATGCCGGGCTATGGGATTGGTTTTTAAATTATAACGATATGCAATTAGGACAGGGAAGTGATGATAAAGCCTGTGGCTTTTCTATCCGTTGTGTACAAAACTAATAATCTTATTCAAAACAAATAACTGAAACTTAAAAATTTAATATCCAACAATTTATCCGTCGAATTTTGTCTTGTGAAGTTATCAAACCCAAAATGAAACCTTGTTTCCCTGGTAATATGAATAATAGTAAGGGATCTCAACCACCCAACTGACCTGTACCCTTAATTATATTCATTAAGCTCAAAGAAACATTATTTATTCTCACCTGTTTATTATACTAAGCACGTTGTATTTTATACCGGCAGAGTCTAATTAACGGCAGATGGAACACCTGTAAATGTGTGAATTATGCAAAATTATTATAGAATTATATAACTAATATTTTGAGCCTGACGCATAATTTTACATTTATTAATTCTTAATCTCATTCTTAAATCTCACAAATGAAAAATAATGTAATTGGATTCTGGAACGGGAAAAAAGAAAAGCTTAAAACAAAATTTCCAATAATCACTGATCATGATTTGCGTTTTCCCGAAGGAAAAGAAAATGAAATGATAGAAAAGCTTGGCAGTAAGCTTGGGAAGACTATTCAAGAGCTGCTCCACATAATAATAACACTCTAATAGGTTATCAAAGCAGGGTGTTTCTAAAGAATCAGCTGTAAAGTAAAAGGAATAGTGCATCTGCAATCGTTGTCAGTCGCTCATATCAGGTGTGAATTATGTAAAACTTTTCAAAAGTTATGTAACACTTCCGGCAGGTCAAATCTATAATTTTGTTATGATTAATGAAGGCTCTTTAAAAGTAAGGGATCATTACTTAAAATTCGCTTTTTGAAAATTTTTACAGCATAGCTATGAGATCAAACATTAAGGTTTTAATATTAGTTCTTACGATGATTATTTCATCTGTAATCTGTACAAAACAGGCATCAGCTCAGCAGGCTGATGTAAGTTTCCAGGTTTTCTATGATCAGTTAAGCCCATATGGAGAATGGGTAAATTATCCAAATTACGGCTATGTATGGATTCCTGATGCGGGATCTGATTTTGTACCTTATTCGACTGAGGGTCATTGGATCCTTACGGACTATGGCTGGACATGGATGTCGGATTATAGTTGGGGATGGGCGCCTTTTCATTATGGCCGCTGGGATTACGATCAATATTATGGCTGGTTATGGATTCCCGGTAATGAATGGGGTCCCGCATGGGTCTCATGGAGAAGAGCTGAGGGCTATTATGGATGGGCACCGATGGAACCCGGTATTACTCTCTCCGCCAGCTTTGGCAGGGCATATGATAGTCACGACGATCACTGGATCTTTGTAAAAGACAGGGATATTGACCGATCTGACATCAATCATTATTATATCAGCAGAACAGATCAGAACCGTATTATCATGCGCTCATCAGTGATTAATAGCACATATACCGACAGCAGAAGACATACTACATACGCAACAGGGCCCGCAAGGGCAGATTTTATTAAAGTCACAGGTAGAAAGGTCAATCCTGTAGCTATTCAGGAAAACAATAAACCGGGACAAAGTATGAGTAATGGCCATTTAATGATATACAGGCCGGAAGTTATAAAGAACAACAACAAGGAAAAGGCACCTGCCCCTTCCAGAATAGTTAACCTGAAAGATGTGAAACAGCCGTCGGAAAGGAATTTGACAAATCAACAGGGAAATTCAAATTCCAAAAACAGTACCAAAACTGATGGGCAACCAAAAACAGCTAATCCTCAGAGAAGTGTAAATAATGTAAAGACCTTGCCACAGAAATCACCTCCTTCTCAGAATTTAAAAACAGCGAACCAGTCTTCTAATTTAAGGACGAAGACCACTGTTCCTTCCCAGAATGTTAAAAGAGACCAGCAACCAAATAATGTAAAGACTTTAAATACGACTGCATCTCAGAATGTGAAAAGAGATCAGCAACCAGATAATGTAAAGACATTAAATGCAACTCCCCCTCAGAATGTCAGAAAGGAAGAACAGTCTGCGAACAGAAAAACAGAGAATGCCAATCCGTCTCAGAATGTAAAAAAAGGACTCCAGCAGAATAATGGAAGGGCCATAAATACAAATCCATCACAGAAAACCGGTAGGGAAAGGCAATCGAATACGGCTAAATCCTCAGCAAATGACAAAAAAGATCAGCAGGGGAAGTCCAATAATGCTGATGAGATAAAGAAAAATGAATAATATAAATAGTCTTGAATATTAGTTTACCTTAAATTAAACGTCATGAATACTAATGTAATAGGCTTCTGGGATAAGAAAAAAGAGAAACTCAAAGAAAAATTTCCGGTCATTACTGACGAAGATTTGCATTACAACGAAGGTAAGGAAAAGGAGATGATTGAAATGCTGGGCTATAAGCTTGGAAAATCAAAACTAGAACTGATTAACATTATCGTATCAATTTAACATTGTGTTTAATAATTAACTATAAACAAAATGAAAAATACAACTGAATTAAAAGGTGACTGGAATGAACAAAAAGGCAGACTCAAACAGAAATTTGCAGTATTAACCGACAATGACTTAATGTTTGAAGAAGGCAGGAAAGACGAGATGTTCGGAAAACTTCAAAAGAAGTTAGGCAAAACAAAAGAAGAATTGCATAAAATTATTGCAGCTCTCTGATTATAGATTTTGTTCTGAAAGTCATCGTTTACCGACACTCGTTAAACGGTGACTTTTTAAATTTCAAGTACTCCTCATTATGATTAAA
>Ga0302284_1001282_pt1 | contig 11429 bp, 4 predicted proteins | sample III_Fen_E2_1_FD_198760 | JGI IMG/M metagenome (GOLD analysis project Ga0302284, IMG submission 198760) | Peat permafrost microbial communities from Stordalen Mire near Abisko, Sweden - III_Fen_E2_1 | ecosystem: Environmental > Terrestrial > Soil > Wetlands > Permafrost | place: Sweden: Abisko...
CCGGTTGTTGGAGAATAATCCGACTTGCCCCCTTTCGGCAGAAACAGGAGGCAAAAATGCCATTATTCTAACGGCCAGTGGGGATCGTGATCATGCTATCCAAAATATAGTTACTTCTGCATTTAGTAATGCCGGACAAAAATGTTCAGCCTGTTCATTACTTTTACTTGAAAAAGAAGTATTTAATGACCCTGAATTTAAAATAAAACTAACAGATGCTGTAACCAGTTTGAAAACCGGCGGGGTATGGGATGGAGGTAATATTGTAGGTCCCATGATTACTTCTGAAAATGAAAAATTGCTTTATGCCATTGACCATCTGGAAAATGGAGAAACATGGTTGGTTAAACCTGAATTTGTAGATGAAAAAAGGTTTATCCTGAAACCCTGTGTAAAATGGGGAGTTAAACCAGACAGCTATACTTTTAAAAATGAACTGTTCGCACCTCTGTTAGCAGTTGTTTGTATTGACGACCTGGAAGATGGTATTAAAAAAGTAAATGCTTCGGAGTATGGTTTAACGTCAGGGTTACAAAGCCTGGATGAAGTGGAACAATTACGTTGGAAAAACAACATTGAGGCTGGGAATCTATACATTAACCGGGGAATAACAGGCGCAATAGTTAACCGTCAGCCTTTTGGAGGAATGAAACGTTCGGCTTTCGGAGGAGGAATAAAAGCAGGAGGGAGAAATTACGTTACCAGTTTCGTAAATATTGACGAGAACCCGAAAATCCACACTACTTTTAAAGAGAAAGATCAATTTAAAACGTTCTCTTCAATATTGAATATACAGGAAAAGTCAATTTTTCATGCCGCAACAGACAGCTATCTGAAAAACTATGAAAATGAGTTTTCACAAGTTCTTGATATTCAACATTTGATGGGAGAAGAAAACACTTTCCGCTATTTACCACTCAGAAAAATGGCTTTACGGGTTCAAAACACCGATAACCTTTGCGAGATTTTTATGATTCTGGCAGCAGCTAACATTGTAAAAACCCCAATTACAGTAAGTATCAGTGAAGACGATTACAAGCTGGAAATTTTAAGGAAAACAGCTCAACATGAATGTACGCTACTAGTTGAAAATGAAAATGAATTTCTGTATGGAATGGGGAAATTCGAACGAATCCGAACTTGTAACAATCAACTTTCTGAAGAGTTTTATATGAAAGCTGCTAAAACAGGAAAACATATAGCATCTTCAAAACCACTGATAGAGGGCAGAATTGAGTTACTTCATTATTTAAAAGAGCAAAGCATCGCTTTTGAATATCATAGATATGGAAGTATCACTGAGAATGTAGAGTAAAAACCATTTATTTACTGAAAACTGCTTAACTTAAACCGTTAAGCAGTTTTTTTTATGAATAGGAAAACGGTATTCTGTGATAGCTGAAGTTGAAACAAATCATCAGAAAAAAAGTATCATATTATTTACATATTTATTGAAAATAAAATAATTTTTCAATATTCAAAATAATATACTGTCTTTTCCTTTGGTACATTGAAATTAATTTTTATTTTTGCAACTATATTATATTTAACTATGTAATACCGCTGTAAATGATATTTATTTTTGTGAAATACTTTATTTTTATAAAATCAGGTTATTTAAGTCTGATGATAAAGAAAATAAGTATTAACCCATAGAATACTATTTTAAGGAATAACATTCATGCTTGTCTCATTAACTGCTAATAAAATCTAAAATCACCTAACTTGACTCTAGCCTTTTCTCACCTGATTAAAATAAATCATTTTAATATTTTTAATAGAGATTCCTTTATTTACTGTTCTTTTTGTTAATTCAAAGAAGCAGTTTATTGTATGAATTGTAACAGATTCATATTGGATGTCTTTCATATCCTCATATAGCCACAACATTCCACCTTATAATTAACAATCTAACATTGAGTATTATGACTTCATTTCTTAAATTGAGATTTTATCAAATTCTCATCATCATTTTTGCATGTAGCTTATCAAATTGTATGAGTGATGATTATAACTTAAAAGATGGAGTAAACACAGATATGACTCTTGGAGGTGACTCACTAACGTTTCCCATAGGTGAAACTAAAAAAATTCTTTTAGGAAAACTATTGGATGGTCAGAATATTGATATCCTCAAACAGTCGCAAAGTGGAGCTTATTTATTTCAGATAAGTGATTCCATGCAAGTTCAGGTCAATGCTATCGATCCTGTAAATTTTACAATTGCACCTGTTATAATAACACCAATTACCACAAATCTAGCCGATGTCAAGATTCCTTCATTTCAAATCAGCCCTATCAATATAAATTCAGGTTTGCCAATACCCAATGTTGATTTGAGTACATTTGCATTACCGGCGATCAATTCAACGAATGATTATAATAAGCCGCTTTCAGGAGCATCAAGCACAAAAAAATCAACAAAAACTGATAGTTCAATAGCTTCACGATCCACTTCTTTTAATCCAATTACCGTTGGACCTGTTGAAATACAAGCCTCACAGACAATTTCACAATCTATACTATTTAATTTATCGAATGCTTCAACTTCGTTAAAGAAGATAAACACAATTCAACTGAATAGCAGTACGGTAACAATCAGGTTCGACAAAACTAAAATTAATGCAATGGGCTTTTCGTCACAAAATGATGAAATCAAAAGTTTCAGCATCAAGTTTCCTGATGAATATATTATATCTTCAAATTCAGGACAAGGGACAAGCATAAGCGGCCATGAATTCCGTATTGACAATGCAGCCTTATCTTCGGTTGATGTGTATACTGCGACCTTTAAAATAGACAAACTAGACATGTCAGGGATCGATCAGTCACTAGGGTTATTAAATTACTCGAAAAACCTCCCATACTCCATTGACTATATCTTTACAGGAACTTCTAACGATCCAACCATCGTAAATAAAGAAATAAGTGTAAATTTGTCTGTCACTTCAGCTCCGACCATGGGTGATATGGAAATACAAACAAACAATTTTGCCGTACTGGTTCCAAGCGGATCAAATTCAATCGACCAAAGTATACAGATCCCAAAAGAGGTTTCGAAAGTAAATTCATTGACTTTCGATGCAGGGGCAAATCTTCAATTAACGATCAGTGATCCGGGAATAAGCCCATTTAATTTTAATTCAGGAAACTGTTTCATACAACTTCCTAAAAAGTTCATTTTTAACCAATTAACTATTGGGTTAGACCCTACTACCAATATTCTTACCATCCCTTATAACCAATTATTAGGATATAATAAAAATATCGGTATAACGGGAATGAATATTAATCAATCGGTACCTTTCGGATCCAGTTCCATATTGCTGCATGACAATTTATCGTATAACATTGTCGGGCTCAGTGTGGCAGGACAAACCATAACTGTGAGTTCTATTAATGGAATGAACAATAAAAAATTAAATATTGTCGGTACAATTAGTGGCCTGACGATTAATAATGCATTGTTAGAAACAAACAGAATATCGTTTAATATTCCAAATCAAAGCTCAAATATTGATATTCATCAATCAGTTTCTACAGATGTTAAGAAGTTATACACACTAACTCTTAAATCACCTTCAATCTTAGAGTTTAAAATAGGCATAAGCAACCTTCCAACAGGAATTGATTCTGTATTTTTCGATAACTACACCATACAATTGCCTTCATTCTTACAATTTAAAACCGGAGATGTGAACAGCCTTAATCAGTTGGTACTAAATGAAGGATTTAAAGTCAAAAATGGATTTACAAAAGCATTGACCATACAAAAGATCGATTTTGGAATAAATGGAATCGACCTGACTAATGGTGTTCTCGATCTTCATGAGGTCGTGACCATGACTGGGAATGCTTATGTAAAAGGAGCCAATTTGAATTCGAAAGATATATCGAGTATTGTCATATCACCGGTTGTAACAATCGGGACAATGAATATTGCACAAATTGAAGGTAAGATATCTACAAATATCCAACCTGTTGCACAAAACGTATCCCTTAACTTACCAAGTTTCTTATCGGGTGGTGCCACTGTGTTGGATATTGTAAATCCGGTTATGCAACTTGAAATTGGTAATACAATGGGCATTCCGGTCAGTCTTGATTTGACATTAACTCCAAAAAAGAATGGTATTGTTGTAACTGATGGCATAATTAAGACCCAGGTCTCAATAGCCCCAGCAAGTGTAATTGGAAAACCTACATGGAGCAGATATTGGATTTCGAACCTTTGCAAAGGATATTCTACCGGATTTGATACCATCAATGTAGCATTACCTAAATTACTAAAATCGGTACCTGATCAGATAGAAATATCGGCTATACCAACCATTACGGGCAACAAGCAAACCGTTGATCTGTATTCTTTAAAAAATCAAATGAATCTGAGATATTCTGTAAATGTTCCGTTGAGTTTTGGAAAAGACTTCGTTCTGCAATACATGGATACAATTGGAGATTTGAAAAAAGAACTGAAAGATGTATTAAAATATACACGTCAGGTTGAGATATTGGCTTCCGTTGAAAATTCAATACCACTAGAATTAACTTTAGAAGCTAACGCCTTAAATAGCTCAAACGGTATTATTGATGGCATTACAATTTCCTCATCTGATAAAATAAAACCATGCAATGTTGATGGAACAAAAACAACAGCTCAAACCACTCAGATCATTATTAAGTTAATCGAGACGAAAACAGGAGCCCTTGACTTAATGGATGCATTAAAACTAAAGATTTTTGCAAAAAGCAATAGTACGGTTGCAGGAATACAATTAAACCCTGATCAATATATAAAATTAAACCTGAGAGTGAGAGTTCCAAAAGGGCTTAACTATAATCCAAACTCAACCAAATAATAATTTAAAAAATTATTATACAAAGAAATAATTCATGAAAAAAAGTATCATTTCAATAACTATATTATTTGCTTCGATATTAAGCAGTTTTTCGCAGGATGTACATTCTTATTACTTTTTGGATGAATGGAGTCAGAGGCATATTCTGAATGCTTCTTTTGCGCCTGAATATGGATATTTTAGTTTACCGGTTCTGGGGGGCATAGAATTAGGGGTAAAATCCAATACAGGGATGACAAATTATATTTATCCGATTGATCCGGCCAATCCATTATATGCTACCTATAAATTTACGACATTCCTGAATTCGAGTGTTGATGGAAACAAGTTTATGAATGCATTGCCTTCCAATGTAACCATAAATCAAAACATAAAATTAAATTTATTGTCCTTCGGATTCTATACTTCTCAAAGAAGTTTCTGGTCTTTCGACATATACCTGAAGGAAAACTTTGATGCAATCTTGCCAAAAGATTTCTTTGGACTTGCGAAATTAGGGATGGCAACACAAAACAATGTATTTGATCTTAAAAACCTTTCATTTGACCAGACTAACATGGCTCAGGTATCGTTGGGTTACTCACGTGAGATTAATTCAAAACTCAGAGTGGGTTTAAATGCAAAACTATTAGTTGGATTATCAAAGGTAAAAGTAAATTATACTAAATTTGATCTGACTCTTGCAAACAACACCTATACTATGAATGCACAGGGTGAATCCTATATCATGACTGATCTGTTATCCGTAGGTAAAGATGCAGATAATAATTATGATTTTTCAACTATCAGCACTAATACCTCAAACATAAAGCCTGCCGGGCTAGGTGCTGCCTTCGATTTTGGGTTTACGTACAAGCCTGTAAAACATGTAACAATTGCAGCTTCAGTGAATGATATTGGCTTTATGAAATGGAACGCATCCTCCATTAAAAAAGGTGTTGCTACAAGCAATGTGGTTTATAGCGGATTTTCAAATATAAATGTTGACAGTGTGGATATTCAAAGCCAACTGGATCAATTAAAAACAGATGCCACTAATTTAATCAAGTTTAAAGAAACACAAAATAGCCAAAGCATAACAGAGAACATACCCTATACCATTAATGCTTCAGCCGAGTACAGCATTTTTGCAAACGATAAACATGACATCCGACTGGGGATGCTTTTCCAGAGTTATAATTCATCCATGATTCATAAGAATGAATTAATCGGGGCGCTTACATTAAAACCATTGTCGTGGCTAACATTTTCAGGAACATGTGACGTTCTGAGCAAAGATTTCAATCGATATGGGCTTGCAGTAAACTTTTCACCCAGATGGATAAATTTATATATTGCTTCGGATTATATCACTCCTAAGATTAATCATCAATATATGCCGATTGATAAAGTCAATCTTAACATATCCTTTGGAGGAAGCTTTGTAATAGGGAAGCCCAGGGATTCTGACAGAGATGGCGTTGTAAACAGAAAAGATAAATGTAAGGATACACCACTTGGTGTGAAAGTTGACAAACATGGTTGCCCGATTGATTCTGATGGTGATGGAGTACCTGATTATCTGGACAAATGTCCCGGCACTCCAAAAGAAGCATACGGGTATGTTGATAAAAATGGATGTCCGCTGGATTCTGATGGAGATGGCATACCTGATTATTTGGACAAATGTCCTGATTCTCCAAAAGAAGCTATAGGATTTGTTGATAAAAATGGATGTCCTATCGATACAGATAAAGATGGAGTTCCTGACTATATGGATAAGTGTCCTGATACACCAGCCGGCATGCAGGTTGATTCTGTTGGTTGTTCAGCAGATAAAGATGGGGATGGTGTTCCGGATTACCTTGATTTATGTCCCGATACTCCTTTACAGGCAAAAGGAATGGTTGATAAAAACGGTTGTCCACTGGATACCGATGGTGATGGTGTCCCTGATTATCTCGACTTATGCCCGAACACACCTAAAGAAGCAATTGGATTCGTTGATAAAAATGGCTGTCCGTTAGACAGTGATGGCGATGGAATACCGGACTATCTGGACAAATGCCCGAATACTCCTGTTGAAGCCCATGGAATGGTTGATCAAAATGGATGTCCAAGAGATACAGATGGAGATGGAGTACCTGATTATTTGGATAAATGTCCTACGATTAAGGGTTCGCCTTCAAATTACGGTTGTCCTGAACTCAAACAATCAGTAAGAACCCTATTTAAACAAGCTTTACAGGGAATTCAATTTGATAACGGAAAAACTGAAATCAAGAAAAATTCATTCAGCATTCTAAATAAGATTGCCCAGGTTTTAACTGACAATCCAACTTACATCATTGAAGTCCGGGGTCATACCGACAATGTTGGCAAACCGGCTTTAAACTTAATCCTGTCTGAAAAAAGAGCTTCAGCTGTAAGAGATTATCTGATTGGGAAAGGCATTGACAATGCACGTTTGAGCTCTCATGGGTTTGGTGACTCCTTACCGGTAGCATCGAACAATACACCTGCAGGTAAAGCAAAAAACAGGCGGGTCGAATTTATTGTAACATTTGAAGAAACCAGTTTAAAATAGAAATGGATTAGATATTAAAAAAGGTGAGTTAATCAATTAGCTCACCTTTTTTATTTAGGAACACACATAACGGTGGATAATCAAGTTATCAAAAAGAAAATAATACTTGATCTGCATTTAGATTCATCAGACTTATTACTTATTCCTATTTAGAATGTCAATTGAAGATAAGCATTAAAAGCAGATTCCCTGATTAAGCAGTTATGTGATCGGTAACTAATTAACGTGAGTTCGATATAAGAATAGTCCGTCAGGACTTGAATATCAATAGAAAATAAATTTCATGTTGTATGATTTAATGTAAAAGAAATTCAATGACAGATGCAACCTTTTCCTTTTATAAAAGGAGTCTGAATCTTTATAAAAAAAGGGAAATAGCTTTGTTTAGAAGCTGTTTCCCTTTTTTTATAACGGTACAAAATTACGTTTAATAAAACAGGACGCAAACCGGTGCACCGACTTCAATCTGTTTTCCGGTTTTAGTAAGTAGACCTGTTTTAGTATCCCTTTTGAAAATGACGATATTATCAGTCATTTGGTGAGCAACTAAAACATATTGTCCATCAGGTGATATTGCAAAATTGCGTGGACCATCGCCTCCGGTAGAAATCTGTTGTTTGAAAGTCAGCTGACCATCTTTAGCCACTGAAAAGCATGAAATATCATTAGCAGTACCTCTGTTAGTAGCATAGAGAAATTTCTCATCCGGTGAAAGATGGATGTCGGCTCCTCTGACTACAACTTTATCATTTGTTACAACAGTTGTCTGCTGATTCATACTAAGTTTTCCATCTTTCATACTTATCACTGAAACTGATCCATCTATTTCATGCAATAAATAAAGTTTCTTGCCATCCTTACTAAAAGTAGAATGACGCGGTCCACTACCAGGTTTTACTGACAAAGTGTCAAAGGGAATTAATACATCGGTTGTAGCGGCAGGATTGTATTTATAAACCGTGACTTTATCTGTGCCTAAGTCATTTACCAAGAGATACTTTTTATCAGGAGAGAGAAGTACCTGGTGTACATGTGGTTCATTCTGCCGTTCTGTATTAATGCTTTTCCCTACATGTTGAATCACTTGTTCGGCATCAGTCAGCTTCCCATCGGCTTTTCGTCCAAAGACTGACAAACTTCCTCCACCGTAATTGGCTGTAAAAACATGGTTGTCTGTTGAAGTAATAAAACACGGACCATCACTTTTAGTTAATGACGAATTCAAGAAAGTTAGTTTCCCTGATTTTTCACTGAATGCAAATGAATTGGCTGCACCTCCGTTCGAACTTTCGTTTACAGAATATACAAACTTTTTATCAGGGGTTATCGTCAGGAAACTGGGATTAGAGACGCCTGTTGCCACTGATTTCTGAGTAGCTATTCCGGTCTTCATGTCCAGGTCATAGGAATAAATCCCCTGGCTTTTCCCTGTATTTGTATAGGTTCCGATCAACAAACGGTAATTGCATTCCTGTGCGAAAACAGGGAATAGAAACAAGGATTGAAGGAAAACAAATAATGTTTTTTTCATTTTTAATAATTTAAAGTAACAGCATATTATTTTTCTAATAAAGTTCCAAAAGTACATATTATTTTGGAATTATTAGAATCAAAAAAACAATGTCCGAACTTAAAGCGTTACTTTTGTACTATATTGAAGATTTCGTTTTTGAATACTTACACCATCAAACTCAACAAATATGTCAGATATACACGTAATAAAGTCAGAATGGAAAGGTGATATGGCCTTCGAAGCAGACATAAACGGTCACAAAGTGATCATGGACGCAAATACAGAAGGCGGTGGACATAATCTGGGTTCAAGCCCTAAAAAGCTTCTGTTGGTTGCCCTGAGTGGTTGTACAGGCATGGATGTTGTTTCTATTCTAAAGAAAATGCATGTAGAAATTCAAAAATGCAGTATTGAAGTGCAGGGTGACGTAGCAGAAGAACATCCTAAACGATATACAAAAATGCACGTTATTTATAAATTTACAGGAAAAAATATACCCATGGACAAAGTGGAAAAAGCTGTAAAAATGTCTGAAGACACATATTGCGGAGTGGAGGCATTATTTAAACTGGCTATTGATGTTACTTCGGAAATAAAGATAATAGAATCGTAATTTCTTCGAATCAACAATCCAGATGAAAGTAGATATTCATATAGTTGAATTTCTGCTTTTTTCATTTGAGCTAAGATTATGTCATTTCATGGAAACTGATGGATATATAATTTTTATATAGAATCATTTATAGTTGAATTAATGATTCAATACCTACAGGTAATAGTGTACATTTGTTGTGATTCCCGGAATAAAAAAGCAGAATATAATACAAATACAATCTAAATGAAACTCATAATAATATCAAACCGTCTACCTTTAAAAGCTGCAAAATCAGACAATGGCGAATTTGAATTTTCACGTAGTGAAGGCGGGCTGACTACAGGACTTGATTCGTTAGAGATGGATGTTGAAAAACATTGGGTAGGTTGGCCTGGTACTTTTACCGATAGCGACAAAGAACAGGAAGAGATCAGCCAACACCTTAATAAATTCAAATTTCATCCTGTATTTTTGACTGCCGATCATATTCAAAATTACTACGAAGGATACAGCAACAGTACACTATGGCCTTTATGCCATTATTTCTACGCATTTGTTGAATATGAAAATAAATATTGGGAATCCTATAAAGAAGTCAATGAATTATTTTGCCAGGCAGCTATCCCATTTATTGAACCTGGTGATATTGTATGGGTGCAGGATTACCAGTTAATGCTGCTACCGCAACTCCTGCGAAAGGCAATTCCCGGCATTAGTATCGGCTATTTTCATCACATTCCATTCCCATCCTATGAGCTTTTTCGAGTATTGCCGGAAAGAGATGAACTGCTGAACGGGTTGCTGGGTGCAGATTTAATAGGGTTTCACACATACGACTATATGAGGCATTTTGTGAGTGCCAGTGAAAGAGTCCTTGATTTGCACTTTAAACTTGATCAGGTTTCACTGGATAATCGCATAGCATTCGTAGATGCTTTTCCAATGGGCATAAACTATTCTCTCTATTACGACACTGCTATTTTACCCCAGGTACAACAAAAAGCAAAGGAACTCAAAAACAATTTCGGGTCTCACAAATTAATTCTTTCAGTTGACAGATTGGATTATAGCAAAGGAATATTACACCGCCTCAAAGGCTTTGCTCTTTTTCTTGAAAAGCACCCTGAATATAAAGAGAAAGTGTCAATGGCATTAATTATTGTCCCTTCCCGTGATAAAGTAGATCGGTATGCCGATTTAAAAACAAAAATAGATGAAACAATTGGATCTATTAATGGCATATATTCAACGATCAACTGGACTCCGGTATACTATTTCTATCATAGTTTTGAATTTGAAGAATTAGTTGCCATGTATCATATTGCGGATATCGCCCTGGTTACACCTTTACGCGACGGAATGAATCTGGTGGCTAAGGAGTATGTTGCTGCCAAAAGAGAAACTCCGGGTGTACTGATTTTAAGTGAAATGGCTGGTGCGGCTATCGAATTGACAGATGCAATCATTGTAAATCCAAACGACATTGAAGAAATTGAACGTGCCATACTTGAAGCCCTAGAAATGCCTGAAGCAGAGCAATTAAAAAAACTAAGGTTGATGCAAAAAATTGTATCAAAACAGAATGTAAACAAATGGGCATCTGATTTTGTATCTGAATTGCAGGTCATCAAACAAAAAAACGATGATTTAAACAACGAACGACTCGATGAAGCTACGTTCCAGAAAATCCAGACAGCTTATCGTGCTGCTAAGAAAGGTTTATTCATTCTGGATTATGATGGTACATTAATGGGCTTCAAAAACCGTCCGGAAGATGCTGTTCCTTCAAAATTATTAATGGAAATATTAGAAAAATTATCCAACAACAAAAAGAATAAACTGGTGATCAGCAGTGGAAGGGATCAACATACATTGGAAAAATGGTTTGGAAAATTG
>Ga0302284_1001287_pt1 | contig 11409 bp, 7 predicted proteins | sample III_Fen_E2_1_FD_198760 | JGI IMG/M metagenome (GOLD analysis project Ga0302284, IMG submission 198760) | Peat permafrost microbial communities from Stordalen Mire near Abisko, Sweden - III_Fen_E2_1 | ecosystem: Environmental > Terrestrial > Soil > Wetlands > Permafrost | place: Sweden: Abisko...
GAATTTGCATTTTTGAAACAATCAGGAGCCCTTTATTCGCACTTAATAATCCTTTGATATTCATTTAGATCCGAATCCTTCAAACTATTTGGTTACCATCACAATTTTTAATTCATGAGGTTTGAAAGAGACATTTTCGTCTGCTCCTAAATTAATAGCTTCTGCTGTAGCCGGATTTAATAATTGACGGTTTCCCTTTGTCGTAATCCTGAGCTTTGAAGACACAACATTTGATCCCTCATTGAAAATAATATAGTAATTACCGGTCTCTTTTACAACATGCCTGTATCTGATATCCTCCGAAGGTGTAGTCAGACTAAGATCGGGGATGATTTCTTTGTCAATTACTTCTACAAGATTATCCGGAGTTTGATATAGTTTTGCTCCTTTAAACAGGGAAGAAAAATCTGCGTGTTTATTAATTATCAGCCTGCCATTCATGGCAAGAGCTTTCAATGATGAAATTGCTTGCCGAGGTATGATTGAAAGGCTATCTATAATTACAAGTCCGTAATTCATTCCTGCAATATGGATTCCTTTTGAATCAGTTTTAGCATCTTCCCAAAGATGCCTTATCTCGAGATAATTGAAGTCGCGCTGATGCTGGTAACAGATCTTTGCTGATTTATCGGGGAGGTAAGCATCTTCACACAGGATTGCCAGATCACACACCTGTTTTGAGCCGGTATTCAGCCAGCTTAACCGGCGACAGGCATCAGCATATTCGTTGTATCTGTTCCACCATGTGGCATTTGGCCCCACGTCGGGAGGTCGTTCATCAAACCTTGGTCCCCTGACGGAATAGAAAAAAGCGTGAGGGATCAAAAAATTCTGTCCGCGGACAAAGCACCAGTCTGCCAGCCACAACATTTCATCATAGGTAAGGTTGTGTCCGTAAGCGCCATATAGTTCATTTAAATTACGTCGCAGACCGAGGTGAAGCATTGCGCTTGATGCGCATTTTGCCACTGTTGAATGTTGCCCTTCAAGTGCCTTGGATCCGGGTTCAACATATCGCCATACCAGATCCTGCCCCGGGATCTGAAAATACTTCTCAGCGCCAATATCCATAGAACCGGCAGGATGACCCATAAGAGAAATCCCATGGTCCATGCACCATTTACCTAACCTTTTATAATAGTTTTCTTCAAGACAAATATTAACCGCATTGTTATAATCTATCCGGTGCTTTTTTGAATCAGGTGTATCATTGTACCATAAGTCAGTAAGAAATGGAGTTATGTCGTAGCCGAGTATCTTTTTTATCTGAGCGAGCAGGGAAGAATTTCCGGGCACAATACCCCGGGCACTTCCACGTCCCAGTGGTGAAGGTTCGTCAGTAAATATTCCTATAACAGTTGTACCGAAGTATTTACCAAACTCCTTCGCATAACGGTCATAAACAAGTTCCATAAAACAGGTAACAGCATCAGGGTTCAGAATATCTCCGGCGGGAGGAGACTCTTCCTTCATTTGTCTGCTCCCTTCCCCGATATAATGAAGACCCCTGATATTGCCTCCGGATGGCTGGTCAATAATAGCTATGCGCTTGTTTTCCGGGCGATTGATGATAGTAATTAGCTTTTGTCCTCCTGTGAGCTTAGGAGTTTCACCAGGTTTCAGGTCGATCTTCGACAGGCCTCGTGCTGCATATTCAGGATTTCGCGCAACTACCTGGCCACTGGAAGAACCGGAAGGGTACATTCCTTCATCATACAATATAACATACATCTTTTTCAGTGATGCTTCCCTGATAGCAACATCCATTGCATGAATCATTTCAGGTGATAGCCATTTTACATTATCAGGCAAGCCAATGCGGGGATGAATAACAAATCCATAAACTCCGTGTGCCTCAAAATCAGCTATCTGTCTTATAATTTCCTCATCTCTTAAGGTGTCATTCCAGAACCAGAAGGGCATTATAGAAAATTCATGAGGAGGATTAATGAAATCTACAGGAACACTCTGAGCTTTGTTGGTTCCTGTAAATGACAGACTAATTACAGTTGAAATCAGGAATAACTTAATAACCAATTTCATATGCAAATAGTTTTTATGGTTTTAAGAATGAAATGATGTTTTCATATGAATAAAACTCATATGAGCAGGAGTTAATCACAAAGAAGTGCCACGGCGGCAGCTCCTGTCCCCGCATGAGCTCCAAGAACAGGGGAAATATTGACAACAAAGGCAGGCTTTTTGCGGGTCAGCATTTCCATCCTGGTTGAATACCATTCAGCCGCATCACTGTTATTTGCATGGAGAACAATATAGTTCCAGATTTTTTCCGTTTGATTAATTTTTGTGATATGTTTCATCACTCTTGCCATATTGGCCTTCTGACTGAAAGTCTTATCAAGAAGAATAGCTTTTCCCGATCCATCGATAGAAACGACAGGATTAACATTAAGTATCCGTGCCAATAATCCCCTTACCATGGATACTCGGCCGCTTCTGACAAGATATTTTATTGTTCTTACACTAACGAATAAGTGTGCCCTTTTTGTCCATGTTTCTGCCATATTAACCACCTGATCGTGGGAATATCCTGCAGCAATTGCCTCTGCTGTCCTCAGGATGACAAGCCCCAGGGCACCGGATATATTCCGGGAATCGATTACAGAAATTGGTTTGTTGAATTCCAGGCTTATTGCACGTGCCGCTTTCTGGCTGCTGTTAAATGTTCCGCTCAGCTTGTCGCTCAGATGAATGGCTATTATTGAATCATAATGTGTCGCCAGGTGAGAATAGAGGTTTATAAAACTCTTTTCATTTACCTGCGAAGATTTGGGATAGTTCTTGTTTTCCTTTAAAAGTGTATAGAACTGTTCGGGCTGAATAGTGATTTTATCGAGATAATGATCTTCGCCGAAGTTAACATTTATCGGCAGCATGTTTATCTGATAGTTATCGATGATATCCTGGCCAAGATCACAAGTTGAGTCTGTTACCAGAGCTATTTTCCATTTCCTGTTATATACAGCCTCACTTTGTCTGACCATATCATCGGCTTTCTGGAAAGCAAGAGTACCTGTATTTCTGAGTTCGCTGAAAAGTCCGGCCGGATTATTCGTATGGAGATGTAATCGTCGCATCTTGTCAGATCCCGCAACAACTATCGAATTTCCATATTTTTCCAAAATTGGCAATAATGCTCTTTTACTGATTGAGCTGTTTTTGATGAGCGCTTCAGTGCAATATCTGAATTCAACTTTTTCAGGAATTGTTTCTTCCCGCTTTTCGAACAGTGCAGTCTCGGCTTTGACCTGAATAAGGTCCTTCAGGTTGCGGTTTGTAATGAAATCGATGATCCCTTCAACAAAAAAGACAAAACCACGGGCACCAGCATCAACTACATTTGCTTTCGTCAGTACGGCAAGTTTTGATTTGGTAGCTATCAATGATTTATTGAGTACATCAACTGATCCGATGAAAAGCTGGTTAAAGTCTGTAATAATGTTTCTGTTCTCGTAGATATAATTTGCCCAGTCTTTGATTACGGTCAGCATCGTTCCCTCAACCGGATTAGCTACTGCCTCGTAGATGTAACGCACAGAATTTTTGATACTTTCGGCAAACTGTTTAATTGTAATAGTTTTAAAATTGCCGGTTTCAGTGCTCATTCCGTAAAGGAACTGTGCAAAAATTATTCCGGAATTTCCACGTGCATTCACTAGTGTGGTTTCTGCTATCCTGTCTGCTGTTATCTTATACGACCTGTGAGGGTGGAGCGAATCAACTACTGCACGGATGGTAGATGCCAGATTGGTTCCAGTATCTCCATCATTCACAGGAAAAACATTTATTTTGTTAAGCTCAACCTGATGTTCAATAACTTTTCTGGCTCCCGCAATAAAAGTATAATAGAGTCGTCGGCCATCCATTTCATTTACCGGAACCAGTGTCTCAATAGTCATAAATTAGTAAGTTACAATCGAAATGCAAAGATAATGATTTTAATATTCTCAATAACCTGACTTTGCATACAACGTAAACATAAAGCACCACTGATCACGGGAACTGACTAAAGTTGCGGGGGAAAACCAACTGGCATTAAAAACCTGAAACACTAATGATAAGTCCCAGATATGATTTTTGATTATATATCCAGAGAGACTTGTTTTTGTCAAGAAGATTATCGAACCCGACCGCTAAACCCAGAGACAATTTGTTAATTGAAATGAAACCCGCAACACCTTTTTGAAAAATCATTGCATCATACTCCTGGCTGATTTTATTATTAGTAACAGTGGGATTAACAGGCGATGATCCTATTCCGGCAAAAATGCCAAGATCAAAACCAATCTGCCTGACAGATGCCCTTGCTTCATTAAAGGGATGTACAGGTGATACAATTTTATAATAATCCTTTCGAAAACCAGCATATACTGCGAAATCCAAATCAGCACTGAACTGGTTTGGCACATCATCCCTGGAATGTCTGAATTTAAACAGAATAGAAGTTAAGTCCACATCAATCGAATTATTAATAAAGCTACTCCTGTAGAAATAATTGTCAGTCTTTATCCTGCTTACCCTTAATCCCTGTGATACCGCTGTATTTGGAAATTCTTTCTTCCCTTCACTGATAACCGGATATACTATGACTGAATCTTCAATAATCTCTGCATAAACCCGGGAAGGTTTTGCTCCATGAACTTTTAACTTATAAAAACCTGAGTTAAAATTATGGCGGGAAAGTTTTCCCAGTGATACACAACTTACCGACAATAATGTCAATAATCCAAAAACTAAAATTAAACTTCTTCTCATTCAGGGGTATAAATGCAAAATTTCCTTATTAAAGATACGAATTGCATGAATTTAAAGATTAAAAAAAGTCAGAAATCAGAATCCCAGCCCTGCTTTGCATGCTGAGATCACATGTTGCAGAAGGTCTATTATTGACTCTTATCGAAATTCATTATTATTTTGTATACCCTTTCCCTTGTTTCATCAGGAGTCGGATTGAGCTCTTCAGTTGTGAAATTACCATTCTTTAAGTCAATCCTTTCAAAAACCATGAGATACAAATCAAATATTATCTCAAGACTTAACTGATACCGGGGTTCCAGCAGAGGTCTGATTTCTTTAATAATATCATAAGTTTTAAGGCGATATTCGTCTGCCAATAAATAATAATGTTTTATAAGATTCCGGAAGTTGTCGTTCACGGGTTTGCCATTAGCGAATTTGCGAAGGGCCTCACGGCTAAGGTGATTTTTTATAATCAGATCATCAGCAAAATAGCTCAGGTTGTTTAACTGGTCTTTCTGGAAATCGCGGATTATATGAACCAGGTAACTGAAAACAGCACAGGGTGTGGCAGCCCATTTTACATCAAAAACAGGGTCCTCATACCGGCCATTTATTTCCTGAAGTCCGTTTAAATGGACGAAGATCGAAGCAGGTGCAACTGAAGCTCCTCCGGCATATTCAAGGAAGGCATCCATAGATGGAAATCCGTCGTTGTTAATATCGTATATCATAGATTTTGCGAATACTTCCATTGGCCATAACGGAAGCCTGAATCTTTCAACTGTCTCTAAAAGTTCTCCCTGAAGAGTCTTGCACTCTTTTGATATTATTATCATCTTAAGCCATTCCTGAACGTTTGCTACAAATTCCTTCCTTTCTTCCGGTTCAATAAGCCGGTTTTTTGCTTTATGGTTATCAATGAGATCATCGATTGCACGCATGAATTTGTAGCAGATCTTAGCAGCACAGAATCTTTCAGAATCCCAGAAATTGGCAGCAATTAGGATATTAGGATGATCCTTGATCTTATGGAAATCAATGGAATTGAATATTTCTAAAAACATGTCTCTATGTGAATCCATCCTTTAAGAGTCAAAGATATTGGTTACTGAGAATTCTTTCAGCTGTCAGTTTGGCTGACAGAAGAATATTTGGTATCCCGTTGCCAGGGTGTGTACTGCCTCCTACGAAGAAAAGATTTTTATAACGACTATGCTGATTATGAGGCCGGAAATAACCCATTTGAAGTAGATTATGAGCCAGGCTTCCGAAGACAGAACCCCGGGAGATATTGCAGGCGCTCTCCCAGTTTTCAGGTGTATAACAGATTTCAAATTTAATATGCTCTTCAATATCTTCCAGTCCAAGCTGTTTGAGCCTTTGAATGACAGCTATCCGTGTTTTCCTTTTAAGATCATTCCAATCCTGATCTTTCTTTTTATCAATGTGTCCGGCACCAGCAATAATAGAAAGCGTATCGTGGTTTATGGGAGCTGCGGTCGGGTCAGTTCTGCCCGGAGCATGGACATAGAAACTGGGATGATCACTTATCGATTTGTCCTTGAAAATACTGTCGAGCCCTTCTCTGAATCCGTCTGAAAGAAAAACGCTATGATGGCCAAGCTGAGGATAAACCTTATCGAGGCCCCAGTGGAAACAGATAGCAGAACATGAATATTTCTTCCTGTCGAGCCTCCTTGATTTTCCCCTGTCGGGCAGTAATTTACGATAGACATAAGGAAGATCAGCATTTGCAACAATAATATCAGCTATAATTTCAGATCCGTCCTCGAAGATAATACTCTCCGCTTTTTTCCCTGTCGTTCTTATTTTTGAAGCGGGCATATTGTAAAGGAACCTGACACCTGAAGAAAGTGCTTCAGACAACAAATTTTCTACTATGGTGTACATTCCACCTTTAGGGAAGAATGATCCTTCAGTGAGTTCGGCAGCAGGGACCATCGAGAAAAGAGCCGGTGAATCAAACGGACTCTGGCCGACATAGATATTCTGAAAAGTGTATGCCATCCTCAGATGTGAATCGTGAAAAAACTTTTTAGCATACCTCCAGTTTGAAATGTAGGTTTTAAGTTTTATCAGCATTCCTATATTTCTGAAATTGGCAAACTGGAAAACATTGTCAAAATTACGTCCGATAAGCTTCTTCGTCCCTATCTGAAAGATCTCATAACCGTCAGTAACATATTTTTCTGATTTTTTAAAACTACCCGGTTCGATCTTTTCAAGCTGGGTCTTCATTTTTTCTTTATCGGTAGAAAAAGCTAATACATCATTGTTGTCGAAATAGATTTTATAAAGGTTTTCAAGAGGTTTTATTTCATTCTTTTCGAATAGGGGAATACCAAGTGATCCGAATATTTCCCGATAGGTAGCCGGCATCACTAGCATTGTTGCACCAAGGTCGAACCGGTGGCCATCGCGGATCAATTGTCCGCATCTGCCTCCCGGTGAAGCATTCTTTTCGAAAACAGTAACACTAAATCCATTCTTTGCCAGATAGATTGCTGTAGCAATGCCTCCGATTCCTGCTCCGATGATTACTGCAGATTTTTTTCCGGTCATCTCTTTTTCTTCTTATTAAGATTTCAGAATTTGATCTAAAGACTATAAATAATTCGTTTTGTCTCATTTTTCAAGGCGCAAATTAATATTTTCCTTGCCATATTTGTCTTCCTGAATGGAGATTTAAGTTTGAAGGTCAGATAAGCATCAATTATGAGCTGTATACGTTACTATATCAATTTAATAGGTTGGTTTTAACACAATCTTCTTATCGCCGTTAACTTCAAAAAGCCATTTTTCAAAAGGGGGTGGACCAAACTTTCCGGTTACATTATTTGAAAACCCATATCCCTCCGTCGGTTTTCCTACAATGTTTGTTTCCATTTTACCATTCATGTTTTCATCATGATAATAGCGTACGGCATATTTCCCCGTTTTGAGGTTTTCAATGGTGAAGAAGCATTTGTTATCGTTTATATTGCCCTTTTCTTCACTTATGACTTTTTCATTTTCATCAAAGAGCTGTAACATAATATTCCCTGAATTATTCCTGATCTCAACAATTTCTATATTCAATTTAAACTGTGAAAAGGAAATATCAGAAATCATTAGAATACCCAGACATATAAAACCCAATCTTTTCATATTGATATTATTTATTCAGATGTGCCCTGAAGTTATACTCACCTGATGATACTTCGCACAGAGTTTCTGTTGGTGAGACTTCAATTATCTTCACAACTTTGCACTTATTGAGAAGAATTTCATTTTCAAAAATGTAATCTGGATTAGTCTGGGGAATCGATACTATGGCACTGCAGTTAACCGGGATTTTAATGTTCATCAGGATGTTGTTTTTTTCTCTCTTCCAGTTGCATGTGATTTCCCCGTGAATTGTCTTATATGTTGTTTCAGCCCAGGTAAGATCGCCCACAAGTTGAGGGTTGATTATTACTTTGCTATATGAAGAAGATCCCGGGACTTGCCGGATGCCGCCTATTCCGCTATAGAACCATTCCATCAGATGTCCAAGCATCATATGGTCATTGGAAACATATTTCAGTGCTGCCCACGATTCCGTCAATGATGTGGCCCCTTTCGAGAGCTGGTATCCATAGCCCGGAACGTCAGTTTTTGAATTCATGTCGAAAATAAGCTGTGATTGGCCGGCTTCTTCAAGAGTTCTCAGCAGGTAACGATACCCTATATCTCCTGCAGTAAGCGCCTTGTCATTTTTAATTATTGATTTTACGAGATTATTTACTACATCCCTTTTTATGCTGTCATCAACCATCCCGAAGAAAAGAGGCATCGAATAGGCTGTCTGACTTCCTGTTGAATATACCCTGTTAACAGGATTCAGAAACCTTGAATTGAACGCATTCCGGATCTCTTCAGCCAAATTGCCATACTTAAGGGCATCTTCTTTTTCACCTATCAACTGAGCCATCATGCCCAGAAGTTTTGCATCGTAAAAAAAGATGGAAGTTGCAGTCACTGCTTTAGGTGTAAGCTGAGCCTCACCTGGAAATTTCGGACCCAGATCATACCAGTCGCCTAAACCGTGCGAGAGTATATGTTTATCGGACATTCCATTCAGATAATTTAAATATCTTTTCATCATCGGATAAGCTTTTCTGATGGCTTCTATGTCTCCATACCATTGATACATATCCCACGGCAGGATGATACAGGCACTTCCCCATTCAGGTGAATCGCGGAACCCTTCAACAAATGGCACATATTCCGGTGCTATGTCCGGAACAAGTCCGTTTTCAAGTTGTGCTTCCATCATATCATCGATAACCTTATTGTAAAGATTATGAATGTCATAAATAAATTTGATGGAATTACCCATCAGGTGACTCTGTTCAAGCCAGCCAAGCTTTTCGCGGGTTGGGCAGTCTGTTGCTACGCTGACCAGATTACTTTTTATCGACCATTTGATAAGCTCATATATTGAATTGAAGAGTTCATTTGAACATTTAAAACTACCGGTTTCCGGCGAGGAATTCCTTGTATGTAAAAAATGTAATTCATTTATTACCGGAAGATTCCCCTGATTGGGATATAAATTGGGAACTGCCCCGCTTACCTGCACATACCTGAATCCATAATAGGTAAAACAAGGCATCCAGATCTCTTCATTTTCACCTTTTAAAATATAGGAGAAATAAAATGGTTTGCCGGTAGCCTCCTGAGTGACAAGTGAATCATCTCCAAGAAGTTCACCTGGAGTGAAACGGATTTCCTGCCCCTTTCTTCCTTTGATTTTTACTTTGATTATCCCGGATGCATTCTGCCAGAAATCGTAAATAAACACACTGTCTTTTCCGGAGTATATTTTTTTATAATCCAGAATTTCAGAAACCTTAACCGGGTAATCTGTCTCAGGTCTTAGAATTCCGGCAGGCTCTTTTACCAGCAGGACATTTTTCCAGGAATCGTCTTTAAAGCCAGGCGTATCCCAGCCATTCTGTTCCAGATTTGCATTATAATCCTCTCCGCCATAGATACTTGTAAATGTAACAGGGGAAGGAGATGTTCTCCACGATTCATCACTTACTACAACATCTTTCGAGCCATCATTGTATTGAATTTCCAGCTTGAGTATCATTTTCGGAGCTCCATAAGCTATGACAAGTTTTCTGTAACGCTCCCTGTTAATATTATAGAACCCGTTTCCTACTATGGCACCGATAGAATTCAATCCTTGTTTCAGGTCTTCAGTTACCTCATAAGTATTGTAAAAACAGCTCTTCCGGTAATCCGACCAGCCAGGCGACAAAAAACGATCACCGATTTTATTTCCATTAATGTATAATTCATACTGGCCAAGCCCGCTAACGAATGCATATGCCCTGGCGATCTTCTTTTCAACCTTAAATTCTTTCCTGAAATATGGTACTGTTGTTCTTTTTTTAGCAACAAGTCCAAGATTATCACCATTGCCATGAACTCCTGGTACCAGTAATAATGAATCAGGTATTTCTTCAAAACCTATCCATCGTGCATTATTCCAATCTTTTTTTTCAAATAATCCCGTGACAAATTTCCCTGTTTTGCTCCATTGTGATGGTTTGTCATCCCCATCCCATACCCGTACTCTCCAGAAATACTCTACTGCGCTTGCCAGAACAGATCCTCGGTATTGAATCCATGATGATTCTTCAGAAAGGGTCTTCCCTGAATCCCAGATTGTATTGGGATTGGTTTTAACTAATTCACTGTCCGACCCAACTAATATCTGGTAAGCAGTTTGAATTTGTCCACGCTGAGAAGTTGTAAGTATCCAGCTGAAATCCGGAACCGGACCTGCTCCGGCGGGATTTTCCAAACCGATGCATTTAATTTGTGATACCAAAAGACCAGTATCATGTTTTTTACTACAACTGTTTAGAAACAGGCAGGAACTAATTGCAATAGAAATGAAAATTCTCATCAAAGGACACATTGATTGTTTAATTATAATATTTTTTCATTTTTATACCCTGAGTTAATTTTCAGACTTATTATTTTAAACTTTTTAAATCTGGTCCAAAGAGATATTCTTTTCCTTTATCCGTGTTCTTCATCTCAATGAATTGTCCTGAATAGGTCAACTTCAAAGGATTTCCCAGTTTTGAGATAATTCTGGTCTTTGTCAGTTTTCCGTTTTCCCAGTCAATATCAACCTGGAATCCGCCTCTTGCCATCAATCCGTATATATGTCCTTTTCCCCAGGCTGATGGCAATGCCGGCAAAAGTTCAACCTCCCCGGAATGACTCTGCAAAAGCATTTCGGTGATACCTGCGGTTCCTCCGAAGTTACCATCGATCTGAAAGGGAGGATGATTATCAAAAAGATTATTCATTGTAGATTTCTTCAGAAGCGCAAGTAGATTTTCGTATGCTTTTTCTCCATCTTTAAGACGTGCAAAAAAGTTAATTATCCATGCGCGGCTCCATCCGGTATGACCTCCTCCATTGGCCAACCTGTAATCAATAGTTTTCCTGGCGGCTGCAAGAAGCTCCGGAGTATGCTGCGTGATCTGGTTTCCGGGATGGAGACCGTAAAGGTGAGACATGTGCCGGTGGCCTGGTTCGGGTTCTTCAAATTCTTCCGGCCATTCCAGAATTCTTCCG
>Ga0302284_1001289_pt1 | contig 11392 bp, 5 predicted proteins | sample III_Fen_E2_1_FD_198760 | JGI IMG/M metagenome (GOLD analysis project Ga0302284, IMG submission 198760) | Peat permafrost microbial communities from Stordalen Mire near Abisko, Sweden - III_Fen_E2_1 | ecosystem: Environmental > Terrestrial > Soil > Wetlands > Permafrost | place: Sweden: Abisko...
AAAAACTATGTACATCCTTACGCTAATTCTACCATTACTTAGCTGCGTACTTCCACTTATATTAGGTAGATTTATAGGTAGATTCTATGTAGGGTGTAGCACTACCATATGCATACTTTGTACTAATATTCTGTCATATTTTATTTTTTACGAAGTGTGTCTAATGCATTGTCCTACATTTATAGACTCTATTTATTGGATTGACTTATTAGGGTTTGAAGTGCGCTATTCATTCTTATATGATTCATTATGTTCTGTTATGCTAATAGTTATTACTACTATTTCATTAGCAGCACATTTATATTCTATTGAATATATGAACTCCGATCCTCACCAAGTACGTTTTATGTCTTATTTATCATTATTTACATTTTTTATGATAATATTAGTGTCATCTAATAATTTATTACAATTATTTATCGGCTGGGAAGGAGTAGGTATTTGCTCTTACTTACTTATTAATTTTTGGTATACTAGAATACAGGCAAATCAAGCTGCTATTAAAGCCATGCTCGTTAATAAAGTTAGTGATTTAGGGCTAATGATTGGCTTTGCTATTATTGTATTAATTATTGGATCTTTAGATTTTGATATTTTAAAGACAACAATATATAGCTATAATACAATATATAATACAGAAACTACCATTATTGCAGCATTACTTTTGTTAGGCGCTGTTGGTAAATCTGCTCAAATAGGATTACACACATGGCTCCCAGACGCTATGGAAGGTCCAACTCCAGTATCTTCACTAATACATGCAGCAACTATGGTTACTGCAGGTGTTTTCTTATTAGTAAGATGCTCATTTATTTTTGAATATGTCCCAAATGTGTTACTTGTTACATTTTTAATAGGATCTCTAACAAGTTTTTTTGCAGCATCTACAGGTTTATTTCAAAATGATTTAAAGAAAGTAATCGCATATTCTACTTGTAGTCAGTTAGGATACATGTTTGTAGGGTGCTCCGTATCTGGGTACCAAATAGCAATGTTTCACTTATCTAATCATGCCTTTTTTAAAGCATTATTATTTTTAACTGCTGGTTACATTATTCATGCTTGTAGTAGCGAGCAAGATATGCGAAAATTAGGAGGATTATTTAAAATATTACCATTTGCATATACAATGATTGCTATTGCATCCATATCGCTAATTGGTATTCCTTTTATGTCAGGTTTTTATTCAAAAGATGTAATATTAGAGTATGTATATTTATATGTTAATAATAATAGCAGTACAAGTATTTCTTATATATTACTAGGTTTATATTGGAGTGCGTTATTATCACTCATAGGAACTACATTATATAGTATAAAATTAATAGCATTAACATTTCTAAATCAATTTAATGGATATAAACATTATATAACGCATTTGCATTATCCTTCTATAATAATGGTGTTACCATTATTTGTACTTAGCATTTATAGTATATTTATTGGATATATCACTAAAGATATGATGATTGGTATAGGAACTGATTTTTGGGGTGATTCTATATTTGTACTATATAACAATACTAATATCTATAGTGAATTTCTACCTACATATATAAAATTAACACCATTTTTTTATAGTATGTATTTTATAATAATTAGTACTATAATAATGCATACTTCGATAGGTAATAAGTTAATATTTAATGCAAAAATAAATACTAAAAACTTATATATGTTTTTTAATCAAAAATGGTATTTTGATAAGCTAATAAATGAATATATAGCATTACCTGTATTTAAATTTGGATATAATATAACTTATAAACTATTAGATAAAGGTATTATTGAAACTTTTGGGCCATATGGAATTGCAAAACAATTAACAAAAAATGCTATATTTTTAAACAAATTTCAATCTGGATTATTGTATCATTATGCAGGACTCGTATTAATTTTTGTAATAATATTTATTACATTATTACTTTTATTAAAATAATATAACAAATACTTAATTATGAACATAAAACATTTTACTTTTCTTAGCTCTTTAGTGTTATATTTAATTACTGCAATATTATGGATATTATTTGACCCATATCAAGTAACTTTTCAATTTTTATTTAGTGTGCACATATTAGAATGGTCTTTTGATTTTGGAATTGATGGTATTTCTTTAGTATTCCTATTTCTAACTACTTTTTTTATGCCATTCTGCTTTTTATTTAGCTGGAATACAAAATCTATTACCATTAATATGTACTATATAGCAATGCTTGCTATGGAATTATTATTAATATGTATTTTTATTACATTAGATCTTGTAATATTTTATATTTTCTTTGAAGCTATATTAATCCCTATATTTATAATGATAGGGCTTCAAGGACTACGCGCACGTAGAATACATGCAGCGTATTTGTTATTCTTCTATACATTAGTTGGGTCTATGTTTATGCTAGTAGCAATAATAGCAATATATCTACATACAGGATCAACTAGCATACAAGTGTTATGGTTTTCCGAATTTTCAACAATTCGTAGTAATTTACTATGGCTAGCATTTTTTTTTGCATTTGCTACAAAAGTACCAATATATCCATTTCATATATGGTTACCTGAAGCTCACGTTGAAGCACCTACTGAAGGGTCTGTAATATTAGCAGGTATACTATTAAAGTTAGGTACTTACGGTTTTTTACGTATATTATTACCATCATTTATAGAAAGCACTATATACTTTATACCATTAGTGTATTTACTAGCTTCCATCGCTGTTATATATACATCATTAACTACACTAAGACAGATAGATATTAAACGTGTTATTGCATATTCCTCTGTGTCTCATATGAACTTATGTATACTAGGGCTATTTTCGATGAATTTATTAGGTGTTACAGGAAGCATACTTGTAATGCTAGGGCATGGTATAGTATCTGCTGGATTATTTTTCTTAATAGGAATGCTGTACAACAGGTATAAAACTAAAATAATATTTTATTACAGTGGAATAGTACAACTAATGCCATTATATGCTACTGCCTTATTTCTATTAACACTTGGTAATGTAAGTATGCCTTTAACAGTTAACTTCACAAGTGAATTTTTAATTTTATGTAGTCTTTTAGAACATTCTATATATCTATTAGTGTTTGCTAGTATTGGTATATTTTTAGGAACTGCATATTCTATGTGGCTTTACAATAGACTTGTATTTGGAACTTTAAAAATTACATATATAAAATATTATAAAGATATGAATAGAATTGAAACATACTTAATTATACCTTTTATCATCGCAATGTTACTTTTTGGAATTTATCCTAAATTTCTAATGGATATGTTTATTCCTGGAGTACTAAATATAATAATATAACCAAAATAAAAAAATATGATTAACTTTATACTTACTTTACCTGAAATATATCTAATACTTTTAATTTGTATATTATTTTTTTACAATATAATATATGCCTCTTCTAAAAAATATAAATTCCCACTTCTTAATGAAAACACGATTAATTTAATATTATTAGCTTTTATATATTTAATATGTATTGCGTATAACCAGCCTATTTTTGATGCAGCAATATTGAATAGTTTATTTTATAAAAATACCTTTAGTATTACATTAGAGTACTTCTTATTTATTATTGGTTTTATATTTTTTATACTAACAAAAAAATACACGATAGAACATTTTAATTCTTATGAAATATTACTAATATTAGTAATATCATTTCTAGGAATGGTTGGTATGATCACTAGTAATCATATGTTCTCGATGTACTTATCACTAGAACTTCAAAGTATATGTTTTTATATACTTGTAGCAACACGCTCGAAAAATTTACAAGCTATTGAAGCTAGCTTGAAATATTTTATACTTGGTTCTTTTTCTTCTGCTATCTTGCTATTTGGAATTTCTTACATATATGGATATACAGGGCTTGTATACTTTGAAGATTTAGCTAAATTTTTAATGACATATACACATATAGAGTATATTTCTGCATTTACGCTTGGTTTATTGCTACTTTTTATTGGATTACTCTTTAAAATATACGCAGCACCTTTTCATTTTTGGATTTCTGATATCTATCAAGGTGCTTCTTATAATATTACTATGTTTTTTGCTATCATACCATTTATTTCATTTTTTTCAGTTTTAGTAAAATTAGTGTACCTTGTATTTTATGATTATATCTTTTTTATAAAAGATATATTATTAATTGTTTCTATATTCTCAATGTTATGTGGTTCAATAGGAGCATTATATCAATTACAATTTAAACGTTTAATGGCATATAGTTCCATAGCACATATAGGTTATTTTTTAACATCTTTAGTAACTTTAGATATTCAAGTTCTATTGTATGCAGTTAACTATATATTTTTATATATAATTACTATCACTATTATTTTTGGAATAATTATTAACATAGAATCAAAAAAATTTAATACATATAAATTTAATACATATAAATATATGAATAATTTAAGCGATTTCTATTTATTTGCTAGATATAATAAGACATTAGCATTTATTTTTGCATTATCATTATTTTCTCTTATTGGTGTTCCGCCATTACCAGGCTTCTTAGCAAAATTATTCTTATTAACTGCATTATTAAATGAAACTGCATATATGTTAATTTTCGTAGTAATTGTAGCTTCTCTTATAAGTGCTTACTATTTACTAAAAATAATAAAATATATGTACTTTGGTATTTACAATTATAATTTATACTTTTTTAAATTCATACAACCAATACCATATATAAATGTTATTAGTATAGTTTATATCACTATGCTAACATTACTTTGTATACTATATCCAGACTTTTTAATTGATATAGCAAGTCTTATGACAATTTCACTATTTATATAATACTAAATAAATTTTTAGTATTAACTCTGTACTCCAAAATGTATAACAATTCTTAAACAATTATACTAGACATATGACACTAAATTACCCAATAATAAAAAATACGCATCGTTTAATTTTTAATAAATATAGGATCGTATTATACAGTAGCTGTGTTATTTAATTCTTCATTCGAGGAGTTTCAACTGTATCCAATTTGGTACACTACCTTCCATGATACATTACTTGCTAATTTTAATCTAAATTTAATTTTTACAAATAATGCATTATTTCTTATGGTAGTTATGTTTTATTTTATTTTTTGGGTTTTCATTCTATATAAAGAAAAAACTCAATTTTTAGAAATACAACAATCCATATATTCTTTCTTTTATACTACTGTGTACTCATATTTAGAAAAACAATCAAAAGATTTTTTTCCAATGATTATGTTTTTCTTTTTTTTTATCTGTTTAGCTAATATAATAGGAATATTACCATATGCTTTCACAGTAACTAGTCATCTATCTTTAACATTTTGCTTGTCATATACTATGTTTGTAGCAATTAATTATGTGGGATTATCTAAATATGGTTTACGTTTTTTTACATTTTTCTTCCCAAAAGGTATACCTTTTAGATTAACATTTTTCTTAGTACTTATTGAAGTTATTTCTTATGTTTTTAGATTAATTAGCTTAGCATTACGTCTATTTGCTAATTTAGTTGCAGGACATATATTACTACATACTATTGTTGCTTTTACTAATAAAACATATACAAAACCTTCTTTCTTAAATTCTACATTATTTCACTATAACATTTTATTATATATTATACCCGTAGTTGTTAGTGTTATGATATTAGTTTTAGAAAGTGGTGTTGCTATTTTGCAAGCATATGTTTTTATTGTATTATCTTCAATATATATGAAGGATGCATTAGAAGCCGATAATCATTAATAAAGTTGTACTCATGGTATTTATTAATTTATATAAAAATATCTAAACATTTTCTGAGATTAATTAAAAAATACCATACAATAAAATACCATAATTGCCACATATCTTTATTTGCAGTGCTATGTTACTGAGAAAACCATTGCATTTTAATGATAATTATGTATGTAGATATTACATTTTCTTAATAAACTACTTATCTATGACTAATAGCTACTATATATATACAGTGAGAAAATATTAAATTTTACATTCTATATAATATTAATATATATTTTATACCTTGGTAGATATAAGGAGAAGTATATAGATGTAATATGTAATAACACAAAATGTAAAAAACTTTACACCTTTTAAAGTTCATGTTCTATTCTACTTATACAGATATTATATTATTTACATTGTACTTATATGTAATCATTATATATTGTATTATATATTGTATTATATATTGTATTATATATTGTATTATATTGTAGCTATTACATACCTAACGTAAGTATAAAGAAAATTCTTTACCTTCAAAATAATACTAATTAAAATTAACGCAACTAAATACGTTGTTCTTCTATATTTGTGTATTTTATAATTTTAGTCTGTTTTAATAAAAATTCATAACTAATCTTGTCGTAATTATAACTAAATTTAAGTATTTTAATTATTGTGCTATTTATATAAACGAGCAAACAACCGTTGTATTTAATATGTGACATCTTTTTATACTTAAAACACTCTTAGCAGTATAATAGCTACCACATGTATATAGAGAGAAAAAGAGAACAAAGGAAGAAAAACAAAAAAGAAAAAACAAAAAGAAAAAAAAAATTACTATAAGAAAGGGAAACCATATATTGAGCGAAAGGCGAAAAATTATGGTTGAGCTTTCTTTAGATAGTTATGAATTTAATATAAAATTAAATGAATAACGTTACACAATAAAAAAAATAAAATAAAGAAATAAAAATAAACAAATTCAAAAGAATTTGTTTTAAAAGAAATAAACAAATTCATAAAGAATTTGTTTAAAAGAGAGGAAGTTAAGAGAAGTTTATATTGTCTGCTCGGGGAGAGCAGACAGGTATAGAGAAGAAAGATCATCTTAGTGATCTTTGATGAATAGGAAGGGGGGTTCTAGGGGGGAAACCAAATTGATCTAAATTTACATTAACTTTTCCACAAATATTAACATAGAACATATAATTATATTTTTTTAGATACTGTACTAATTATAAAAATAGTATATTTCATTTTGTTTTAATTTTTTATATATATGGCGCAGTATGTGTTATGTTATATATTAAATTAATTAAAAAATACCATAAGAGTTAGAAAATGTGCATTCTCATTTATGTTGATCATACTACATATTATAATAATCTTGTTTAGAATTCAATTTTTAATATGTAATTTACATAATATTAGTATAATAAGCAATATTTATATCTAATTAATTATAGTATATGTGTTAATGTATATCCGAAATTTATATAAGAGTAGAGAGAATAAATAAGTAACTTATGCTAAGCTATGGTGCACTAATACTATACTAAATGATGTGGGGATAGATTAATGGCAGATCATCGGGCTCATAATCCGAAGGCGACGGTTCGAATCCTTCTCCCCACAGACATTAACTATAGTTTAAGACATTTTTTATATTCCAATTATATATTTGTTAAATATTATTTTTTTAAAAAAAATATTAATCATAAAAAGTATGGATTTTATAAAACTTCATAACATTAACCTTGAGCCCTTGTTATATGAACTTAACAATATAAAAATACGCACCTTTATAGAGGGTGTTGATGAATCTGCTTTAAAAGCAAATGATTATCTTATTCCTTTTAATGAAAAACAATATATGCAAGTTCCTCCTACAATATATACAATGCAGCTTGGTGTATTACTTGGATTTTTTGAATCTGAAGGAGCTCTAAACCCTGCACATTATATAGCGTATAGAGGCGATAGCGTTATCAGTGATATTGAACAATTAACAACTAATGCTACGGTAGCAAAATTAAAAACGCTTACTAATAATTTTGACTCTTCTCATTTTATGCAAATATTAGTTACGTATGTAAATTTCTTAAAGCATGTAGAAGAATTGCAACGTATCTATTTTAATCGTATCCTTGTATTAAATAAAGAAAGTTTATTAATGCATTTAGATGCTCTCACTAGTCTACATGCACACTATGATTCGGTACTTGATGGTACTTCTACTAAAGTAATAGATGAAGGGAATACTAAACTAGTAATAGAACTAATTAACTTATGCGAATCATTATATCCAATAATAATAAAAGAGCATGAAAATGTAAAGGCAGTATATAATGCAATAATAAATCATTTAAGTATATTAAAACCATATACACCATTATTAGAGTTTTGTGTAAAATTTATAGAAAAACTAGTAGTGCCTATAGTAAATTTAATGTTTAATAATTTAGATAATGTTACTTTACATAGTAAATACATAGAAAGTATTAGAGTAGAAATAAAGTATTTAAAAGAAATAATGAGTAAGGCAGTACCTAGTATTGAATTTAAAAATATTTAACCATTTTCTGATGCACATATTAAAGTTTATATTAAACATTACAAGAGACTTAATATAATATACTGTGTGTTTTTTAGTATCTATTATTTATATTATACTATGTGTATGTCTCTAAATCATCATAACTTAATAAACCTTTTTTATATTTTAATTATTTAATTATATTATCTCCACCTACACTTATTCGAACCATATGAATTATTTAAAGAATATTAACGACTCTATTTTAGAACTTAACTTAGCAATAAAGAAGTATTCATTAGTATGTTACTCTTTTATTTTTGCTAGTCCTGCTCTTATTTCTGAAATAATAGAAGTATTAAAAACTAATACTGAAATATTAAAAATTCCTTTTCTTGCAAATATTATCTTATTTAAATCTTATAATGAGCAGCATTATGAAATAGTAATAACTTTACGACCTTTTGGTAAATATAATGCATTAGCTTACTGTGAGTTAATATTAAGTAAGCTACAAGGAGAGGTAAAAAAGAAAATAAAAAATTATCTAAAAATATTTACTTACACAAAAGGTATACATAGTGTATATATTAATGTATATTCTGTGCTAATAGAAAATTCATACTATGGGTTATATAAATACGAAGAGCTTTGTGAGTATTCAAATTTAACTTCTTTTATTATTATAGATAATATAGTGTCTACTGCTAATAAATTCCCAACAATTGTTAGCACCAAAGAAGCAGTACAATATTTACAAGTATATTGTAATTTAGGACACAAGATAGACTTTGATTCTATTACAAATTCTAGCTATAAAACATTTACTACTGTGAGAGTAAAGTATAAATTACATCCTATTAATTGTAATGTACACAAAACTAAAAATATAGCAACTGTGAATTTACAACTATCCGAATATACCATTAATAGTGTAGTAGAAGTATTTAAGCATTTTCAAACTTTATATTATATAAAACTTAAGAATAACACTTTTATTATTAGTGCGGAGGGTATATTAAATACTAATTGGTTAAATTATGTATATATGAATTATTACATGCAAGGCACTATTCAAATATTTTTACATAATAACTTTACTATGGTATCAAATGAGTTATACAAGAAATATAAAATATTATATCTTTTTAGTATTTTATTAAAAGACGCTAGTATTTATATGTCTGGTGACTATAATGAATATAACAAATTATGGAATTATATTAAAAATAAATATATGTAGTGCAGAAAAAAGTAAAATAGTAGCGTAGTTTATATTTCACATTAGGCGGCGCCTGCTAATTCGGTATATGTTCCTTACTTTATAGTTGTATTTAATTTTCTTTCTACTATTCTTGACAGCATAATAGCTACTATATGTATATAGAGAGGTAAAAACGTTTAAAAAATAAAGTAGATAACGAACAAAAAATCAGAACTTATGAATAGTTAGGGCCTTCAAAGTCTAGAACATTTATTATAGTGTATATATGTTTATATTATATGTTTATATTATATGTTTATATTATATGTTTATATTATATGTTTATATTATATGTTTATATTATATGTTATATGGATATTCGAAATAGAATAGTAATTTACTATTCGTAAACTATTTGAGTTTGATCCTAGCTCAGAGTGAATGCTAGCGATATGCTTAACACATGCGAGTTTAACAGGTTCTACTAGATTAGAATTTGTAGCGAACGGGTGAGTAATGCATGAGATACTCTTGCCTAATAGTTTGGTATGCGCGTTGTTTATTAAAATAATTCAAATCCCAAATAAATTATATAATTAATATTTATATATATTAAAGATTAATCGCTATTAGATAGGCTCATGTAGGATTAGGTAGTTGGTGAGGTAAAAGCTCACCAAGCCTACGATCCTTAGCTGTTCTGGGAGGTTGAACAGCCACACTGGGACTGAGACACGGCCCAGACTTCGTTTGAAGGCAGCAGTGGGGAATCTTGGACAATGAGCGAAAGCTTGATCCAGCAATATCGCGTGGGTGATGAATGGCGCACAGGCCGTAAAGCCCTTTCGACAAGGACGATAATGACGGTACTTGTAGAAGAAACCCCGGCCAATACCCGTGCCAGCAGCCGCGGTAATACGGGAGGGGTTAGTGTTACTCTACGTGATTGGGCGTAAAGGGTACGTAGGTTGTTTTCTAAGTTTTTAGTTAAATGTATCTCTGTAGAGTAGAAGTAGCTAAAAATACTATAAAACTTGAGTGTATTTAAAGATAGTGGAACATTTAGTGGAAGGATAAAATCTGTAGATATTAAATGGAACACCTAAGGCGAAGGCAGCTATCTGAAATATCACTGACACTGAGGTACGAAAGCATGGGGAGCAAACAGGATTAGAGACCCTGGTAGTCCATGCCCTCAACGATGAGTGTTAAATGTTGGAAATTATTCTAATGTTACAGCTAACGCGTTAAACACTCCGCCTGGGTACTACGGCCGCAAGGTTGAAACTCAAAGGAATTGACGGAGACTCTTTACAAGCGGTGGAGCATGTGGTTTAATTCGATACACCGCGAAAAACCTTACCAGCTCTTGACATATTAAGATATTTTTTAACATTTAACAATGTTATATTAGTTGTAGCAATACATGCTAATTATTATGCTATAATATTTTTTATTTATTTTAAAATATTAGAAAACTATTATCTTATTACAGGTGCTGCATGGCTGTCGTCAGTTCGTGTTCTGAGACGTCAGGTTAGCTCCGTATAACGAACGCAACCCTTATTTCTAGTTACTTTTTATTAAGGCTATCTATGAAAACTGCCACGTAATGCTGGAGGAAGGTGGGGATGAAGTCAAGTCATTATGGCCCATATGAGCTGGGCTACACATGTGCTACAATGGTAATGCCAATCAGAAGCAACAATGTGAATTGAAGCAAATCTGTAAAAAGTTACCTTCAGCGGATTGTTCTCTGCAACTCGAGAACATGAAGTAGGAATCGCTAGTAATCGCGAATCATAACGTCGCGGTGAATCTGTGCCGGAGTCTCGTACACACCGCCCGTCACGCCATGGGAGCCGGTATTATTTTAAGTATATGGAAAA
>Ga0302284_1001291_pt1 | contig 11389 bp, 5 predicted proteins | sample III_Fen_E2_1_FD_198760 | JGI IMG/M metagenome (GOLD analysis project Ga0302284, IMG submission 198760) | Peat permafrost microbial communities from Stordalen Mire near Abisko, Sweden - III_Fen_E2_1 | ecosystem: Environmental > Terrestrial > Soil > Wetlands > Permafrost | place: Sweden: Abisko...
TCTCCAGTGAGCTACAAATATTCGAGCTTGAAGTTCACTTAGACTGGTACTAAAAACTGCATCCAGAAAATCAAAATTAGCCAAACACAAAAGAAGAAATGATAGTTTAAGAACACATAAAGGAAGAATCCTAATTTTTCCAATAAATTATTACTTTCTATTTATTGACCAAGAAGAGAAGTAAATCAGATTGAGCAGTGATTTTAGGGGTTCCCTAAGTGAATAAATAACATATTTAAGTGAAACAGAATTATTTGCTTGAATTTTACTGTTTCGATGAAGGTTTTCATAGCTAAATGATGATGCCTCGCAACATCAACTGGGAGGATAATATCAATTTATCGATTCACAAGTTCTTATGGAACGAATCCAAAATGTCCGGCAAAATTATTGGTAATTTTCGTGATACTCCCTATTGGCTTTAGAAGAGAACAGAAAATAACAGAAGATGATTCCGAGAACAGCGATGCTTATGCATGTATTTCAGCTTGAGATTTCCTGAGATAATAGCTGATTCTTTTATATTCTTTAATTCTTCTTTCCTTGAAGTCTAAATGCTCAATGAATGTGTATGTAAGTGCAGTTAAAGTCTTGCTATCAGGATTCAATGTATAGCAACCTCTGATCTTGCCTTCAATATCGCTTCGTAAGCTTAAAAATTCAATACCTGTTTTTTCAAGTTTTATCAGCTCTATGTTGTCTGCTGAAATTTATTTTAAGAAACTTCTGTAGACTGGCAGTGCTGTCCTCAAGAGATTCTCACTTTCAAATAGCATATCATCAAATTATAAACTAATCAGTGGGCTCACTCGATGATTATTTGATTCTTGCTTTCTTAGGCTATTTTCAAAGAAGAGCTCAATCCGATATTTTAAATCTTCAATAAGTGCTCTTTCTTTCCAGCCGTATCCATCTATTTTTAGATAAATGCCTAGTATTTCTGAGAAGCATTTTGTGGGCACCTTGCAATCTTGTAATAGAAATTAAATAAAAAACACTCGCTCACCAACATTCTCCTGTTTGAATCAGTTCAAATAAAAAACAAATGTTAGAAATTAATCAAATTCACAATACAATTAAAAGAAATTTCTAAAAGAAGATAAAAAAGAAAAAACAAGTAAAAGATTATGGTTTTAAATTGTAAAATCAATAGAAATGACTGAGATTTGTGATAAATATTTTTGTTACTCTCCGTTTAGAATTGTATGTTTCGTAGAGATTCACAAGAAATTTATTCATGTATTTTTTGCGGTAATTTTCACCTAGACATTCCTCCTTGTTGAATTACTCTTTTTCTTACTATGTACAAGATACAATCCAAGCAAAATCAAAGTAAGTTTAGAAAGAATTATATTTTACACTATTACTGTTTAATTTGTTCAAATAATAAAATAATCTAACATGTCTCTTGAAGGAAATGCAGAAGCATTCTGGATCGGTGCAGAAATTTAAATGACTTAACGCTAGAGCTTCAGAAAGAACACCTTTGTCTTCCTTTGAAGTCAGGTAATCCTCATAGAAATGATGGTTTCCATGAAAAAATCGAATAAATAGCTCTAATTATGAAGGGTGTAAGTCGTCGAAGGAATTAGAATCCAGAATTCTTGAGAAATTATCATCGAGAGTTGTAGCTGCGAACACTTTGTAGAAGTAATTAGCCAGCTTAAATGTTAATGATAGGCATATTAAGGAACATAGCAGCCATTCAGTTAAAGGTGAAAAACTAATGTACAAAACTGAAGACACCGAGAGAGAAAACAACGCAAATGCAGATGAAATGAACGCCTACTTGATTTTAGGGCATGAATATGGCTCGTCAATGATGATTTCAATTAAGCACGAAGTCGAAGAAAGGAAACCAAACAGTATCATTACATAAATTATCCCTGTGTAACTCGCAAGGGATAGCGTTACGTCTCGGATAACTCCAGCTAGAATCCACATGGAAGGACGACGATTCAAGCTGTCTCTGATTTCAAAATCAATGCTGAAATCAAATTAACTGGATATTGCTGCTACTGTGAGAGTCAAGACTATGTTGATCCATGATTCTGTAGGGTGAGTCGATAAATAACTATTATCCAAGCTGAAGTAGAACGAAGGCATGAGAATAATGTAATTGTAAACTTTAAGAATACAACAATTAATGAGGGAAATATATTTCTTAATATATTCCACAAGTAGAACTTATTTGATTCTGAGGAATTCGAGGATGCTCAGAAAGATTAGATTGAGTAAGAAGAAAGAATTCAGTGCTAGGAAGCTGTATAATAAGATAGCTTGTAAGTTATTCGAGCTCTACGGGGTGTTATATCGAAATGCATGAATGATATCGATAATGGTGCCGGAGAGTTTCCCAGTGAAATTATCAGAATCCATGATTCTACTTTGGAATTTTTCGTTGAGAAGGAGAGATGCGCGCTGGACGGTGCTCACTACGAGTAAGATGAAGCACAGAAGCGGGGGTCGTTTCAGTTGATTGTGAGCCTTGTAGAGTTCAACAAGAACTTGCTGCCAAGAAGCTTTCTCATTGGATGTCTTGTTTCTGTCATTATTTTTGGTTTGTGTGATCATCCCTGTTGAAGGCTGTTGGTTTTTGCTGTATTATTGTTTTAATTAAAAAGAGAACTAATTTGCTAGAGTTTATATGATGTTAGCAATTTACCCAGAGAGAAATTGTCTTAGTAAATACGATTATGTTTTCTTTAATCAATCTTCGCTTTTTGAGTAAAACATTTGCTCTTGAATTACTAAGGTAGAAATTCATATTGTGTTGAAATTTTTAAACAAACAGCTTTGTTTAATAAATAGGGAACCAATCATTAACAAGAAATTTGCATGTTTTTTGAATGGTTATTTGAAAAGAAAGATCAGTGCTTTTTGTTTTGCTAAAAAGAAATTAATAACAGAACAAGAAAAGGTCAATCTCAAATGAACTTTTAATTGCGAATAATAGTTTAATTCCTAAAATTAAACAAAACGATGCCATTATAATTTGAGTTTATTGCACTGTTTCTCTACTTTTTAAAATAAAAGATCGGCATTGGTGCTACTAAAAGCAGCTTCAAGTACAAAATAGCATCTTTTTTATTTTTAAATTCAACGATAATTTGAAAATTATTGATTTTAAGAAGAGGAAGGAGGAAGATGGGGGCAATAGCTAAAATTTAAATAATTCTTAACAAAAAAATATTCTTTCATTAAGAAAGCAATCAAAAATCAATTTAACATTTCTAAATCATATTGACAGGTCACAGACATAGCAAAAATAAATTAAACCACAGAGTATTAAAGGAATAACATCTATTAAGTTGCTGTTAAAAATGTCTAAAATTAGAGATTGCATATTTTAACAATTATTATGGGAATCCTTCACTGTTTACACTTTGAAATGAAAATATTTACATCAAATTAAAAAAAATAAAATACAAAAGCAATTCAAGAATAATCTACTCAAAGAAACTACTCATCCCATCTAAAAAACAAAACAACAATACCAAGCAATAAATCAAAAAAGAAAAGAAAATATTTATCGCCATATCTTCTTAAGCTATGCTGAGAACTAGATCTCTAGCACTTCTTATTGTATTAGCTACATACTTTATCTGCTAAACTGAATGTCAAACCTAAATAAGAACATTCAGAAGTAGTGATGATTGTATTCTTTACAATCAAAACATCTGTAATAGACTTGCCACTACATAAATAAATACTATGGCATGGAATGATCTACAAAAGCTGCAAGCCAAATAAATAGACTTCTTCTAAAAGTTATCAAATCTCCCTAGAAATAGCTTAAATACAGTCCAACAGATTCTAAGCACTCTTGAGTTGGAAAGCTAAAATAGCTAAGATAACAATTAAAATAGCAATGTTTCCTTTATTTATTGGAATTGTCTTCAGTCAAATGTATCGCAGTGCTCTCTTATTATTTGAATACACAACCTGCTTCAAGATTGTTAATTATCTTTAGAAACCTAACTCAGTAGTGACTCTACACCCTGAAGCTTTTCATTATATCTACCCTACATAGTCATCTTCTTTATCTCTAGTCTTACCATTTGGAATCACTCTTGGATCTGAAAGACATTCAACCTTTTTTCTTTCTAAAACAATAAATAATTTTCCAACAACAACAAAAATTTCTAATCCAACTCAACAAAGTAATTCTCCATGGACTTTCACCTGAAAAAACAAATCCAATTATTGAAGTCTTTATGTAAGAAAATATTTATTAAACTGTATTCATTTTTTTAACTCCAAAACAATAACTTTACACACTTTGAATAGTGACAAAGCTAATTCCTTATTATTTCTCCTAAACTAATCAGAAGCTTGAATAACATGAAAAACAAGATTATTTTCAATTTATATTATTCATAAATCAACGCTTATCTGGGTAACCAATAAAAATGCTCTCAAGTTTTTCAGCTTCCGTGTATTTCCTCTCCTTCTTTACAGGTTCGCTCTTCGTGAGATTTAATTTTTTTTTTTTTTTCAGCGGTATTCCCTTCTGAAGGCTTTCTTTTTTTTCGTCAATTAGCTTCTATCTTTTCTCTCTCTTTTTCTAGAGCTCCTTTTATTTAACCAATCTGACCTTTTCTAGAAGTTTTTTCTTCTGATCCTTTTCTTTTTGAACCAATTTGTTCTGTTTTTCTCTTTATTTTTTCAATTGTTCTTTTTCTTTATTTTTCTCTCTCTTTTCAGCTAAAATCTCCCTCAGAGTTGCTTTCTTTTCACGTTGTTTCTCTAGTTTAATCTCTTTTTTCTCCCTTAGTAATTCTGCTTCTTTCTTCCTTTTTATCTTATCTTTTTCTTCTTCTTTTTCTTCTTTAATCTTTTCCAACTTTTTTTCTTCGATCTCTTTCAATTCGTAGTCTTCCCTGAACCCTTTTTTCAATATCCACACGTCTTCTTCATTAAGATCAAGCTTCTAGATAAATTGCTAAAGTTATTTTTCTCTTTCAGCTGCTATCTCATTGGCTTTAGTCGTATATGAATCTTATCGTTTTTTAGTCAGTTTGTTCCATTCTTTTGCTGCAAGTTACATCTTGAACTCTTTACCCTCCTTTTTAGCTATTTCTTCGACGAACAAATTGTATCCTTGAGTTTTTGAAATCTCTGGAATTTTCAAGTCACTGTTTCGTTGAGCGTATTCTTCTTTTTCCCTTTGATATCTTTCTTCATCTTTCTCAGAAAGCAATTTATATTCCTGCTTTTCTTCCTCACTGAGATTCTTATAATCTGCACATATTTTCTTCATCCATTCACTAACAGTTGCTGTTCCTCTATTTTTCATTTGCTTTTGAACATAGAAGGCAATAGGTTATAATCTCCTTTTGGGAAACTCGTATTTCTAGAGATACTCCTTTTTCACTTTCTCATAAGCTGCCTTCTCTGCAAGAAACATCTCCTAAGCTTGCTGTTTCTCAACCGGAGCGAATTTTTTGTCTTCAAGCTATTGCTTAGTATAGTCAATATTCTCTTATTTCAAGATCCTTTAGAGAATAAATAAAGAATTATGGTGACTCTTAGGCGGTTTAGGGATGAAGTAGCCCTATCTAGAAACAATCCTTGAGCTAGCAAAGGAGAAGTTTGAAGTAGCTACAAGCGAAATCTATCCAGCCTTTAGAGCGTCTTTAAATCCAGTAAACGAACGAAGGAACATTTTAGAAAGTTTTCTAAGTCCAAAGAGTTTTTTTATTCTTTTGATTTGTTTTTTCAATTTTTGTTTTATGAAATTAATCCTTGACCTTTTTCCTTTTTCATCTCCCCAAATCCCCAAAGGCGAGATTAATTAGCAAATAAAAAAAGCAAAATGTATGGAATTCAAAGATAGATCGAAGAGTTCAAGAATTTTCTATTTCTTCGGTTCACTGATCTCAATAGAGCATAGTTCAGTCTTGAATATTTCTCACATGAATATTATCTTAAATGTATGTAAAAAAGATTCTTTTTTTGCATGAGCATAGAAAGAATTGCTCTAAAACGAGAAAGGGCAGAAACAGAGTGAAGTTGTATATTCATGTTTCGCAGATAATATGAAGTAGAGTAGGTTAACAATAATGATAGAATTCTCACATCAAAAGATATATAAAAAACTTTGATTTGATTTAGGAATCTGAAAAGTTTGTTCTTGCTATTGCTGCAAAAGGTGTGTCTCTTAAGGAGCTTGAACCATCTTGTGTGAATATGAAGATTTTGTTCATGCAAGAATAAAGAATAAAAAATCTGTTTCAAATTATTTTTTATTTTTAATACCTCAATAGCCTTTTCGAAGATGAAGATCCTGCCGAAAAGATGATTTATGTTGGGTATTTAGAGATATGGATACCTAGTAGAATTTTATATTATTGGCTTGTTAAAACTCCAATTGTTTAAGAATTTAGTAGTCAAAAATGTCTTTTTTGAGATTATGCATGGTTATGAAGGATAAAAAAAGAAAAAAAGAAAAACAAATAAAAAGTTCTTTCTCAGCATATTTTGTGCTCATTTACCCTCTATCCTTCTTTAGTTAAGATGGATTAGACTAAGAAAAGTAATTTGAGCCAGGCTTAGTGGTAAAATAAGAAAAATATCTTTTTGGATGTTGGAAAACATAGCTTTTGAAAATGACTACTTACAAAGAAAATAGAAGTAATAATATGAAGTAATAATAGTAAGAAATCAAAGAACATTATCTAAGAGTTTTGTAGAGATGGAATGATAAACTTCTAATTTATGTTGATTTCAAAGAGATCTAGGATTTTATCTTGATCATAATCATGTTTTGAACACTTAGATAACAAAATAAATAACAATTGGTTGTGATCTATATAGGAGATTGTCATTTGTAACTTCTTGGCTGCATAGGTGTGTGATTAAATTAGAAGCTTAAGCTCCTTCTTCAGTAGCTGCACTTAGGGGTGTTTTTCGAATGCTGAGAACTTGAAGTTTATCAACTCAAATGCATGGAATTTTGCCGCTCAAAAATTGTGTCTCAAATAGTAAAACAAGCATCATTATTATTAAACATAATTCCTTCTAGGACTTCAAATATTTACTCTTGAAAAAAGGAATGGCTAATAGCATCAAATATATACAATTTCACCAGCAAAGCTGAAGGAAAATATCAACGTAAACTGTGATGCTTCTCAGAATCTAAACTGGATAAGTAATCAACAAACCATCAATAAATTTCAAACAAATTCAATCTTGAAAAACAAGCTTTAATTCGAAGATTGTTCGAAAAATATGCTTTTCCCCGCTGAAATCCTAGACTCGATCAATATCATTTATTAATACTTGAAAGTAGCAAAGTAAAAGACTTCAAAAACAAAAAACGATATTCTAACAAGAACAACACATTACCGCATATTCCATTCCAAAGATTTGCTTTTTTTTTTAAACATTAACTCAATTGCAATAAGCATTGCATTACCATCAGCTCTCAATAATTTCTCTTTATTGTTGCCATACCAATTTCCTATTCACAAAGGCAATTCAAAGTTATCATAACAAAATTAATATTATTGTAAAAAAAGTTTTTTCAATAATTTACACTGAATTTGACTGGAACATTCTATTCTCTCTTGATAGGCTGCTGCGAATTCTACTGCTATTGTTTTTCCTAAAAATTCTGAGAAGAGTTGTTGGAGAAATTCGTCATAGAATTATTGCTGAGAGTATTTTAAGTGTTGCTCGCCTTGTTTCCTTAATTGTTCGTGTTATTAAAATTATTATTATTATTATTATTATTATTTTTATTGTTGTTATTGCTGAGATTATTATTCCCATAATTATTGTAAGATGATTCTTTTTATAGCTTCCTTTGCTTGATTATATCAGCTCTTTGCTAATTCGCTCTTTCTCTTCGTAGTTTAGCATCATTATCTTAGCTAAGGGAATCATTCTTAATCAATTCTATCTAATCTTTTTCAGAAGATCTACCTTATTCCATGGAAAGTGACTCCCTATCTTTGCGAGGATCAATTTCGAGATCACTAATATCCTTGAAAATATCCTCAAATTCCTAATTCAAATCTTTTTTATTTGAAGAAAATTGGTCTAGTTTCTTTTGTTCGGTCTGCGATTTGTCTAAAATGCAATCACAATGAAGCAACAATAATAGTTAGATTCAATTTAAGAGAAATTCTCAATGTTAATACTTTTAAATTTGCAAATATAATTTCTTATTTACTGTTATTGCTTATGTCCGATGAGTTGAGTTGCAGCTATTCAAGGAGATTTTAAGCTTGGTAGAGTTTGTGCAGAGATGTTTACTCAGTTTTGGATGTTTTAGAAGGCTATTGAATCTCAAGTAAATTGTCATTATGATTGAAATTGAAATCGTCATATTCTTAGTTTGAAATAAACCCTAAATCTTGATTATCCTATGTTTTAAAAAGACAAAAAATAATTATGAAATCATCTTCCACTTCAAAAATGTTAAATCAAAATAATCGTACAATATTATTCTGCCTTCTGTTTCTATCTTCTTGTTCTCTGAGTAATCTCTACTGATTTTATTATTCAATTATCTACTACTGCTATTTTGCTATTTCTCTTGCTTCCTATTCTTCTCTTTCCCTTTTTTGATTTTCCAATTTCAGTCTTTCAAGTGCATCGGACTATTATTTTCTTTTATTTTCTGCAATTTTCTACTCCTCTTATTCTTTCAGTTATTAAGCTTCCTTTTGTTTCTTCTTTTCCAATGCCTCTTATTCTTTTAGCATTTCTTATTCTTTCAACTTTTACTACTAAATCTTCAACGCTCTGTCTTGTTCTTCTTTTTACTTTTCAGTAAGTATCTTCTATTATTTCTATCTTTCTTTCTCATTTTCTTCCTCTTCTTGCTCTTTCTTTTTCCTTAATCTCTCTTCTTCTTCAGTTTATTTCCTTCTCAATTCTTCCTATTTCTTATTATAAGCTTCAACTTATCTCTTCTTCCTTTCTAACTCCTCTAATCTATTCTTCTCATCTTCCTCTGCTTTTAATCTACTTAATCTCTCACTTTCTTCTTATCTCTTTGATTCAACTGACTTATTCTATTTCTTTTCTTTCTCCAATAAAATTGCCAACGTTTAAGCCTCTTAATTTCTTTTGAACTCATTCAATCTCTCTTCATTTAGCTTTTATTTTTATCTCAATTCTTCCTCTTATTTCTCTAATTCTTTTTGTTTAGCATCATTCTTTTCTTTCAACTTTCTTTCCATTTCTTCCAATTCTTTTTATCTAGCTTTCTCACGCTCAATTCCTTTCAGCTTTTCATCGTTACTTGCTTTAATCACACTTTACTATTCACTTGACTATTACCCTTCATCTTCAAGTTCTTTCAATCGTTTTTCTCTTTCAGAAGCTAATCTCAATTTTTCTTGCTCCAGCCGTAGAATTTCTTTTTTTGCTCTATCTTTTTCTTCTTTTAGCTTGTTCTCTTGTTATTCTCTCTCTAGTCTGTCAGCTTCACTTTCTATGATTCCTTGTTGCTTCATGTACTCTAAAGACATCTAGAGTGCTCTCCTAAGATCTTCTTCTTCTTATTCCAAGCGTCTTAAATAATCCTCATACCATTTCTTACTCTCCAACACAGCCTTTACATCAACAAACAAAACAATTTTTTCTCAAAAGAATTTACAATAAAAATCTTACTTTTTCATATTCATCGTCTTCTTTTTGTTTTAGAATCTTTTCTTTGGTGCTTCTCATTTTCTGCTCCTTTAACGATGCCTAGTAGATCTCTTTTAGTTGCTCTTCATTTTGATCTTCCTCTTGATTTATTTATCCATTCATAGAGTTTCTGGAAGATGAAGATTTCTTGGAATATTTTTTCTCTGCTGCTTTGCTAATATTCATGTTTGTTTTGAGCATCGAAGTCGCGAAATTCATGAGATTAAAGTACAATGCTATGAACTACAAATATTTTGCATATTCTTCTTGATCTATCATGTTCTCAATAAACGATAAGAGACTCTTTAGATCCATTCCAAGGGTCTCGACAAGAACTCCTAAAAGTTTATCAACAAGTTCTTAGTATTTTTAGTAAATTTCTTTGTAGATCTGCATCGATTCTAGGGAACTATCTCCAGCGAAAAATACACAATTTGTCACTATGAATTCTTTCACGGGTGCACCGAAAACAGAACTTGTGATGTACTGCAGAATCGAATCATATACAAACTAATACCATCAAAAAGCAAATCAACAATATTATTTTCTCATTCTTTCTCTCACGTAAATGTGTTTGTTTCGATCATCTAAGAAAGATTTACTTAGTCTTTATTTGATTCATATTGCGAAAGCAATTTATCTTCTTTAGATTTTTTGGAGGATGAAGAGTTTGCCTTCTCATCCATCATATCTTTTGTGTCTTTCCTCTTTATTTTGTGATCCATCTGCTCCTTAGGTTTATTTTATTCTTTTTTAGAATTTCCTTCTCAAAGATTATTTGCTAATCTGTTTATTTCCCTGAAATCAATAATGCCACCCAATGTGAGTATTATATGGGTAAATCAGTCTTAAATGTGATTATTAACTCAATTATTTATAATTCTTCTTTTAATACTATGAATTCCCATTTATTAACTCATTTTTAGTAAGTTAAAGTAAACTAATAAGCATGATTTTCTAATTTGTTAATATTTTTCCTTCTATTTTACTATCTGTTTTGACATATCAAAACTCCTTATTTTTTTTAGCTTTTCAAAATTTAAATCCCTTTACCATAGGAGTTTATCAGCTAATTGAATTCAATCATTTTATTTTCCAATTATCCTAATATTAAGAAATATTTTTTTATAGAGTGGTTCTCAGTTTTGTTTTAGGAATGTTCTCACAAGTTAAGAAGAAGAAAAAAAATAACAAAATCTAAATAAAAAAAATAATTTCTGAAATGGAATAACAATGTTTAATCTACCCAATATACAACACTTCGTTTCTTCAATAATTATTGTCATTGTTGAATCCATTGCCATCATTCATATTCATGTTCATGTTCATATTCATATTCATACCCATACCCATATTCACCTGATTATTGAACCCACCATCATTGAAACCCATGTTCATTTGAAGCCCTGCATTGCTGGTGTTTCCCTCGTTTGTGTTGAGAGAAATGTTCATCTCTGGAGCAGGAACGTTCATGTTCATGTTCATACCAGGCATGCCGAAATTCACATTCATCTATGCATCATTGTTATTGTGGAAGTTATCTCCACTGATCTAGACATTCATGTTAGGAGGAGGGATGTTCATATTGACATTCATTGATGGTACACCCATTTGGATGTTTGCAGTAGGAACAAAGTTAGGTTGTTGTGCGTTCATTTAAATGTTCATTTAAGGAGCCAAATTAACCTAGGGAGCATTCATTTGAATATTCATCGAAGGAGGTGCAATATTTGGGATGAATGGA
>Ga0302284_1001297_pt1 | contig 11361 bp, 5 predicted proteins | sample III_Fen_E2_1_FD_198760 | JGI IMG/M metagenome (GOLD analysis project Ga0302284, IMG submission 198760) | Peat permafrost microbial communities from Stordalen Mire near Abisko, Sweden - III_Fen_E2_1 | ecosystem: Environmental > Terrestrial > Soil > Wetlands > Permafrost | place: Sweden: Abisko...
CATTTTAAAAAGCTTTAAAGTTTTGAGCAATACTAATGAAGCTTGTTCATTCTCTCTCATTAATAAATAATGCTGAAATAATAATTACTTCTTTTCCCTGCCTTTCTCTCTTTCTCTCATCTTATTCAATTACTAATTATTATTGATATTTGAGCTTAAAATCTTGGTGGAAATTCGAACATTTTGATTATTGGGATTGTCTTCTTCAATGACACTTATCGATATTTCTTCTGAAATAATAACGTTTGATACCTCGATCGAATGAATACTTTGTTGGTCGTTAGATTCTAAGGATAATCCTATTGGTTGCTAAGCTTAGTGGTATTCTGTTTAACTGAATAGTTACACCTTTCTCCTTCAGCCTCATCAGTTGAGCTTATTTTTATTTACTTTAGTCAAAAAATAGGTCTCTTTTGATTGCCGATCAAAACTAAGCATCTTGTTTTTGTTAATCGCTAAAAGATAGGGATGACAAACTCAAGAAGGAAAGAAGGTCCAGATATCAGAAGAAAATTAGAGAGAAGACTAAAGAATACAATCATTGGAAGGATGTTAAATAATCTAGTATGTCTTTCTCAATTGTCTGATAAAATCACTTTTGAATTGATAGTTACAAGAATAATTAATTGAGGGGAGAGAGGTTAAACTCATAAACCTTGAATTTGTTTATTATTCTTCTTTAAAAATGGCATATCCATAAAATTTATGAGTATTTAGGTAATAGAAAATATGATTTGTTAATGATAGCTTCTGTTGATTGAAGGGAGTATTCTAAACTGCATTATTGTATTAATCATATGTAATTCTTAAAGAAAATTAAAAAATTTCTTTTAATCTTTTTTGTTGATTAAATTCACAAAGCTTTGTTGTCTACTAATTTCACCTACGTTTATATGGGATTCTGGTTGGGAAGGAGAGAGAAAGGGAAAAGCCTTTTTATTAAAGTAACACAATTAATCCTCATTGTCCTTGCATTTATACAACTACCCAGTTATCTCATATTCTGCTGTTGTGTCTTTCCTCCTTCACTTCTCCCCTCGCTCCTCACTGTTTTCATCTTTTTGGAATATTTTTATCATTATTATTGAGCAGCTAATCCTCATTGGATTTCTCAGTTGCCATCAATCTTTTGGAGTATTTTCTTTAACTTTTTTTTTAATTAAAAAAAGAAAGCACATGAAAGGTGAGTAACTGAATGAGAAAATATACACAATGAAAAAATAATAGGAAAACACAAGAAATCTCTCACTTTTTTATGAAAGCTTTAATGTTATTTTAAGTCATTATTCATTCAATTTTTTATTACAAACAATTAAAATAAATCAACATGAATTTATTGTCCTTGAGATTGTGCTCTCCCTCTCTCCTATCTAGGGAAATGCTCATTTTTCACCATCAGGTTTAATATACAAGGGATGTCCTGGTGTGAATTATCCTGGGACGTATTTAGTCCAGAATTTAGCTGAATAGAAGATAACCACCAAAATCTAGACTGCAGCTCCAATAGATGCAATAATGATCCAAGTCAATTAACCACCTCGTAAGTCACTTAGGATTCGATTTGGGTTTTTGTTCAGACGGAGGTTATTATTTTCAGATTCACTGCAGGCACTCCCTATGACCAAGAGAAGAAAAAAAGCAATCGAGATTAGATGTGTCTTTTTCATTTCAGTTAAGATGTGGATTGGTTTAAAGGAAGAGGAAAAGAAGTAGTAATGATTCTTTAAGGAATTAATTTGTTTATTGTTTATTTATTTATCGATTCAAGCTCATTTTTCTCGGTTTTGAACAGAATTTTTAATGCTACAAAGCAAAGCAGTCAACAATAGCACCAAGAGCATGTTGATACTCAATGATGTTTAAAAAGGAAAATACTTTGAGATTGTTTTTTCCTGTAATGCTTTAGTGAGATGGAAAGGCTTTAAAATGGTACAAAAACAGACAAAGATGAAATAAATATTAAGTTACTTGTGGAACGGAGAAATTGATACCAAAATTGCAGAGTAAAATACATTTATCACCCCAGATAACTGATTGAAATATTAATTATTAAATCCAGATAGAAGAAAGAGATTAATCAAAGAGTAACACGAAAACGAGGCATTCTATTTTTATTTTACATAAGATATTGCAAGACATTTGAAAATTAGTTTTAATTATTATTTAAAAATGGAATTGATTCATGGATGTATCAAGGATCAATAAAAGCATGGATAATTCTCCTAAAGAAGGTTAGTGCTTTTGAATAATAAACATGGACTACTTTGAGAACTACATTTTTTTTATAAGAAAGCTTGAGTTCTGTTTGTGGGATTGCGTGATGAAACTGAAGAGATTTATTAACAGTCAGATTGACTTACAATCAAGTCAGAAGTGACAATAAATAGAGCAAACAAGTGCATAAGCATTTCGCGTTTGATTTTTAAGAGGAAAAGCAGTCTAATTTTTAACTTTAATTTATCTTAATTACTTTGTGACTATTTTCTTATTTTATCTCAAAAATAGACTCGTTTTTTAAATATTTTTATTGATTCATTTCTATTAGCAATCTAAGTTATCAACAAAAATTATCCTTGCAGTGTTTATTATAAGAGAGAGTTCTTTCGTATCTTCTGTCATATTACAAAAAATCAAGGCAAACAAACAATCCAATAAGATAAAAAAGGATTTTTCCTAGAAAGCAAATGATTCGATTTGAATTCTCTTCTCTAAGATCTTTATCAAGAAATACAATTCCTATAAAACCCATTTTAGATTGCAAGAACAATAACCAATTGATTCTATTTTTGTGTTGAAACATAAACTGTAACCAGCGTAAGATTCTTGACTTGTTTTTTCAAAATAATAAATAATTATCATTTTTGGCATTGACTTTAATAATCTTTTAACAAATATTAATTTCTATTTATTCAACTATTTTATCAATTGTTTAAGACACACGCACACGCACACACAACTACAAATATAAATTATAGAAAATATTTTATTTTATCTGATTCCTTTTGCTTGACTTCATTTCTTGAATTTAACAAAAGTATGTGATCTTGGAAGATTACTGCTATTATTACTATCTGTGCTATTGTTCCAAGGGATATCTTAAGGAGGAGGTGTGATGAAGATCACTTTCCGTTTCAGAGGATGCCTAGACGAACAAGAATACCAAGAATCTTCGTTGTTGAAATAATTCCTACTGTTGTTGTGTCTTACTGAGTTAGTGAGATTTGTGAGAACTCCATTAATCTACTAACCTCTTTTCGAGGAGAATTCTTCTGTAGATATTTTTGAATCAGTCTCTTCTGATACTGAAGAACTTACAGATGTACTTAGAAGAACGTTACTGTGGAGAGACAGAGAATCAAAGGCTTCATCGAAGAATTAAGGATTGTTTAAGACGCTGGGAGAAGAAGTATCATTGTTTTTATTAAACAGCATAGGATATTTAATGGTAGTTAATTGAGATCTAGAGGTATGGTATTCTCCACTAGGCTACTACTAAAGCAAGGGAATTATCGAATAACCTTCAAATTTCAGCAATTAATGTGCCAAAGTCTTCGTTGAGTTCAATAAGGGCAAAGTCCATGGCAAGCGACGCAAGGAGTTGAGTTTCTATTATGGGAAAATATCACCAAAAGACAATAAGAATTGATTTAAAGAAAGGGGATTTTTTTTTTGATTATACGTTGAATTTGGCTTCTTCCATCATGGGGAGGATTTAATCAGAGAGTTACTCAACTTTCTTTTTGATGTCTGAGATCGCTAGTGTATCAAAGCGTTCTACCAAAAAAAATAATAAAGAGCAATAGCTTATGAATAAAAATTATTGTTTTTCTATTTCTCTCCTTTTTCAATCAGTTTAAGCATTTTAATTACCTAGAAATTTACGATAGTCTCTAACAAATGCCTAAGAAGCGAACACCTTCTTGAGAAATGCTGCGTTCATTGTCTTGATAGAACTATTACGTCTAATAAAAAAATTAATAACGACTGGGAATATGTGTGTGCTTATCTTGGGTTCACTCTTTGTACCAAAACAACTGAAAAAATGGTGATATTTGTATTACCTGAACGGTAGCACAAATTGATCATCATGCACGTGCTGGGAGAAGTAGTATTTCATGCATATTTCGTTGGCTTCTTTGAGGTTCATCTTCTCAGGGTAGTAAGTCTTCAGCCGCGAGAACAAATACCTGAATGCCTTCCTCATGATGAATTTCGTTTTTTCTTCTTTGGTTTTCTTCAATAAACGGAACTTACGAATTAAGGATGTATGAATCAAGGCAAATTATTCTTTTTGCTTGTCAGAAAATTCACTGCTTTCTGGTAGAAGCTACTGGAATAACATTCGACTTTGCAATTGCTGTTCTTCGCTGTCTAGAGAGTTTATGATTTGATTAATAATTCCCTTGATGAGTTCGAGTTCTTTCATTTTGTTAGGACTCATGGAATATTCAGGTTTTATCAAGGTACTTAAGTCATTTTCGTCTTCTTCATCGGATATGTAACTATCTTCAGCTGCGGAGGGTATACTCCCACTGTATTTCAAGTAAGAAGAATGCTGCTATGAGGGTGGTTATGTGGTTAATGTATTTTTCAGCTGAGTTGTTTAGACTTTAGCTTTAACTTAAAACCCTTAATGATTCTAATTCCTAGAGAGAATTTACTATTATTATTGAAGTCTGTGTTATTATTACTACTACCCTGATTTTTCTTGAATTGATCCTTCTTCTAATTTCAAGGAAAATATGGATATCGTACTAGAGGATAGCTTATCTTTTTCTTCAAACCCTCTAAGGGGATCTTTAGAATTGCTATTCTGAAAGTTAATTTCATCCACAGAGAGCTACTCTTGGTTCAGCTGCTTTTCAAGCAATCCTTTCTTCTCTTTCTCCTCCATCAATTCCTCTCCTAAATCTCTGTTGTCTTATACTTTGAATCCTCCTTTCAATAAATCTACTAGGTCTTCAGTTTATGTCTCCTCCAAGGTTTTAGTTATTGCTTACTGCGATTATTTTTCTATTTATGCTATTAGCTGTTAATTTGACCTCATACAGCACTGAACGATCGTTTGTTACTGGTAGAATAACTCATTAAACGTTTATTTTAACTACTAATTATCATGCGCTTGCTGAGGTTAATTCATTATAGAATTTCTTTGTTTAGTAGGCATAAACATTGATTATTTTAAGTCTAAAACCTATCCCAAGTAATTTAGCTAAGACACATGAAGATTTTATGAGTATTATTAGTCATATTTCTCTTGCTCAAGCTCTTCCATACAGCTATGTTCTCTTGTCGGAATGATATCACACTCACCAGGGCTATTAGTATTCCTAATCTTAGTAGACATACAATCATCTTCATCTGATGATTCTCCAGCAGGTAATCCCGCATAAGTCTTCAAATCAATCAAGTGAGTTCAAATTAGTCAGAAGTTTCAATAGATTCTATTTTACCTTGAAAGCATTGATACTGTTTGGTAAGGCAGCTTGAGCTAGTAATGGATGAGGTTTATTCTAAGTAGAAGTTAGCATTCTAGTAGATCTTATTAATTGTAGAAATCTCGAGTTGATTAAAATTGTGTTGATAAAGAATCTGTGAATAAAGAAGTCTGGGGAAGTTGAAATGTCGTGTTTTAATTGTTCTGATAAAGTGTTTATGGAATTTTGTTGCAGGTTAAGGAGCAAAAGTAGTGGGTAATTTGTTAAATTATTGCTTTTGATAATAACGGCTAAGTTTATTTTGAAAAAAAATGAATAAGTAATTAATACAACAAAAAAATGATATACATAAAAACAAGTTATTGAATCAATTAGATCCTACTATTGTAATTCCAATTCAGACTACCAATCAAGGCAGCTCTTATGCATTCTAAGAATGATCCTTCTGCTAATATGCATCCTCAGGTTCTTACTCAACTATCCTCAAAATTGATTCCTAGTCTTTTGAATGTCTTCATGAGATAATTCTTAACAAGACGGATATCCTTGGCATTTCTGAAATCCAGTGAGCCCATGATATTATTTGGCAGCACTTCCTTGACAATATCATCATATTCGCTCTTCATTGTGTCCATTAATCGTAAAAACTATTATAAAAAAATAAACATATTGTACTACTGATGCTTCTTTCATTGTACAAAAAATGATCAAATTGCTATTTTTTCACTCATAAGAAAACAACAAAATTTAATATTTTACCTCTTTTTGTATTCCTTGAATATCAGCGTCAATTTAATTTTGCTTAATGAACAGCTATGAAAGACCGAGCTCATGGCTCTTGAGTGTCGCTCCCAGTCGCTTGTATTACTCGAGATCAGCATCTGCTAAGATATTATCTAGATCTTCTTCTAAATGATTCTTTTATTGTTATTTCTTGGTGACTTCTAATTCAACTTCTCGAATCGAATCGTGTTTGCTTTTCAATGTAAACACATAACACATAAGCCTTGATAATAAAGAGTTAACAAAGTATTTTTACGTCTCTTCTTCATCCTTCAGCCTTTGACAATTCTCCATCAATCTAATAAGATCTCTCCTGCGTTCCTTTTCGTTTTCAATTGCCCTATGTTAAATAGCCAATAAAATTAATTAAAAGATTATGAACATCTTTTCAAGGAATAATCAACCTTAGGATATTCGAGAAAGTGTTAATTGTATCAGCTGTTTTCTTGAGTCCTTGTTGAATCGCTGAATCTTCCTCAATGAGAGGTTTCAAGAACAGAATATTGTCTTTGAATTGTTTTAGTAGATCTTTTAGATTAAGCACATCAGCTCCAGGAAGATTAGAGAACTGCACGAAATACTCCACAGCGCTCAGTAACCCCATTTTCCTAGCAAGCGCATCGCCATAATCAGCGAAGACCTTAGCTTCATCACTTGATCTTTTCACGAACTCTGCGAACATAACTTCTGTCTAAATTATAAGAAAAATAACATTTTTTTCAAATCCATCAAATATTTTATTGTGCTTGTTGTCATGCAATTAATCTAGTTACTTCCTTGGAGCACAACTCCATTTCTTTCAGCAGCTCCTCCTCATTTACGTCGACATCGTTGATATCTTCCTTGATTTTAGCTACCTTTTTGAATCCAGAATAATCTATTTAATAAGAGTTTGTTAATTCATAAATTTGTTACATTTTCCAGCTAATCGACGAAATCAGAATAGTAGTTAACTTTTCCTTGAGAATCTTCTAGCCCTTCGATTCCTAGGATTCCACCTAAATCTGTTAGTCTCTCTTATCTCAATGCTCTTAGTTCAGATAGCAACTTTATAATTGCATAAATGACTTGTATTTTCTCATCCTTTAATTTTGTCCTCTATGCTAGAAGCTGCTTAAGCTAATTATGATGTCCTTGCTTTTATTGGAACAACGGTTCAGCTCTCCTTACGTTATCGTCAGTCTTCTGCAAAAGTAGATCCCTAATACCATCCTCTACGAAATCGAGTTTTTTACAAATTTCTTATATTTCGCCATTACTTTTCTCCAGCTGAATTACAAAATAAAAATATGACCATTAGAATTTATGTTTGAAACTCTTCTTCATCCCATTCCATCTCATCTGCTCTTGTTTTTGTTACTTCAAGATCAAGATACTTGAGTCTCTGCAGCAAGCCATCTATCTCGTTTTCGAATGTTTTATTCGTGTTCCAAAAATCTTAACTACGAGACATTTCAAGTCTTCTTCGTTCTTGTGATTCTGGTTTAATATCTCCAGCAATATTTCTTGCAACTTTTTACATATCTGGAGCAATGCAAGGACTGCTTAGAAAGGCTCTCACTTATGGGCTCTCCGTTTCACTGTTTAGACTTGATGCTTCTTCTAATAGTTAAGGAAGAGCCATGCGCTATAGCTATTATCGTTTGATTTCGAATTCATTGAGCATTTTTCTTCTTTTAGCTACCATCAACCATTTCCTCCGATTCATCAATGCTATCATATTATTCATGTTGTCATCTAATTCATCATTGATTCTCTCTAGACTCATCTCTCTTTCTTCTAAACTTTCTGGCTCCATCCTAGCATTATTTTAGTGCTTAGCTGAGCCGATTCCTCCAACTGCCGAAGTTTTCATTCCAGATAATCGAACATTGGACAGACTCTTTGGAGGTGTCTTTGGCATCCCTGTATTGCTATTACTAGCGACATTTCCACTATCATAGAATTCTAAACCCCCGAAGGAACTGCGACTGTTACTTCTCATTTTTGTTTGTTTTTTCTTTGTAAAAAATAATACTTTTTTTTGAATTATTAAAACACTCAAAGGAAGTTAGTTAGAGAAACTAATTAATTTGGAAAGAATGAGATGGATTAGTTTATTTTTCCATCACGTCTAACTTAATTAACGAACAGGAAAGAAATATCTCTTGTGACCTTAACAGAAGAAATTACAATCTTCTAGCAAACGATGAATTAATACATCAACTAACTAAATATTCTCAATAAAAATAATTTCAGACAAAAAACCATTTTTTTTTTGTTTTCTTCTTGAAAAATATACTCTAATAAGTATGTTTGATTTGAAGGTAATTTCTCAATAAGCTCATTTCTTATTTTTCATCCTTTCTTTTAATATTATTGTCATCCGATAAAAAATTCTTTGAAAGAAGTTCTAAGAGGAAACTCTTCACTTTTATTCATCTTTAATTTTTTATGGTTCAATCAATTTAGGTCATAGCAAAAACTCAATATCCTAAAATGCAAGTTACTCCTTCTTGTCTTTCTTTATCTGCTTGATTTCTTCAAAATCATTCTAATCTGTGCAGACAAAACTGCCTTGTTTCTTCTAAAACTCAAGAAGTTAAATTATTATGGATTTAAATCAGTTTAAAACGGAAAGATAAGTAATCAGAACTTGTAAAATGAAAGGACAATAAGCAACAAAGGGAAACATTTAAAAAAAAAGTTGCCTTTCATAATTAAAGAACGTTAAGGCGGGAGATGATAAATCTTTCATTTTATATTTTAGAAATTATTTTCGCTGATATTTATTAATAAATCTTTTTCAATTAAGTCAACAAGCACAAAGAAGATAGATTAACTACCATTATGCAAGAATCACAGGAAACGCAATAACAACATAATGTAAAGCATAGTTTATTTCAGTGAACATCTTCTAAAAATACGCTAGTGTTACTTACTGTTTTTTTTTATTTGCACATCATTTAATAGGATATTTTGGACAAAAAGCAGATGAGTGACATGCTAGTAAGTATTGAGCTAATCTAAACAGAAATGAAGAAGCAATAAGCTCTTCATGAGAGACTCTCCAAATAATTGACTCAGTTCAGTGGGAATCACTAGCAGACTTCCAGCATTGAAGGTAAAATTGCATTTAAGAAATTAAAGCATATTTCAGAATCAAAATCGTAGCATTACAGGGAGTTAAAGCATCAGACCACACGACGGAGATATGTCCTGAAGATAAAAAAATAGAATAGTAATAAGAGCTATGCAAGAAGAAGAAAAACAGCAATATAAAAGAAATGAAATAAAGACAATAAGAAAGTTAAGATATTTACTAAATGAAAACCTAAGCATCCGAAAGTTCTCAGGAAGAGAAAGTCAAGAAGGAAAAACCTACGAACGCCATTAGAGTGAAGTCATTCCCTTAGGCAGAGTATACTGAGTTAGAGCAAGAGAAAATACATAATTTGTAAGGAAAATAGGATAAGGAACAGAAAACAATTGGAAAGACTGCATCAATCTCAAGAACCCCTATTCAAGATGGATGTTTAGTTGAAAATGACAACAACACCAATTTGAATCCTTACCAGCAGGAATTCTAATAGGATCCAGTTAATCAATTCTAAAACCAACACAGTCAGCTATTTCTATCACAGAATAATAGCAAACCATGGTTATCGGATCGAAAATCTCCTAATAAAAATACAAATGGATACTCTGATAATTAAGCTCTTATTGAAGAAAATAGAATCATTTCTGAGGAAATAACAATTCTTCGAGCGAGACTACAGTAATATTAGATTCGTCTTAGGTAGCTTGAAGATTAAATCACTGAATCTCACAATAATCTCACGATTTCTTAGGAATAATATCAACTACAACCAAGATTACTGATCTCTGATAAAAAATCCATTAACCCAGCATATAATAACCAGATAATAAATAGCAGAAGTATTTCCAATTAGAAGGTATTAGTTAGCACATTTGACACGAACAGATAATAACTCAGTAGTGATGCAAATAGCAGAGATTATTTGCTAAATAGCGTAAAGAAAATATATTACAAAAAGAACCACAAATTAGATTTTATTTCAGCAATAACATATAGAAATATTAATATTTTTATAGCTTTGTGAGGTCATAGGCGTAAGGAAGGAGACAGAATTAGTGGAATTAGCAGCCAAGCAAGTAGAATGTATCAAAATAGTAAGTAGTCTTTAAATCAAAAAATTCTTAGAAATACCTTTAAATAATTATTTCATTTTTTTGTTCTTTGATGATAATAGCTACCAAAATTAGAGTGTTTTATGAATGAAATATGCGAATTAGTGTTCCCAGGGTAGTCGATAGACATCAACGATAAACTTTAAGTATTATTTATTTGCAAATTGCAACTTTTTTTATTTAGTTTTTTAATTTTCTCAACATTTTCATAATAAATTCATATTTGATTACTTATCGATGCGCTAAAATATTCATAAAATATGTATTGCTAAGAATCTTATCCCAGAATTGAAGAATTGGCGTGCTCAACTAGAATAATAAGCTTTGTTTGAAGTCCCCTCCAACGAGGCAATATCGGCGGTTAAAGAATTAGCAATTCTCTCTTCTTCATACAAAGTGACTACACCTCAAGCAGCTAAAAGAGCAGTTTCAGCAACTTTGAAGTTTGAGCATGTTATCAATGTAACAATTCCCTCCAATATCAACATTTAATCAGATTTTTTTCTTTATTTCCAGGTAACCAAACGTATTTTAGGGATACCTTCTTAAATATCTGAAGATCAAGTTATTTCTATTCTATTGAATAAACTTTCGAGATTTACTAAGTACTCCAGCTTCTTTAGATCTTTTAAATAGAAAACACATCTCAATAGTCTCGATGAACTTTATGATCTTTTTAACAGGTATGGAGTGTTTAAAATATCCTTTTAAAACGTATTTTGGATGAATTAATAATTAATTATCTTTCTTAATAACAGGCTTTTGTGTGGAGATACTTAGCTCATTAATCAAAGATTATTTTGAAATATCATCACAAGAAGAAGATACTAAGCATAAACGCACTGCTTTGCTATTCTATAATTTATGAGTTTCCTTTCGTCGAAAATAGACAAAAAAGTTTAAAACTCTCCTCAAAATTAATATTCGTTTCACCAAAATACATAAGCTT
>Ga0302284_1001299_pt1 | contig 11349 bp, 19 predicted proteins | sample III_Fen_E2_1_FD_198760 | JGI IMG/M metagenome (GOLD analysis project Ga0302284, IMG submission 198760) | Peat permafrost microbial communities from Stordalen Mire near Abisko, Sweden - III_Fen_E2_1 | ecosystem: Environmental > Terrestrial > Soil > Wetlands > Permafrost | place: Sweden: Abisko...
TAATCATATAATATCGGTTGATGATGATAAATCAGAAGAATATGTAAAAAAATATACAAGTAATTATATAAGGGTTAAAAAATATAATAAACCTATTCCTTATATTGACCCAATAATGCATCAAAGAAGACCAGCACCTTATAATTTATATTTAAATGACCTTAAAAATACGGTGAAAGAAGGTTGGATTATGATTTTAGATGATGATGATATGTTTTTAGATTCATTATCATTATATAAAATAACACGCAGAATAGAATCAGAAGACCAAATGCTATATTGGAAAGTTAAATTTTCTGATTCAAGGATTGTACCTAATCAATATAATTTTGATTTAAGAACCCCTATACTGAATGATTTTTCTATGATTGGATTCATGCATCATTCTAAGTATAATAATGCAGCAGAATTTGACTATTATAGCGGTGGGGATTGTATATATGCTAAACAGTTACAAAATATTATACCACAACATACATGGATAGATATTGTATGTACTGGATTGCAGAATAACAGTGGTAGAGGTGGTAGAGGTCAAAAAAATGATTTTTAAAATAAACATTACCAAATAAAAGTACTATAAATATAAAAACAAATAAATGAAAATGAAAAAAAATATAGAAATGTTTAACAATGAAAATATTCACAATGTATTACGGTCAACTGGATACATAAGAGATCCACAAGATGCAAATCTTTTGGAAATGTTTTATTCGTTATATAATACTACACCATTTACACTTGATTTTGATAATTATCACAACTTTTATTGGGATGTGTTATTAGAAGAATTAACAAAAGCATACCCTGATTTAAAAGTTTTATATCAAGATAAAAAAATATCATTAAAACATAAATTAACTTATTTTAAACAAGAAACATTTGAGTTAAAAGAAGGACTTATTTTACATTTAGAAGGTGATTTAAATAATGAACAATATCTCTTTAAAAATAAAAAGGATAATGTTGAAGAAGGTAAAAAAAACGTAGTAACATTCACAATGTTTTTATCTGTTGAAGAACTTGGAAATGAAGAACACGCTAAAATCATTGATATTTTTTCGAAATCTAAAATGATTGAAGATGATGTTGTAAACATAGGAATGGTTTCTATGGATAGTGGACAATATTATGTTAAAGATTTTAATATCAAAGAAAAAATATTAGATTTACAGCTATTAGATTTACATTATGGTGATGGTTTTGAAGAATTTAATAATGAATTAATACATAGATTATTAACAAAAACAAAGGGGTTGACATTATTACACGGTGAACCAGGTACAGGAAAATGTGTAGTCGGTGAAACAAAAATACAAATAAGAAACAAAAATACAAATGTAATTTCTGAAATTAATATTGAAGATTTAATGTAGTTTTACCAATACCAGGTTATTTATTTTTATATATAATAATAAAAATAAATGTAATGAAAAAAATCACAATTTATAATAACCTTTATTGGATAAATAAAGGTTATAGTGAAAAATATGCTATCGAAAAAGTAATACAATGTAAAAAAGAAAATAGTTGTTGGAATAAAGAATTTTGGATGGTAAAAAAAGGATATAATGAAGAAGATGCTATCAAAAAAGTAAAAGATAATCAACAAAAAAATTCTAAAAAACAAGATAAATCAAAAATTGAAAATCAGTATTTAATAGAAACATGGATTAAAAAAGGATATAGTGAAGAAATTTCAGCTAAAAAGGTTCAAAACCTAAAAAATAAATCTAATATTTATAAAAATAAATCTATTATTGAAATGGATGAAATTATATTAAAAAGAAGAAATACTTTTTATTCTAAAAGTGTAAAAGAAAGAACTGAAATAAATATATCAAAAGGTAGAACAAAGAATCAATTGATAGATAAATTTGGTGAAGAATATGTTGAAAAACTTTCAGAAAAGAGGGGTAGCGGTAGAAGAAATAGTATTTTTAGAAGATATAGTAAAATTTCCAAAAGTTTTTTTGATGAACTATCATCATATTTAGATATTGAATTATTTTATGCTGAAAAAGAAGAATGGATAAGATATGATAAAAATAAAGGATACTATATTGATTTATTAGTTAAAAACACAAATAAAATAATAGAATTTAATGGTGATTTTTATCACGCTAACCCCGAAATATATACGAAGGATTCTATTATAAAAATGTCTAAAACTAAAATATTAAGTGCATCTCAAATATGGGAACAAGATGAAAAAAAAATAAGTACTTTAAATAATTTAGGATATGAGGTACTAATAATATGGGAATATGATGTTTTACATAATAAACAAAGTATAATTGATAAATGTATTAATTATATTAAAAAATAAAATAAAAAAATGAATAAAAAATTTATACAATCTAAAAAAATTGAAGAATATGAAGTACTAACTGATAATGGATGGGTTGATATTAATTCAATACATAAAACAATAGAATATAAAATATGGATTTTGAAAACAGTAGATTCCATATTAAAATGTGCAGATAATCATATAGTTTTTGATGAAAAATTCAATGAAAAATATGTAAAAGATTTAGTTATAAATGATGTTATTATAACTAAAAGTGGATTACAAAAAGTTATTTCAGTTGAAGAAACAAACGAAACTGTATGTATGTATGATTTAGAATTAGATATAAATTCTGATAAAAGATATTTCACAAATGATATTCTTAGTCATAATACCACATATATTAGACATCTTATTAAAGAAATTGTAAAGGATAGTAAAGATAATAATATTTTATATTTTCCACCTACAATGGTAGATTTTATAACTGAACCATCTTTTATAAATTTTGTTTCTGATTGGGTTGCTGATAATAAAGGTAAAACATATTTATTAATTGAAGATGCTGAACCATTATTAGAAGCAAGAAATCAATCACGTAATTTAGGTATAACTAATTTATTAAATTTAACAGATGGTATATTAAATGATATTTTCAATCTTCAAATAATTGCAACATTTAATACATCGTTACAAAATTTAGATAAAGCATTATTAAGACCTGAAAGATTATTAGCAAGAAAAGAATTTAAAGCATTACCAATTGGACATGCAATTGAATTAGCAAAGTATTTAGAAATTGATGAAAAATTGATTGTAGATAAAATGTCATTAGCAGATTTATATTCCCTTAAAAAGGAAACAAAACCATTAACACATGATCTTGATGGTGTTGCAAAAATAGGATTTAATAATTAATTTTTATATATAAAAGACATTGCATTTTTAGTTGCTGTTCCTGTACATATAAAAATGCAGTATTATCCTTATCAACCACTATATACCCAAGGGAATATAAATTAAATATTTATATTCCCTTTTTTTGTTTTTTAAAAAATAATTAAAGTTAGATTATAAATTAAGCAACTGGTGGTTCTTCAACGTTTAAAATTATAGCTATTTTACTAAATCCAAATTCTGTTTTCCATTCTGCATTAGCAGTATCATAATAAGAATAAAGCAATGCACCATCATTTGAAAATCTTTGATGTTCTACTTCATAATCTATCAATGTTTTTCCGTTATCTAAACAATATTGACTAACACTTGCGTCATCACCTTTTAAATAAACAGAATTAACAGTAAAATTCCTTGTATTTAGTGTTGGTAATTCTATTTTTGGCATAATTTATATTTTCTTTTTTTATTATATATTAAATATATAATATCACATTAGTATATATAAAAAAATCAGATAACTATTTATCTGATTTTTTCTTCTTAGGTCTATTATAATATGGATATTTAGCAATTAATTTTTCACTTTCAATACATTTTTCACAAAATAACCCAAGATACACACCCCTAATATCAACGAAATGAAACATATAACGGTCAAACCCTTCATCTTCTGCACAAGATAAACATTCTTGACATATTATATTTCCATAATCTTTTTTCTTCTTTCCCACTCCATAATTTTCTTTTTAATAGTATAGTTCGATTCTACATTCATATATTTCATCGAAATATTCTTTAACAACATCTTTAAATGTATCCGATATATATCCTTTATTATAAGTCAAAATATATTGGTTTGTTAGAAATGGTATATTAACCCATAATAATTGGACAAATGGATGATATATGAATAATGGTATGTTATTATCTGTATAAATATAATTATCTGTATCATCTACAACAATCATTTGGGAATCCGATAATATATCAACTAAAAAATAATATTCATCAGTTCTATAAAATTTTATTTTTTTAATCTTATGTTTTAAGTCCATGTTTAATTGTATTCTTAATTTTTAGTATTTTAATATATCGTTGGTAATTATTATACCACATGTCATATATAGCATCCCAATCACGTTTTTCTGAATATTCACAAAATGATTCACTAACAAGTTTTAAATAATCATAGTCAAATATATCATTTTCGTGACATTTCGTGACATTTCGTGTCTTTTTATACCATGAATCAAAAGATTCACACCCACCATGCATTCTATTAATAACAAAATTTATAGCAAGTTGAGCTATATAGTTTTCGGAAAATAATATATTAGTTGGTCTATCCATGATTTTAAAGAACGATAATATTTAATATATAATAAAAAATAATAAAAATATATGAATAATATTTTAAATTGGGATTCATTTACTATGAATGAAAATAAAAAAGATCCAAAAGCAGAAGTAAGAAATAAAGGTATTGTTATTTTTCCTGCTGAAAATGATAAGGTAACTGATAATAAAGACCATTTTCCAATAAATGATATTGACCAAGCAAGAAATGCATTAGCAAGAGTTAATCAGTATTCATCAGTTCCTAAGTGGTATGATGGTACATTGAAGCAAGTTGTTAATAAAGTTTATAGAGAAGTACATTCCGAATACCCATCTATTGAAATAGATGAAGAAAGAAAAGGATAAATATTTTAAAACGATTTTTGAATTAAAGTATCCAAAAATCGTTTGTTATTTTCATCTTAGTTAATAATAATGAATCTTGTTCATTAATTTTTTTGAATTCAGGTGCTTTTAAATTCCATTTATGAAGTGTTCTATAAAGTTGTTTTAACCATTTATGTAGTTCTTCTTTGTATTGAAATGATATTTCAATTTTTTCATTAGGTACATATTTAGATAAACAAGGTAACTTAAATGCAGTCCTTGTAAAGCTCATTTTATCATTATTAGTAGAATATATCACAAAATTTTCATCAAGGTCATAATAACTAATAAAAACGTTATTATTAAATGCTAAGACAGAATTATCTACATACAGTAACGTTACGTCTGCTGTTGTCTTACTTGTTACTTCTACTTTTAATATAATTTTATTCATAGCATAATATTTGTTTAGCGTAAATTGTAGAAAATGTCAATATTTCATTCTTTGTTAACATATCATATGAAATATGCCACCCATGATAAAATACATGCATTCCTTTATAATATTCCCCTTCTTCTATTTCCTCATCAACAGTTTCACCTAAATAAACATTCATTTCATTACTCCAAGTACGTTCTACATCATCTTTCCAACAATTACCAAAACGTTCTATAAATTCTTTTTCAGTTCTAAATCTATATTTGAATTTAGTCTTACCTTTTGTTATAATATTTATATATTTATTCATAACATAATTTTTTACTACCATATATTGATTTATAGTCGAGTAAAATGTTTTCAATTAACATATCCATTGATACAGACCACTGACTATTATAACTTATAGTATGATAATTTGATAAGTATCCTTCATCAATTTCACTAATATTAACATCTTTACCAAAATAAGTATCCATATCAGGATGCCACCCACATGTGATAATATTAATCCAATTATGACCAAAACGTTCAACAAATTCATCTTCTATATTGAACCTATATCTATGTTTTGTTCTAATATGTGTTATAAGATATATGTATTCAACCATTGTAATGTTTATTTGACTACAAAGATAACACATTTTTTTTTAATATGCAAATATTCTTATATTTTTTTTTAATATATACAATAAAAAGATTATGTCAATTTTAAACATTTTACTAATTATCATCATTGTAGGGGTTCTTTTATGGATTGTAAATTCATATATCCCAATGACTGCAAGCATTAAGAAAATTTTTAACATAGTTGCTATTATTTTTCTTATTGTTTGGATCCTTAAAATATTCGGTGTTTTAACACTGCTATCAGGGATACATATCTAAAAGAAAAAGGTGGTAATTAATTTACCACCTTTTTTATTATTTAAAATCTTTTTTATCTATAACCCATGACCATTTATCAAATGTAAGATATTTGTTGAATAATTCTTTACATTCTTCAAATGTAATCTCATCTAAAATTAAATCAAGTTGCCATGATTTAGGTGTTATAAAATTATTTACAAATTTATATCTTTCAATATCATTCTTTTTTCTTTTAATAACAAAAAAATCTTTAATAATATCAAACCGTTCTTGTGTTAAATATTCATCGGGGTTTGAAAGAATCATTTTATATGTTTCTAAAACTTCATCAACACACTTATCGGTAGTCACTAATTCAGTTATTATAACACATTGATTTTCAGATATTCTATCTATAAAAGTATCAACACCATAAGTTAACCCACGCTTTTCTCTTAATTCATTAAAAAATGGGGATAATAATGACATACTTAGCATATTTAAAATATAAGATATTTTTGAATATGGAAATGTACTATCACCCTTTATATAACCCAAAACGCAAGATTTATCAAATTTCATTTTTGTTTCGTATTTCAAAATATCATTATCATCAGAAGTATAAATAATTGGTATTTCTGTTTGAAAATCATCATACCCTAAAAAATCATTATCCTTAGAAACATTGATAACCATATATGGTTTTGAAAGGTGATTTTTCCAATAATTAATAACATCTTTATATTTAATTTTTTTTAAAGATTCTAATTTACCGATTGGACCATAATTTTTTAATTCTCTTCTTATAAGATTATAATATAATGTGGAAGATTGGTCTTGAAATGTGTCTTTATATTCTTGTATCACAACATTTTTTTCTATTTCAAATTCTTCTTTTGTTAAATCAAATTTAAGTAAGCAATTTAAAAATTCTTCTTTATATTTATTTACATATTCATCTAATCCGTTCATATGAAACACTACACTATCAAGTGATGTATACGCATTCCAATTAATTGAATAACGGTCAAATTCATCATACAAATGCTTAAATTGTTTACACATTAAATGTTCCAATAAGTGACTTATTCCATAATTGTTTGTATCTTCATTTAAAACAGAACCTTTATATACTACATAAAAACTACTTAATTCAGTTTGACTTTTTTCATTTATTATCATAATTATTTATTATTTTTTTTTATTTTTTCAATTTTCTTTCTTCTATTCCTTAGTATTTCGTTTTCTAATATGTGTAATTTTACATACTCATAAATCCAAGTATAATCATTTTGTTGTTTCATCTTAATTTATTTTCATTCATTCTTATTCTTATACTTATAATTTTATCCCTTCGGTCTTTTAATAAATCATATTTAGGTATATCTTGACTATATTGAATACTTTGTTCTAAGTGTTCTAAAATATAATTAGTATATTCTATTGGAATATTATTTAAATATTCTGAATATTCTATTCTACTGTTTACATGTTCTATTGGAATATTATTTAAATATTCTGAATATTCTATTCTACTGTTTAGATGTTCTACTATATATTCAGCGTATTCAACACAACTATTAGATGATACTGATAAATAGTCTTTATAATTTTCCATTTTTAATATTACACATTATTTTTTCAATCTTTTGTCTTCTTCTTTTCAAAATATCATCATTATTATCTATTACTAAATCATATGAAAGAATTCCAGTAACAGTTGTTATTCCAGTAATTGGATCAACTACACCTATACATCTTTCACTTACACCTAACTTTGTGCATTTTTCAATTTCTTTTGCAATTTTACCTTTAGGTGTATTTAATAATATTATTTCCCCATAAATACCATCATCAAAAACTTCTAACTTTTTTATAACATGTGAAATTTGTGAAAGTTCATCTAATGTATCAGGGTGTGATAAATATCCCCAAAAATTATTATTTTTTGATTTATCTAATGCGTTGTTTATAGCAGATTGACTATAAATTCTATTATTTTTGAAATCAGATAATTTAGTCTTCATAAGTATATTTTTTTGTTTCTACTTCCCAAGATTGTGAATTTTTTATTTCATTATTTTCATAAGCATACATAAAAAATTTCATAAAAACAACCATTGATTTTTCATTCTTATTCATTTCTTTATTCATATATTTAAGAATTTTATATTTTCTTAATAAAATATTTAATTTCTTAAAATCTTTAATTGTTTCATCATCAATACCTTTATAGTTATATTCAAAAATAGGTGCAGCATCTTTTGATGAATTACCTAAATAAAATAGATTATCTTTACAGTCTTCGTATAATGCTTTCATAGCATCAAATTCACCATAATATTTAAACCGTATTCTACCCGAATTCATATTCATATATGAACTATTAACCATTTTATCTAATATTATTTGATATAGTTCATTCATCGTCTTGTATCCCCCTTGTTGTTGATTCTTTTACCAATGGGTGCCATTGGTGATATAAATTGTTACAATGTTCTCTTATTATAGGTGTTATCGTCATTATTTTATCTCTAAAATGGTCATCTTCACCACCCCATACATAATATTCAGGTATTTTTGTTTGTTCCCATACATCTTTCCTAACAAAAGTCATACCCCAACTTGCATTTCTCCACCACCCTGTATTGTGTTCATAATTACTATATGAAAAAAACATTGGGTAGTATGTATTACCTTCGTTTAAATATTTTAATCCATTGTTTAATACTGTTTCATCAAGAAGCATATCAGTATCACAGAAAAATAAATAATCATATTTTGAATTTGAAGCTGCTATATTTAATGCTTTACCTCTACTAAAAACTTCATCGTGACTTAATGAAATTATTTTTAAAAATATATTATCACCAACCATTTCATATATCCATTCATTAAGTGGATAATCTATTGATTCGTAATCAACTATAATTAATTCAAGTGGGAAGTTTATTTTTTTACTTGCTTCTACTAATGATTTTACAAAATTAGGAAATAGCATTAATTCAACCCCACGTTTTGTCATCACCCTTGAACGGTCTTTGTTACTTACACAAACTGAAATCATACTTTATTATTTGTTATTTTTATATCTGAATATAAATCCTTTTCAACTGATATTATTCTATCAAATATCTTAGGATTTACTTCTTCTAATCCATGATGTACTAATATTAAATTTATATTATTTTCTTTAGAAAAATCTTTTAATAAATCTAACATTAGATTTATATTTTCTTTATGTATTGATTGAAAAACTTCGTCCATAAACAATATATTTATGTTATTCATTTTTCTTACCATTTCAATATATGAAATAGCTATACATAAACTTAGCATTCTAATTTCACCATTAGACATTGTTTCTGAATTAATAACTTCCCCTCTATCAAAAATAAGTGCATCAAAGTTATCATCCATAACAACCTTATATGGATAATTTATTTTATTCAATAATTTAGATAAAGTTTCATTTATTGGTGGTATTATTGAAGAAATTATTTTCTTTCTTACCCCATCTTCACTTAAAATAAGTTTAAGTTTATTTAGTGTATCATTTTCTTCCCTTAAAAAGATAATTCTGTCTTCGTTTTCTTTTTTTTCTTTTATTAAAATATTACCTTTTTCCTTTATTTCTTTTATTATAATATCTGCACTGTTATCATAATTTTCAATCTTATCTTTTAATGATAAGACTTTAACTTTAATATCAGTTATTTCATCATTTAATATAGTTTTTGAATCTACTAAAAGATATTGCTGTCTTGTTAATGATTGCGTTTCTTCTCTGTATTTTGATATAAGAGATTCATTATTATTAATAAGTTCTTTTAATGATACTTTTTTTTCTTTTAAATTACTTAATATACCCTTATGTATATCATCATCTAAATCAGATGAACAATATGGACAATTACCATTATCATAAATTTTTATTTTATCATTGACATCATTTAATTCTGTCCGTCTTTTTATATTTTCTGTTTCACACATTCCAGTGTTATTTCTATTTTCTTGTATTTTAAATAAAAATTCTGAAATTTTACCATCAATATTTTTTAATTCATCTTTTTTAGAAATATAAAAATCTTTTTCTATTTTTATTTTACCGTTTAAGGTTTCTATACTTTCTTTCTTTACGTTTACATTTTTATCTATTAATATAGATTTATATTCTTTAAGTGATTTATTTATATTAATAATATTTATTGACAACCTTTCCAATTCCTTCTTATTTTGATTAATAAGTTCTTTATTAATGGAATAATACATATCAATTTCTTCTAAATTGAATAGTCTATTTAATAGGTTTCTTTTATCTTCGGGTGAAAGTTTAATAAAATTACGAAAGTCATTCATACTCAATGATATAAAAGATTTAAAAGTATTATAGTTAAATCCTATAATCTTTTCTCTTTCTTCTTCTGACATAAGTTTAAAACGTTCAGTATAAGGTTCGTTATTTTTTATTATACTGAAATCATTTGGTTGTATTTTTCTTTCTATTTCTATAACATCATCATTATTATTTTTGAAGTTTATAGAAACGTATAATTCTTTGTTTATTCTGTTTGGGAAGTATCTAAGGGGTATTTTTGATGTTTCCTTACCCCTTACTTGATTAAATAAAGATAAGTCAATACAGTCTTGTATGGTCGATTTACCACTACCATTTGTACCTGTTAATAGTATTAAATTACCACTTGTATCAAAGTTGATTCTTTGTAATTTATTACCATATGATTTTATGTTTTTAAATTCTATGTGATTGATTATCATTTATAAAAATTCATTTATTATTATAGTATTTTTTTCTTAAAATGTTTCAAAAATTATAATAATAAATTAGATATTAACAATCACCATTAAAATAATTTAACCAAATATGTTTTGAATTATTTGAATATTTATTTAATGAACATTGATTACGTTTAACATTAATATCAGGTGCTCTATGTGCAGAAAGCATTTTTTTATAAATATCATCAGATTTTGTTGGATTTGCAATAGAAAATTGGTCAATCCATACAATTTCAGAAGAACCTACTAATGGTACACCTTGACTTACCATATCTGCACCAACAATATTAAATGTTTCGGAAAAAGAACACTGTAATCCCATATCCATCTTAGAACATAATTCTAAAAAATCATCTTGTTTTAACCAATCATGTAAAATTAATTTATGTTCACCTAAATTATC
>Ga0302284_1001302_pt1 | contig 11333 bp, 2 predicted proteins | sample III_Fen_E2_1_FD_198760 | JGI IMG/M metagenome (GOLD analysis project Ga0302284, IMG submission 198760) | Peat permafrost microbial communities from Stordalen Mire near Abisko, Sweden - III_Fen_E2_1 | ecosystem: Environmental > Terrestrial > Soil > Wetlands > Permafrost | place: Sweden: Abisko...
AAGTACTCAGATTGAGCTGGTGGATTTCAAGCATGGTTGTTACTTAAGTTTAATCAAAATTAGTGCTAATATTATCCAACTGAACAAGGACTTTCCCTAAGGAAATAAGATCTTATTCAATGAAGTCTCTTTGGATCTCAGCCATAGGGAGATTGAAGTTCAGAGCATTTCCTGATACCGAATTCCCTGAGTTTCTGATGTTAACAGGAGAGGTAAACCGAAGATTGCACAATTTCAGGAGAACTGGATAGTCTTAGCTCGATGAGATTAAAAAGTGTTGCATTGTGATATTTCCATGGGCTATTTGCCTTTGATGCAACAGGTTCACAGTATCAAGCATTTGGATTGCTAACGATTCCTTAAACTCTTCGGTAGGAAGATCTTTATCTTACTTTGAATAACGCTAAATGGTATTATGTAAGCTTTCTTGACACTTCTCCATTTGCTACACAAAATAGACCTTCCGAGTAGTATCTGAATTCCCACTCTAACCCTATTCAGCACTTTCATTCATTTCTGTGAGGAAGAATTAATTTTAAATAGCCATAAAATAGTCACTGGAAGGAAGTTATTTCCTTATGGCATACTCTCTTTCCATGGCTTAAATCTAGCATTCTGTGTGATCAGTGCATTCAAGTACTTTCAGAGCTACCTCCCCAATCCCATTCTTTTTAGCTGTGAGCACTAGCGCGAAAGGCCCGTTTGCTTTGTAGCTGATGTCGGAATATTCTGTTTATTAGGTTGCCATCAAGGCTAGAAACTTTTCTATGGACTGAAGGCTAAAGCTGCAGTTTTTGGTTTCACTTGCGATTTTATCAGCGGATGCACTCATTTTGTATGATTGTCAGATTATTATTTAAGAATTCTTTTTGTTTGAAGGAAAAAAATAAATAATCTTGGGATAAGATTGCGAAATTATTCAGATTTCCAGCTAAAACATAATAATAAGTGAGTATTAGTGATACCCCCGACCGACTTACTTTTTCATTTTTCCACAAAAAAACAATACTAAAATATTTTGATGAGTTTTTACAAAATAATTCATTTTTTAAATCATTATTTAAACAAAATTACTAAACTAAAGATAAATATAAATCAGAATGATTAAACGTTAAATGATCAAAAGAGACTAGCAGAAGTGAATAGTCCCAAAATAAATATCACCATATTATTTGCATGTTTTTAAAGATATGAAAAATAATTGTTTTATCACAGTAATTCATTGCGGAATAAATCCATGATTCGTAAGTGTTAAAATCATCGTTAGCTCAAGGATACAATTGTTTTACCTAAAGAATCAAATAAATATGCTTTTGCCATAATTACTTTATTAACCTCTCTCGAAAAGAAAAGTCATTAGAACCAAGAGTTATATGGTTAATTAGCAATATCCTACAGGCTTCAAAGACAAACAACAATAACAACCTTCTTTGTAGCAAAAAATAGATGTATTATTGTGGATTCAACAGTTAAAACATAAACAATTAGGTTAATTTAAAGTGGATTCACATGTAGTTAAGACATAGACCATTAGGTTAATTTAAATGGTTAATTGTTTTTGGCATACTCAAAGATCATGACAGATGAGAATAGATAATTCATTCAATTTGGTACCACTAATTTCACTCGAAAGATATTTTTTTATTTGTTCTAGGTTTGAGAGGATCTTGCCTACAATCCTCTTTAGCTGATTTCCCGAGGACCTTCAGTTAATAACAATTAATAAAATAAATATTACCAATAACTCTTTCACTCTAATAATGAAAACCCTTTTGATACTTAAACATTTTTTAGTAATCTTGAGTCTTCTTTCTCTTGGCTTCTGTGATCATTGCTCTCTTGAAGCTAATAAAGGTTGTTTGTCTTGCGACTCTACAGGCTAGTCCTGTGAATATTGTGTGGCAACTTCTTACTTGTCTGATGGATTATGTTATCCTTGCCCCAGTAAATGCTACTCTTGTACAGATGATCAGAATTGCACTGAATGCAATAGTGGTCATTATCTAAATGAGAATATTTGTGTGGACTGTCCATCTAATTGCAGATACTGCTAATATTAAGAAGTCTGCACTGAATGCTATGCAGGAAACGTGGTAATATAGAATACTTGTATTAAGTGTCCAGACAACTGTAGTTCTTGCTCAAATAACTAAAATTGCCATGAGTGTTTTCCAAATTATTATTTGTTTGAAATTAACTGCAGATCTTGCTCAGAAGGATGTCCTAGATGTTTAAACGAAGATATTTGCTATGAATGCTAGAAGGGCTATGCACTTTCTGATGGAAAATGTGTTAAGTGCCAGCATGGCTGTGTTTTCTGTTCAAAATTCAATCCAGAAGAATGCTTGAAATGTGATGCAGGATTTTTCTTACAGAATGAAGTTTGCTAGTACTGTAGGCCTCACTGCATCTAATGTGAAAGCTTCTAAAATTGCTCTAAGTGCTAATTGAAATACTTCCTCAAAGATAATCGCTGTGAAGAATGCTCTCCAAACTGTCTTGAATGTCTGGATAGTGAGACTTGCCTGGTGAAAATACCAAACTGAAAGATCAATGTGTTTTTTATTTAGCTTCCACTAGATTGGACATAAACACAATTATTTAACTATCAGCTTTCCCTCGAGATTGCATATTCTTATTAATGTATTCGAGTTCTAAATTCTATTGTTAAAGTTTTATTTTTACGTAGCATGAAAATTAGTCATAAGCACAGTACATTCATGAGCTCACATTAACAACAAAACCTTAATTATTAAACTAATTTTATGTAAATTTGTATCTCATTTTCTTCAAGCATTATTAAGCATACATTTCAGTGAATCTTTTTCCAGTTTGAGTAGGAAATCTTGGTTCATTAAATCTTTAGGATGATCTTGATGATTTCCTGCTTCCTTTGTGGTCTGTTTTGGTTTCTGATTGGTTTTCAATGCCAGACTAGATAATGCTAGCGTAGGGGTTTTCATTTTTTTTTTGTGTAGACATGATAAAATAATCAGTTGGGAAAAGTAATAATCATAATCCTACGCCACTTTCTTAAGGTACTGAAATGGTAGCTAAGATTGCTAATACAACCTAAACCGGTTTAATTACATACTATGATTATTTTTTTATTTTGCTTGGATTTTACTTAAATTAGTTTTGAACTTACCAAATAGTTCGTTAGTTGTAAAACTTCTTTCACAGAATTTGGGGAGAAAGAGAGAACAAGTAAAAAAAAGTCTGCTCAGACCTTGGGTTTAACTTGTTTCTGGTTTGAATTTCTGTTTATCTCATCATTTTTTTCATGCTTTAAAGAGATTTAAATTTAAGAAAAAATAAAACAAAGTGTGATTTAACTAAATTAATTGGATAATTTAAAAAAAATGAGAAACTATACCAACAATTTCAAAATAAACAAGATAATTCAGTGTACGCTGTTTGTTTATCTGACAAATTGCTAGCTCTGCATAATACGAAATATGTTAATGATTAGATTATTATTTATTTATTTTTGTAGGGTTATCAAAAAGTTAAATGATTCTCAACAGATATTGAATCGTTAGTTCACTTTGATGAGAAATCAAAGCTATTCTTTTACATGAACTCAAGTACGTAATTGAATTGTAAAAAATAGAGCTTAATCTGAGAAAACTAAATCTGTTCTTGGTAAAAAGAATTACAAATTTTGCCTCTCTCTCGAAAAATATTAAAAATCATTGATTCTTAAATTAGAATGAATTAGTAATACTCCAAAACTTTAAGCATCTTAATTCACAAAAAGACATATTACAAAAGGGAAAGTAGCGAGATGGTTAGATGATTTAATAGTGAGATGGCTACATTATTTAGTATTTATGTCTTGTTTTTGCGTGTTTGAGATGATAAAACGCTAAAAAAACATGAATACTAATAGACTATTCTTAGCTTTGATGCAACTAAATCCTTGTGGGAATGAAGTTTGATCAAGATTAGAACTAAATTTAGATCTATAATTTTCAGGGCGCAGAATCCTCTCCTTAAACTGCTGTCCCGTGAACCCTTGAAAATAACACAATAACAACAAAATAGATTACAAAAATAGCAACTAAAAACTTTTTCTCCATAAACCATATGTCAAAAATAATCTTAATTCACATTTTCTTGGTGATTCAGTGCCTTCTTCTAGGTTTCTCACTCTCTGCTCCTTGTCCTTTTGAAGGAAAATACGGCTGCTTATCTTGTGATTCCGAAAACATAAAATGTAAATATTGTGCAACAAATTTTTATCTTTCCAAAGGAGTGTGCTTTCCTTGTCCTAACAACTGCTACTCTTGTACTAATGCTAACCGTTGCACTGACTGTATTATTGGTCATTATCTCTTTTAAGGTGTCTGTCTAGCCTGCCAAGATAACTGTAGATACTGTCTTAGCAATGAAATCTGCTAGGAATGCAAGCACGGATACTTTCTAATAAATAATGCTTGTCTCAAGTGCCCTGATAATTGTAGTTCCTGCACTAGTTACTTTACTTGTGAAAACTGCTATCCAAATTGTTATTTGCTTAATAATACTTGCAGAGCATGTCCTGAAGGATGTTCTAGCTGTGAGAATGAAACTAATTGCTTGGCATGCTAGAACAGCTATGCTCTTTCTGGAAATAAATGTGTGAAATGTGAGCATGGCTGTGTTTCTTGTTATGATCTCAGTCCAAAAGTTTGCTTTGAATGTACTGCTGGTTTTTTCTTACAAAATGGAGAATGCTAATACTGTCTGCCTCACTGCCTTGATTGTGAAAGCCTTCAAAATTGTTCTAAGTGCGAATTAAAATACTTCCTCAAAGATAATCGCTGCCAAGAATGTCCTCAAAACTGTCTTGAATGTCTGGATAGCGAGACTTGCTTGAGGGAAATAACAAACTGAAAGTTCAAGCAGTTATTTTTATCTTCTCTCTTTTTTTACAAGCTAATTCATCAGATGATCTAATTTGAATTCGTTTTAAGTGTTTTTTGTTGAAATAAAGCTGTGTAAAAGCAAAATTGATTGAATGAAGTGATAAAATTTCTCTGAAATAAAAATGATTCAGACTACTTGATTCTTTTCATTTCATAAATCTCATTTAATCTATCAGAATCTGTTAAATTACTTATTAATAAAAGATTGTATTCACCATATTGTTATCAACCACTCTCGAAAAATTTAAAAATAATAGCAAACGCTTTATTAATTAATTCTTGGATAGTTGAAAGTATTTCCCCGCACAAATCTAAAAAGAATATTAGAACATCTGATTATTGCTGAAATAGCTATCTTTATGTTTAAATAGCATTAAAAAATCAACTCTTTGAATCCTCACAATTATTTTTTTTTTTGAAACATTTCAATCCTTTTTTTCTACGTTAAATCTAATAAAATAATGAGAGTCATTTAAAAGAGTTAGGGGTGATCAAAGATCGTCATGAGAAATTCAATCAGAGGGTTAAAGGATTCATATGAAAAATAACTGAAAGATAACAAAGATTAGAATAACCTGTCATAGATTGTAGATAATTTGAGAATTTAAATTAAATAGCTTAAAGAAAGTCTAACTATTAAATATGAAAAAAACAGACATTGCAATAAGAAAAGAATGAGATAATACTGCGGAAGAACAACTGATAAATTAGATTAATACAAATAATGGTTTACTTAAATTATCTTTCAAATTACTGAATTTCAATAAAGAATTGGAAATATTATTTTAAAGTAAACAATAAGAATAAAATAGGTAGTCTGAATCAAGAAATTCAACACTTTCAATAGTTTTACTGCAAAAAAAACTAAAAAGATTAATAACTCAGTTATTAAGAATCAGCTTAAGCATAATCAAAGAAAGAACACAATAAATCCCAAGCAGGAAATAATAACAAAGGAAATTGCAAAATTATTGTGCTTAATTTAGAAATAAATTTAGAAAAAAATTTCCAAATTATGTGAGATAACATAAGAAATATTTAAGAATATAAAAATAATAATATTTTAATTTTTCTTTGAAATAAAGAGTATTCTACCTTATTTTTAAAATATATGGCAAACAAACACTTCGAAAAGAAAATTCAAAAAATTAACTGCTATTTTTGTTAATTTCTACAAAAAAAAAACAATTAAGATTATTAAACACCCAAGTAGAAACTAATAATCTATCAATTGATTCTCCTCCCCTCTCCTCCCTCTCCCCTCCCACAAATTTCAATCTAAACTTAAACAAATAATTTCCCCCCATTCCCCCCAGATATTTTTTTTTATTTGAATTTATTTTATTTTCCTTTGATTAATTTGTTTTTATTTGATTTTTTTTGAATTTGAATTTAAAAGTATTTGAATTTTTTTCAACATAGAAAGACTTAGTCTTTTTTTTTTAAAACAACATGTATTTCATCTTCTTTCCATATATAAAGATAACAATCAATCTTTCATTCTTTTTTCTTTCTCATAATTCTTTCTTCTTTCTCATAATTCTTTCTTCTTTCTCATCATTCTTTCTTCTTTCTGATCATTCTTTCTTCTTTCTGATCATTCTTTTTACTGCTGTTGCTGTTGCTGTTACTTTGCTGCTCTTCTTTTTCTGCTAGTGCTCTACTTCAATAGATTAGCTCGTTTTTTTCAGAACTCAGATTCATATTAGTAGTACTTCTATTATTGCTATTTAGTTAGTGTCCGGCCGTTGCATAGGTTAGCTTCGTTGTTAGTATTATTGAAAGTACACATTTTCATGAGAGGTTTTAAAGTCAGTTCAGATAGATCCAAAATATCCTTTTCGTTCTTTCATTCTTAGAAATCTACTATTTAAGCCATTGAATTCCTTAACTCAGCCTTTAGGGTAGGTTTAAAAACTTTCCGGGTACTAACACACAATGACTTTTTGGTGGCATTGATATTTTTAAAAACTCTTTTTTTTGTAACGCTGTTGTTGTTGAGGGTTGGTTCTTTTGCTTATCTCTTTTCATTCTTGCTTTCTAGAGGAAAAATGTTTGAATTAAACTATCAAATTGATTATTCAAAATAATACCCCCCAGAGTGATTGTTAATAATTGTTCGTTTTTTTTGGCGAAAAAAAATTGGTGATTAATTAATAATAATTTTTTTCTCATTTCTTCCACAAAGAAATTTAAATTTATGAATATTTCCTCAAGCAAATAGATAGACTACTTCAATTTATGCATTTTCTTTTCTTTTTAATATTTTTTTGAAATCATTCTAATTTTTTTTTAAACGTAGTATTCTTTTTGAATAATAAAATCTATTATTATTTCCTACATTTATTTTTTTATTTCTGCAAATATTTTAGATTTCCAACCTACGATAACATCAATTCTTTATGCACTAACAATTAGTTTCTTTATTTAATATCCTTCCAGAAATTAAAATATTACCCCTCTTTCTCTTTCTTTTGCTTGAAATCAATTTGAAATAATTTGATTTTTGAATTTTGTAAATTGCTTTTTTAAATCTGAATTATCTTATATGCTTGCCATTCGATTCTTTTTCATATGTAATTCTTTTTAAATTTTATCTCTCACAAGCAAACAAATAGTAGATATTTTTAGATTTTTAGTTTTATTTAAATAACATATGCATTTCATTTCATATTATCGTTGCCATCAGTTTTTGTTTATATTTTTGAATTTTTTGAGGAATATCATAATAATATTCTCTCTAATGGATATGCATTCTTTCCTATTCTGCAGGTTCTTCCCTTAGTTCTACTGTATTCTTTTTGGATTACTTGTGTTCAATGGGCTTCTCTGTGATAATTGAAATCTACATGTTCAGAAATAGTAATTTACTTGAATCTTAGAATTTCAAAAATATCACTCAATTGTATTTGATTGCTTATGGTGTTCATCTGCATTTCGATGATCTAGCTTTCTTAGTAAAATAACTAGCGCTAGGATGAATAATCGGGGAATACTACCAAGCAAACAGAGGGCTTATACAAAAACTATTAAGAGAACACATTCCAGTATTGAAACAGAAGAAAAAAAGGTAGAAAAGAAGATCAAAAAATGAAAAACAAGCAAATGTTGAATTCACTTTCCCAACTGCAAAGGAAGCTAAGTATTATATATTAATTTGATAGATTAAGCGGTCTGCAAACTATTGATTTGCTATAACTTTTCTTTGCTTTTATTTCTTTAAGTTTTGAATGTGCTCCTGGTTTGAATTAGTTTCCTTTGGGGTTGTCTGTGTTCTAATATAATTTGGATAGCTCCCCCATGTTATCCCCATGCTATTCTTCTCAATCTCTGCTTTTAATTTATATTATTTTTCAGTTAAAAGCAATGAGTAAATATAATTCAAAATCTTATTGATTACGTATTTATTTATCCTCCCCACCTACAAGCTAAAAATCCTCTAATTATTTAATAAATTAAACCTAACACAATAGCTTGTATTTCTTTTATTTCCCTCATTTTACTTATTAATTAACATTCTCATGCATTATGTGAGGAAATATGTTAGCTTGAAATGATAGCAAATTCTTTCAAATCTGAAAAATATCAGTTTGAGAATTATTTTTTAGTAGTAAAAGTATTTTAAAATTTTTCTTTCAATAATTCATATCTTTCTTTATTCAAATAATCTTTCTTTTCTCAAATAATCTTTCATATTTTTAATAATATTGTCTTATATTTGACAAATAATGAATGCAATAGGGCATTTAGTTATTCTATTCATTAAGCCCTATGCTATTCACTTTTAATTCTTTCTTATTTCAATTCCATAGGCATCATCATCATCGTCATTTTTCTCACATCACATCACATCGCACTCACAAATCGCTCAATCTCTCTCTCTTCCGCTGCTCGATCTCACATCATTGAATATCTTCTTTCGTTTTTCAAGATGATCGATTTATGAAAACTATTCTTTCCTACAAAGAAGCTCAGGAAACTTGTAGTTATCCGGGAAAGGTTGAAATAGTGAGATTAGCAAACCAACAAAGTTAAATCGGGGAGATGAAACTTGTTGGGTAATATCGAAAGACGACACGCACACATCAAAAACTGTTCAAGAGTGATAACACCCTAGAAGTAAATGTGTGTATGTGCGTGGTTCCTAAGATATTTCTATCAAAACGTGCAAGACTTTAAGCCTCATGACATAATTTTTTAGCTCTAAGAATAGAACTCACGTTTAGTTGCATTTCTCTTGTTGAAGATTATAAAAACTGAAGACTTTTAAAATTCTGAATTTAAAAGCTACTACTTGTGATCTCCTGCAGTCATCTTCGCCATAAGAGAGAGGCTGTAAAATTATCCATGCTTTTTTTTTCTAGTTTTTGTTTCCTAGCTTTTTGCATGAGCCTTCTATCTCTTGATTAAAAAAATCATTATTCAATTAGTATTATCTTTGTTTTGTTTTGAGAGGATTAAGCTTAATTCCCCTGAGATAGAGTATCCGTTAGTGCTTTTTTTTTCCCTATTCTCCCCACATATATTCCCTCTTTCAATTGCTAAATTAAAATATGGCCGTTGGGAGATTCAAAAAAATAATAAATAAATAATCAAGGATAATCACTTAATTAAATTTTTATTCAGATTTAATAGACAATTTCTTACAAAAAAATAAAGATTTGAATAATAAAAGCAAGTTAATCTTTTACAAAGGAAAATAGAAACCCCTCTTTATTGCATTTTTGAATTCAATAGTTTAATTATTTTTGGTAAGAAGTTTTGCATTCAAATTATTATTTACAAGCAAATAGGAAAATACAAAAATAGGAACACCTTCATTATTTTCTCGTTGGTTTTCCCTTTCAATAGCTCCAAATGTATCATGTTTAGGTATTTAAGAGGCAAAGTAATTGTAGTACTTCAAGACCTTAGTTGCTATTGATTAAGCTTCTCTACAAGATCAATTTAAAGGATCATTTGAAAATGCAGATATTTAGTGAATTGTTATTTAAAGTATGAAAGCAAAGAGCTTTGTAACTTTCTTGTAAGTTGACCTTTTACTGTTTTGAAAGCTGCTTCAAAGCTATTGTTATTCGTGAGACTGAAAACTCCATCTTTGAATTATTATTTAAAAATGTTTTTTTTCTTTTTTTCCTTCATAGCATCAAACTATTTGCTTAGTCTTCCCATTGAATCAGTATTACTTTTGGAGGCAGTTTCTGTAGGTCGTAGTGTTTCTCTTATAGCTTCTAAATGATAAAATTTATCTGCATCTTGCAAAGGGAAAAATAGCAATAAAAACTCATATTTTGAAGAAAATTTTTATTTGGATCTTGAGATCTACTTTTTTTAGATTTAGAAGAGAAGCTTTTCATGTTGCTATTTAACTAAAGATGATCGATTTTTTCTATTATTTCGATGATTCCATTTCTGGCAAGAAGATGGAGGACATTCTAGGAGATTTTATATGTATTAAAATCATTCATATTTTTTGGTTCGTGGCTTGAATGGTTACTCTAACACAACCAAAGGAGGCATAAAGATACAGAAAATTGATAAATCAGGAAGAAAATAGTTTATCACAATTTAAAGATTGGCTATCGAGATAAAAATAAGAGTATTTAAGAGGATTAATAAGTAACAGGAAAATTTTCAAGTTTGTATGTTCTCTTCCTTGTTGATTTACTTTGTTTTCATTGTTAAAAAATAATCAGCTGTCGTGTAGTAGTCCTTTATTCATATTAAAAAACTGCCTTCACCATTCCCAATAGTTCGCTAAATCTTGTATGGGTTGTAAAATATATCAAGTGAGGGTAAGCAAGAAATAGAAGAAAAAGAAATAGTTTTCTTTTTTTCCTTTAAAATGTTTGTGATTCCTTCATTAGGCTCTTAATTAGATTGAAGTGGTGAAACGAGTATTCAGGAAAACACATTAAATTATTGATTTCTACTTGATTTTCATTAGGATAAAATGATGTCCTAACGAAACTCGCAGCTGAGATTGATTCAAACATTCTCTCAATTCCATGCACTCGTCGGTAAGATTTCCTCTTAGAGTAAGTAATCAAACAACAAGCATTTTTTATTCCAATGTAATTTTTCTTCCTTAGTTTATTAAGTAAAATAATCACTTTTGAACCAATTCTCAAATCACAATTAATTTTATATGAGTTAGCAAAAAAAAATTAATATATTTAGAATTGTAAATAATATTTGCTCTCTCTGTTTTGTGTTGTGTTATCCTTCTACTCATTCTGTTCTCTGCTCGCCTCGACAATTATTCAAACTTTCAGCTGAAAGATTTCATCTGCTGGTGTAATTATTTTATAGGAAATGTCTAATTCCTTCATTTTCTTGAGAATGAGGTCATAATTCGCAGCGTTAGATAACTCTATTCCAACAAGTGCCGGCCCTTTTTCTCGATTGTTCTTTTTAGTATAC
>Ga0302284_1001305_pt1 | contig 11304 bp, 6 predicted proteins | sample III_Fen_E2_1_FD_198760 | JGI IMG/M metagenome (GOLD analysis project Ga0302284, IMG submission 198760) | Peat permafrost microbial communities from Stordalen Mire near Abisko, Sweden - III_Fen_E2_1 | ecosystem: Environmental > Terrestrial > Soil > Wetlands > Permafrost | place: Sweden: Abisko...
AGTCCCCGGTGCTAACCGCTACACCATACAACCTTAGATAATAACGATCGATTAATTTGCTATAATCTCCATTAGATTGAGGTATGGACTTATCTTTCCCAGAGCACATCTTTTTACAACCTTTTTTAGCTTTTCCATATTTTTAATAAGATTGATATTCGGAAGAGTTTTAATAAATTAAATTAGCAACACAAAAGGGATTCCCATAAGTAAATGATAATTACTTGAAACATAAGTAATATTTTAAAAACCAACAAACTTATTTGGTAAGCTAGAAACGCAAATATAAGAGAATAATTAATTGTTCTTGAATTTATTGTTTTGTTTTTTTCAGAACCATCCTCAATGAAAGTGAGTCAATTTAGTAACAATAATCAAAAATAAGGAAAAATTCTTTAAGTCTAGAATTTTTACAAAATCATTTAAATGAATAACTTAGGTGGATTTATTAGGTGTAATCGATATTTTCCTTATTAAAATGACTTGTTACTTTAGCTATGTAAAACTTCTAAAAATTAGTAAAATAAATTATTAAAAACATATTAAAAAAGAGAAAGAAAGCAATTATCATCAAAGTTTTTTTTTTCTCCAGAAATTTCATTTTAAATGATTCTTGCTACTTCTTCTAATATCAAACGTTTAATTAAAAGATTCACTGTGTCAAATTATGTTTAGGTCTGATTAAAAGGGGGAAACAACTCATTAATTGCACCTAGTAAGATTATCAATGAATATTAAACACCTTCAAACTGAATTCATACGCTAGCCAGAAATTATTGAAAAAATAATTCTGTGTTGAGTTCAATTTCAAGAGAGCCGGGGGATAATTTATATAAAAGACAATCCAGAAGAAGAAGTGAAATTTGAAAATAGATCAGAGAAAGCAAAATACAATCCCAAAAGAAATGAATTTTACCTCTCCCATTAAGTCTTCTGGAGGGCGAAATAATATTTTTGATAGCCCTGCTGGAGGGTTTATGTCCCCCAGCACATTTGACTGCTCGAATGAAAAAGGATCCAGAGCTGCAAACATCATAAACAATGCATTTAATACTGCATAACTGTCTACTGCACGCAGTCCTCCAACTTCGCAATTCAAGACACCTTCTAAATATTCAGATCGTTTTATCCCTGCCCGAACTGACTCAGTCAGCAAAACGTTATTTGATTTAAAAGATGAAGTCATGGTAGATGAAGGTATTTCCGCTAGTGCGATTCTGCAAGAATCACCATAATAATCATCAGCTGGCATAAGTGGATCTGGAAACTAAGTTAATCTAACGCCATCATAGTAGGTTCAGCAGCAAGGGTCGATTTCCTCAATTTTTTCAACTCCAAGCAAAAAAACTTTTACTCCGTAAGACGAAAATACTAAAACATACAATGAATTCATCCAAAGGGAACTCTTTGGAGGAAGCGATTCGATACTTAAATTCCATTGGGATTAGAAGAATTATGTAGGATCTCCTCTTGCGCAACTTTAGCAGTCCCCGTTTTAACTTTCAGCTGGGGATGAGCGCCATAAAGAAGAAAAACGAAAAATATCAAAATCTCCTTTTAAAGTTCTTGATGCTCCTGGACTTTAAGATGATTTTTATATTGATTTGTTGGATTGGAGTTCAAATAATGAGATAGGAGTTGGCCTCGGGAAAGCTATTTTCATCTGGAATGCTGGAACAGGTAGTGTTTCAAGGCTTTGTGAGGGTATCTCTTCTTTCGGAGAAGATCAAGAAAATAACCCTGGATAATAATAGCTTGAGTCTTAAACATCATTTTTCACAAGCCTAAAGTGGGCTCCGAATGGAATCAACATGGCTATTGGAAATTAAAGTGGAAAGGTTGAATTTTGGGACGTTGGTGCATAGCGTATCGTGAGAACATTTTAAAAATAAACTGAACGCATCGGCAGCATTGACTTTAACAATAACAATGTATTTGCAGCTGGGTCTAAAGACAAAACTATTTTGATCTAAGACATTCGGGATCCATCTATCCTCAGAATAGCGCATGGCCACAAGCAAGAAGTCTGCTAAGTGAGATTTTCTCCTGATCAATAGTATCTCGCATCTGGAGGGAATGACAATGCAGTGCTTATCTGGAATCTCAACAGAACCTAAACTCAACAAGGGTATAAATTAACTCCATTCTAAAAAAATATTGAACATAAAGCAGCAGTACGTGCTCTAGCTTGGAACCCTCATTAATACGGTATCTTACTAAGTGGAGGTGGATCTCGAGATTAAACAATCAAAGTATGGAATGTAAGCACAAATTCTCTTTAGAATTCAGTGGATGTAGGCTCTTAAGTTTGTAAATTATAATTCTCCCCTGACTAAAACGAGTTCGTTTGTGCTCATGGATTTGAAAATAACAAAATTACACTTTGGAAATATCCAACCCTCACATAAATGGCCGAATTAGAAGGGCACTAAAATAGAGTTCTATTCATGAGCCTCTCACCTGATGCTCAATGTATTGTCAGTGGTGCTGGTGATGAGACTCTTAAATTTTGGAAAGTCTTCCAAGGCAAACCAGTTCTTAAATAAACGTCTTTGCTTAGGCATTCCGATCTCAGGTGAACAACAAAAACAAAAAAAAGTGATTTACCTTCTAATTAACTTCTCCTGAAAAAAAAAGAAGAAGAAGAAGCAAGAAACTCTTTATTTCTTCTATTTCTTCAGCTTCTTCTTCTTTTCTTTTGATTTCAACAATCCAGTTTATTATAGCTTGCAGTTTCTTTTATTTTAAAAATTAAACATGCAAATCGTCTATGTAAAAAAAAAATGTATTCATTGTTACCATATGCTTCTACTGTTAAAAAATAACTTTCTTTTTAATAAGATTTTTACAAGAGTTTCTTAAAGTTGTTATTTTTATAGAAAAAGACAATAAGAAACTAATATTATCAAAAATAAATGGATTTAAAGATGTGAAAAGACACAGAGGTAGAGCATTTAAGTAGAAAAAAGAACAAAGTTCTAAAATTGGAAAAAATAAGAATTAAATCACTTCAAAAAAGCTAACATCTTGATTGCGCAGTTTGGAGGGTTGAATAAAAAATAACAGTGATATTACAAGAATTAGGAGAATAAAAAAAGTCAACACAAAATGTCTGTGACTGTTTCAAATGGATTTTAAATCTGCAATTCTCCGCTGAATATGTCTAAAGCGAAAGCAATGTACTCTTTCCCAAGAGATCCAAGGTTCAAATCAACGCAATCTTTGTCGTAAAAAATCTTTGGGAGGATTTTGGTTTTTATATGGTATGATGATGCTTTCAACAAATAAATAGATCAGCACATATGTTCTATGAACTCCCTTCTACAAAGATGGCCAGAGCTTCTGGTATTGGTTACGGCAGCAAGTGTAAAACAAAAAATGTGAAGGTTAACACATTTTCAATGCTATTTTTGTTCTTAACAAGATGATTTCACGAAATCTGGGACAAAGACACCAGCTCCTAATACTTATGATCAAAAGATAATGACAATCGAAGCAGGTGAAAAACATGGCTGGTCTTTTGGTCTCAGTAGAGAAGTAAGATTTAATAATAAAGAGATTTAAAAGATATTTAAAACCTTTATCTTTTTAGAACATGACTAAAACCAGTGGACCACTTGGATAGTTAAACACATTCAGTCCAGGACCAGGTAAGTTGATTTAAGAGATAATAATACTTAAGCTCAGCATTGAAATTTCATTATTTAAAAAAATGAAGGAACTTACAAAGTGCCAGATGGTTTGAATCACATGTCTTATTCTCTGCGATAAAAAACACAATCTCCAGGTAATAATGATTCACAACAACAAAAATAGTTTTAAATTGATAATCTCAAGATTCTTTATCAGACTTGCAAGTCTTTTTCTAATTTCATTTGTTTTTTCTCATTAGATGCAAAGAATACTAATCTAAAATCTCCAGGACCAGGCGTATTTATCTATTTTTTGATAATCGAATACTCGTATATCTAATTCAATTCAAAACTAATGCTTTTATTTATCTTTAAACAGACATATGCTCCCCTTCCAGCGATTACTGAAGACGGAAGATATTTCTTATCTAAATATAAAAAGTAATCAAACTCTATTTTTTTTTTAAATTTAATTATGTTTATTAACTTTTTAATGAATATTAACAGCTCTGGTGCAATTCATTTTAATCCAACTTCATCTGTAAGATTTCCTACCAACAATAAGAATCCTGTTCCAGGACCAGGGTAAAATTATTATTTTTCAAATCATACATTCTCAATAATTCTTGTTTTTGGTAGAACTTATTAGTAACCTGTAGCAATCAGCTCTGATGGGCGATATTTTGTCTCCAGATATAAATCATCTAACTCGAGAGCATTCCCTCATTCGACAAGGAAATTTTAAATGGCAGGTATGCCTTCTTCTCCTGGTCCAGGTATGCATTAATACTTTTAAAATATCTTGCTAATATTAATGTTTTTGAAGGTGCATACAGACTTCCTAGTGAATTTGGTTATTATGAGTCTAAATATGTAGCTAAATGAGAATATGAAACAATAAGAATTATCGGAAATAGTTTGTCAACATATTATTATTTTACTTATGAATACCAATAGAATTTTCACCCTCTTGAGCTTATAAAATACTGATAAATCGAGACTACTTATGTTGTTTGTGCATATTCTCTGTGAGCTTGCTTCAATTTGCTTGTCCCCTAGAATATATCTTAAAAATAATACTGGTATTTATTTAATCATGAATGAATTAATAAAGGTCCAATTTGCCTTCATTTCTAATAAAACGTAGCTTTTAACGCAAAACATCAACTTTTTACCTGGAAACAATAATGAGCTTACGATCTAAAACCAACCTTTTGAAAATTAAAAAAGAAACTGATTTATTAAACCATATTTTACTTGACTCTAATGAAAAAATAGTTGAACGAAGGGATAACAAATTTTGGGGGGAATATGTCAAAAGAGGGACCGAAAAGAAAAATTTGTTTATGAGGCAGCAAGTCTCTTAGATGGGAAGATCAAATAAAAGTCATTGATTTAAAATTAGAAAACAAGAAAAAAGAAAAAACAAAGATTATTTAGAGTAATTTCCCTATCACATAATGTCAATCACAGTTTCGACTTGCTTCCAAATATGCAATTCACCTCTGAACTTATCAGAGTCGAAGTAGCTGTTCTCTTTTCCTAAATCGCAGAGATTCAAAGATATCGGAAAATCCAAGTAAGCGAAAACACCAAAATGATTCATATTATGAGTAGAGAGATATATTCAGGAGAGTAATAAAACAATCTGAACGCATCATCAGGAAAGATCATGAGAAATGAGGATTTCAAAATCTATTTGACTATTTTTATCTTGGGTATTTTCAAACTTACCTTTTCTATTTCTAAAAGCTGTGAGAAGTTTTGCTATGATCTGCCTCCAGTGAGAGATCACCGAAAAGCAGGAATTGGTTATGGCACAAAATACGATTTCACTAGATAGAATAATAAAGTAAAAACACACACAAAGGTATTGTAAATAAAACTAATTGGTTGTATTTGTATCAGGTTCCTGGCCCAAACGTCTATGATCTTCCATCAGAGATAGACAAAGCTGCTAAGAAGCACAAGGGATTCCCATTTGGTGTATCAAGAGAGGTGAAAAATCATTTGATTTTTATTTTAATTGGGAGAGTGTAACAGTTGGCTGTTATCTTTACTTAAGAGCATGGAAAGCACAGGCATCATGGGAAATCTCAACAAGAAAAATCCAGGTATGAATGAGAGTTAATTGGGACATTTTATGGAAGTATCTTCACTCTCAATATTTGAAATAATGGCTTTTCTCTTGCATTTTTGGTTAGGTCCTGGAAATTATCAACTTCCTAAAACTTTAAGCAACGTAGCTTTTTCAATTCGATAAAGAACAGCTAACAATGATCCTCTCAATACTCATACTAAGTATGTCCCCGGTCCAGGCGCGTAAGCAATAGCTACTAATATACCTATTAGTTTAATTTATTTTTTTACTGGGCAATTTATTTCTTAGTTACCCTATCACTCCTTCAATTACACCTGATGGCAAGTACTTCCTTTCTAAATTCCGTTCTTCTGGAGCACTCAGCTTTAACCCTGCTAGATCAAAACGGTTCTCAGATGGTCCCAAGGGTAAGTTATTCATTCATAATCAAAAAAGTTGTTTCTAAATTTGTCATTTAAAATTATTAAAGGAGTCTAAAACCCTGGTCCTGGTTAGTATGTTCCAAATACTGGCATCTCCAAGGACGGCTAATATTTTGTAAGCGGCTACAAATCTTCTAAGTGCAGAAGCTTCGCTCATGATGTTCGTAGGACTTTCTCTCAGGATAATCTTAGTAAATAATATTTTGAGTTTATTTGAAAAAGTATGATAATTTCTATTAATTTATTAGGAGGTACACCTGGCCCTGGACAATACAGATTACCTAGTGAATTTGGTTACTATGAGACTGCTCTCAAATAAGGAGACGATGCGCATCATGAATAATCACCAGAAAAAGCTAGATCAAAATCTCCTGCAAAGAAAGAATGAGCAATTGATTGAGATTTTTGATTTGAATTCAGTTTGTTATCATGGAATTGTCTGTCTAAAAAAATAGAAAAACTGCATCAATTTCTTAACAAAACAAGAAAGAAAAAAACAAATGTCAAAAAATTAGAAATTCTTGCATATTATTTGCTCCAATTTCTTTTATTGACTTTTCAAAATCTTAGCTTCTTTTTGCTATTTTCTCTTTGTAATATTGATTCTAAAAAGTTAATTGAGCTTCGTTGAAAACCACTCAAAAACGATTTTGAATTTTTTTTCCTTTGTTTTCTAGTAGCTCCCCCTCCCATTCTTTATTTTTTAATAATTAAGCTATCCTTGTCAAATATGACCAGCTTTGTTTGATTCATCGGGTTCACCAATTAATGCCACATCAGATAGAGAACAAAAATTATGTTTTCATTCAAAAAACAAAGATTAACTTTGTGAAGTTCTAATTTCAAAGAAAATCAGCAAATCATCAAACCAAATGACTAGCTACAAAACTAAACAAAACTCCAACAAACAAAGCCTTAGTAGCATTGGAGATTCAACTGAAAGTTAAGGTTACTTGTCATAAGATCCTAAGATTAGCCAGTCTGCAGCGCAAAGAGGAGCTTAGAAGTTTGTAAACCAAAAATATAATCCCTAGGCTTACCCAGAGATTACGCGTCCAATTTAAAGTGATTCATGTTTATCTGAGACATCAGCAATGATCCACATGACTTAGAAAATCAAATAAAATATCCTTAGAAATCATATTATGCTGATTTTAGTGCTGAATTTATTGCAGATACTTGCATTACTATTTACAATATCTTGGCCTCCTTGGTATTACGGAAACGAAGATGAAGGCGATGAGCATATGAGCTATGGACTATTGTTGACTAAAAACAATGGATCAGTGCAATTAAATGGGTTTAGCAACGAAAATAACAAAGAAGTTGGTGGTATTTCCTCATTCATCTTGTTTATCCTAGGTATTTTGATTCAACTAATTTATTTATTCTAGCTTCTAGCATTCTTTAAAGCGTATCCTCAAGAACGAGGGTTAAAGGTACTAAAATTCAAAACATGCCGTTGGATGTGCTTGTTTCTTTACAGTGGAGCAGTAGGCTACTGGGTTATTGTAGTGTTTCTCGTCGAGGTAGTGAAATATCCTTCGAATTTCAGCTAACTTGGATATGGTTTTTGGATTGCTATTGGATGCATAAGTAGTTTCTTGCTAATATCTTTATACTTCAATATTCTTAAAAAAAAGATAAGAAAGAATGATTTAGTCAGCAACTTGCTTAATGCTAACCATTATCTAAGAATGGATGAGAAAAATACACCCTATTACTGAAATTAGAAATGGACTCATAAATCACAAAAATAATATCAAAGATCATCTTGATTTCTTAAATACACAACGCAAAAGGTTATTCATTTTCAGACAACTCACTAACCTTAAAAAGCTACAAAGTTCATCTTCGAAAGCAGATCATTTAAATCCAGAAAATTACCTTGTTTTATTCCTTATTATTATCTTCATTTTTTTTTTTAATATTACATAAAACTGTTTCTGTTTTGTAAAAATTATTTTCAATCAAATCAACTGTATCGAGAGGATTCATTTCAGGAATTAGTTATTTTTTGATTTAATTTATGCAATTATAATACAAAGAAGATAGAAAACAAACGTTTTGTTGGAACATTTTCTCATTAATCCTCTAGCTTGTTGTAGAAATAACTTATCTGTTTTGGCAATAAAATGACATTATTACGATATTCTGGGTTATCAATAATTTTTGCTATTGTGATATTAATTATTAACATTGATCGGGGATAACTTGCATATGATAAAAGTTGGAATTATTTTGAAAATAAATCCGATCCAGCTTCACTTTTCGTAATAGCAATGAAAGGCACAGCAAGCAAAATTACTTCTTATGCGTAAAATAGTTTTGCATAAATATTGTAGATCTCCTAATTTTTTATGGCATATTTCTTAGTGCTTCGCAGGATCTTAACCATTCAATGAAATCAGCTGGTCCATCCTACATGGGCTCATCTATTGGACTCAAACAAACTACTCAAGTTTCAGGATAGATTAAAAATCCAAATCCACCAGGGATTCTAAAAAACACTCAATAGCTCACATAATAACCTTAAACTTCACAAAAAGCGTAATAATAGTCTTTTTATTTAGCTCTTGTTGATAATTCAATGTAACATCTAATTATCTAGAGCTCCAAGTTTTCTTTCAGAAGGACCGATGGGATCAAAAGAGAAGAACATTGATGAAGAATTTAAAAAAGAAATAGAAAAGCAGCGATAACATGAATTACTTAGCCGCATACACTAACCTTAAGACCTTGGGAGAGATGTCTACGTTTTATTATGCGTAAAACAACCCATTCATATAAATTGAAAGGCGACTAATTCGTCAATTTGAAACTAATTATGATGAGTTTTTTAACAAAATATCGATAAAACTCATTATTTTAATATGGTTTTTTGAATACACACTGAATTAACATTTGACTGTCTCTTGCAGGAAACCTACAAGGAGAAGAAAAAGCTTGACGTGAAAGATCCAGGTGTACTATTTGGTTTCTGGAAAGTCTTAAACAAATCTGTAAGAATCACTACATAATTAGGATATTCAACATTAAGAAAAATATTTCTTAATAACTTTTTTCTTTTTGAATCTATGATTGCAGGAGAGGATAAGTTCATATAAAGGTGCCATAGTCAAACCTTTAACTGAAAAAGAAAGGAAATTACTGAATGTTTATGAGGTATGAAGATAGTGTTTAAATGAAAGGAAATAAGATTGATTTAAATAATTGTTATTTTTAAATAGCTTAGCATATACAATAGAAAAGAGAGAAAATATAAAACCAGTGTGCTAGCAAATGCGCATCCAAAGGATATTATGCTAACATTGACAACCCATCATCAGTAGATCTAACAAGAGAAAGGATCAATCTTAGATCAAGAGTTTGAGAAGAAAGAAGCGATGAAAGAAATCAAGCAGAAGCAGCAAGAAGAATATATTCTCGAACTTAAAACTAAACAAAAAGACAGAATGGAAGAGCTTACTACGAATTACACGAGGGCTTAAGACGAAGAAGATAGTTCTGAATTATCCCCTGAATAACTCGAATAAGAGAAAGAAAAAGTTGAAAGCTAATTGAGAGAAGCATTTGTAGAGTTGGTCATAGTTCTTTACAGAAAGCGATATCCTATGCAAAGAGTCTACAAGAATTAGCAAGATCTTAAGCAGTTCTGGATCGAAGAAATTCCTGATAAAGTAAATTGATTTGCTAATTGAACCTATGGTTAGTATTTTATTGTGGTTTGTTTGAATAATTAAAAACCAAAACAGAAAGATAAAAATCTCGATGTTTCAGAGGAGCAAGCAGATAAATACTTAGACGATTACTTTTTCTTCAAAGGATTAGATTTCTTTCATCTTCGACATGAAAAACTTGGATATGATACATTCTCACCTGAAGAACTCATTGACTTTTATCTTTCACTTACTGTAATAGATCATTGTTTGAAAAAAGAGAAATCATTTGATTTTGATGAATGATAATTTTAGAAAGGTGAAAAGAAGCGTAAAGGTCTCTAATTTGAAAGTGAATCAGATGTTCAGAGCATGATTGCATATTATCTTCAACGAGCATAAGTTGAAAGAGATAAAATTATGGAGGAAGAGAGATTGGAAGAAGAAAAAAAATAATAATATCTTGAAAAAGTCACAGCTGATGTACTTAGAGTAAGAAATAATTTACCAAAAGATGATTAGAGGTGCTTAATGTCAAATTTGAATGATAATATTTGCTTTAGGGAAAGGTAATTGAAGCTACTGACTTAGATACTCTTTCCAAACCGAAAGATAGATTAACAGTAGGGAAATCATTGTTGAATTTAAGAAAACATTACCCGAATGATAAAGTCCTTAGAAAAATGATTTTAGATGAATTTTAAGAGAATAAAGTAGCTAAACATCCTCTCGAGTACGATTGCAAGGACGAAATCAATGAAGCTAGAATTTAGCAGCGAGAAATAGTCGAAGTTAGACATGTTGGTAAGAGAAATTTGAGTTTAACCGATCTTGAAGAGCCACTTGAAGAACGGGCAGGCTTAATCGCTGGGCTTTTCGAAGAAGAAATAGATAACTACTACTATCACGTTGAAGATCGTGTAAGAACGAAAGACCAAGAAGATAGATAAGTCAAGTAACATATGAAGTAGCTTCGAAGTATTTTAGAGCAAGAAGCTTAAAGATTTATACAGCTACGCAAGCGTAGATTTACCTAAAAAGTGCCTTCTATTAATGAATTCTTGAGCGCTCTTTATAGGTAAGTGCTTAGCAATCCATAATGCCTGGATGCTGTTAAGAAAAATTTCGCGCATTATAATCACGGAGAATCTAAGAATCTTAAGAAACGCTCTTTTCCTTATAAATTCAAAATATTTTTCTTCTAAGTTGTACGTACATATGCAGCTAACATGCACAAGGATGCAATTTATAAGTTGCCATTCTGGGCGCCATCGGGGATTAACTACAGAACTTAAAATCTCAAGGTAATAGTTATTTTGTTATTATCACAAATCCAGGCAAAAAAATGTAAAATTATTCTATTTTGAAATGAAAAAAAGGTAAAAGAAATGAGTAGAGCTGCAAAGGAGCGAAGACGCTGGGAGACTTACATCGATTAGTAAAAAAATCATTTGTGGTTTGATGAGGATCTTCAAGACGAAAAATAGAAA
>Ga0302284_1001308_pt1 | contig 11290 bp, 8 predicted proteins | sample III_Fen_E2_1_FD_198760 | JGI IMG/M metagenome (GOLD analysis project Ga0302284, IMG submission 198760) | Peat permafrost microbial communities from Stordalen Mire near Abisko, Sweden - III_Fen_E2_1 | ecosystem: Environmental > Terrestrial > Soil > Wetlands > Permafrost | place: Sweden: Abisko...
GTAACCAATCTTCTCAGGTTAAGGTACTTTAATTTGATGGTTAATTTCATAAGCCTCTAATCTATCCTTATTATAAACGTATTTATATTCAACGTCTCCCTTTTTCATATAGACTTTCCCAATAGTCAACAAAAGCGCTCTGATTATTTAATTTTTAAACTCTGAATTCATAACAATTCCACGGTTTTCATTATTGTACCATTTAAAGTGCAACAGATAAACCATGAATTAAGCTGTTTCCTTTGAAATACCTGCTTTTTCTAAATTTCTAGATTATTAATTTTCGACACTTGGAAGCAACTCCAATAAAGATTCTTTAACAAGTGCTTTCATTGTCTTTGAACTTATTGCTAGATGGCGTAACTCCTAGAGATTCAAGAAAGGAATAATGATAGATAAAACATTTTTATTCAAGTAATCCTTGATGTTGGAAGAAGATCGAAGTCTTGTAATTGGTTTACAAAATTTTAAAAGTGCTTTTTCTTTTTATTGCATAAACAACTTCTGCATTTTTAGTAATACTTACGCTAAGTATTCACTGGTAACTTGCATTCTTTGCTGTATTCCAGGAATGATGCTACATGTCTCACAAATAGATACAACCGATTGTTGAAATTTCCCGGTGGGAGAGGAGGCACCTTATTTTTCAATTTAAAGGGGGTAACATGGTCGTTATTTAAACACTCGAAAGCCTTTATAGCTCCAACTTTCTTTATGTAATCAGCTACATTTATGTTGCTATCTGCCAAATTCAAATTAACTAAAACTCCTGCTTTCAATATGCCTAGAATCTATTGTTTATCAGGGCGTGAACTGAGAGATACATTCTGAATAAGATCTTCGATTTCATGCTGATAAGTTCTAAGCATAGACATGTTCATATTTTAGTTGTACATGAAGTCAGAAACATTCCCAAAGGTATTGCGTTTTTCATAAATCTTCGTGGTTGTCTTATCAATGTTATTGTTGTAGTCGATCTTAGAGATTATAATAGGGACGAGCTTTCGAGCTTGCCTAGAGAGTGTTGCGAAATTTGCAAGGTCCTTCATAGATAAAAATCTGATTATTTATTCAATTGTAGATTCATTTAGAATGATAAAAAATTAACTGGTCAAAGATTGTTGGAATGGTGATTAAGGTGAATGTTAGAGCTTTTGTTATGACTCATTCGTAGATTGTATTTGTTGAGTGGAATTCCCCTATGAATTTCGCTATTATTGATTATTAGAACATGATTTAATATTATTATTTGTAACTTCTGCTTTATTTGTGCCTTTCTTTTGTTACTTTTATGAGTCATTTTGTTTTGTTGTTGAATTTCTTTGAGAAGCATGTGCTGTTTTTGCTTTATTTTAGTTACTCTTCTTTTCAATTATTGATTAAGGTTAGTTATTCTTGCTTGTACTAATTGTAATTTTCTAGACTTAAGAAGCGACTGAACAAATTTATATTGGTTGCTTCGAAGGCTATTGCCATATTTGTTGTTGTGGTTATTATTGCTGGTGTGATGTGATTTTATTGTTTAAATCAAACTTTTATTTCGACATTTATGATAATTTAGTATTTGTTGCTGCTAAAGACATAGCTGATGATGGTCTTTCTTGAATATTCACGGTTTAAATCTTTTTACTTGATTATTAAATAGAAGCAGTCTGTGGTCTAATAATTTCATTCTTTTGAGTTTATCTGGGCTTTGATTCTGATTATGATTTATGCACTAAAGATAATTAATTTGTTGTGTGGACTGAAACTGATGATTTTATAGTTAAGGATTGCTTTATCAAAGGTTAAGTAGATAATTGTTTATTTGATAGAAGGTGTCTGCTTTCTGGTTTTTCAATGCTAGAAGGAGTATTATTAATTAACTTTTGAGAAGAAAGAGGCTTCTTCATAGTTGGATGCTTATTAGAATCTAAAGAGCTTTTAACGTTCAAATTTAAAGTTGATTATGAGTTGCTAATACGAGTAAAAGCGGGTCTTTTCAATGCGTTCTCTTACTAACTTGATGTTTTATCTTATGAGTTTTAGTGATGTTATATTGCTTAGAGAATATCCGCATCTTTTCTATTTTCTGAGACAGATATCTCTTTATTTTTTATGACTATTACTTCATTCTTAGACTATTTTTTAGAATGTGGTTTCTTTATTGATGGCGATTTAGCTGTTATTACTGCATTTCTCTTTGCTTGAGCAAGAAAAGAAAGCTAATCTTAGATGGAGATCATTTGCAATAATTAGTTAAAAATTCTTAATTCCAATTTATTATCCCACATTTAATTAATTCGCATTAAAACAAAAATATTGGCTGTTTAATCTTTAAAGCAGTGAATATAGAAAATACCAAGTTATTTCACATAAAAGTCATCATTATTAACATCCTCAGATTTTAATGATTTCTTTAATTATTCGGAATAGATTTTCATTATCACTTGAACATTTGTCCCTAGAAATATTATAAAAGATGAGTATTTCAAGAGCAGCATTCTTTAGAAAAAAAATAATATGGAATCATATTAAGGATTATTTTCATAATTCTTCTAAATACTATGGTGTTATTTGTAGTTTACAGTTTATTATTTAACTTATATTGTTTTTTTTATGTTGTTTCAAGAAGGAAAGAAAATAACAAAACAATGTTTTTTTGCCAAAGGATAGAGAGTGGAGGTTCATTAACTTATTTAAGTGTCTTTCTCTGAAGAATTAGAGGCTATCTCTAAACTCTAATTATTTCAAATAAGCATTTATTTGACAGTTTTCTAGTTACCACTCTCAAGGATATTCGAAAAGAGTCAGATCTCATCCTATTCGTAACTCGAGCTAGCAGGATGCACTTTGCCATGATCCTTGTCGTATCATACAGATTTATTCAAAAAGAAAGAAACAAGCTTTTGGAATGGAAGAAGTGAATTTATCTTTAGTGATAATAATAAAATTCTAGATCGCATAATCAATATTCCTAACTTTTACTCAAAGAGAATACTCAATAAATAGACTATTGAAGAAAAGGACAAAAATTTATTGATTGCAATTTGTAATTCATTATATTTTAGGATAATAGATATGAGTTGTATCCAATAGACTGTAAAGATTTCCATTTGAATATCTCCTAGAATCTATCCTGACATAACCATTTTCACCCCATTTAGTTCCCCAACTATTTTTAACTGTGTAGTATGGTATATTTGTTTACTTATCGACTCCATATCCAACTAAAGAAATACCATGGTTACAAACAGGAGCCTAAGTTGACGCGCTTGTATCTGAGAGAACACCTGATACATACATCATTAGGTTAGCTTTAGCTTCTATGCAAGCTGAAAGTACTCCTTTAGTATACAAAGCGTACTTTATTGATAAATCATCACTTCCGATTGTCTCATATAGTATTGAGCTTAATTTTGCAACTTTATTTTATTTCTTAGTTGTCTTACAATTACCATTAATACCGGTGTATGGGTACGATGCTTCAGTTGTAAGACCAAGATTAAATTTAATGAACTAAAATGCAGTTGTCATCCATCCTCCTTCACAGCCGCTTTTTGATGATTCATAAACACAATCAACTAATTATTACTCAGACAAATCAACTGTTTGCCCATATTTCTTCCAATATGCGTATTCTATTGAAGAGCAAGTAGAAAAAGCCCACACATGAACCACATTAACCTTAGTTTTTCACAGGACTATTTCCAGCTTAGAGCATCAAATTCACTGAAGCTGGAACATTGATTGCTTATTAGACAAATATCGAGGGACGTACTGGGATAGGTGCCTCAGTAGCCATTGCAAGATTAGTGCCTGTGAACAAACTTAGGAATTCATTTTCTGTCAAATCGGAGAATTCATTTTCGCCAAAGACAGCATGATTCTATTGGCTTAGCCTTTCAGCCCTATCAAGATTATCTTTGAAAATAGATAACCGATAAACAGTTTCTTCATTAGATCTATATTTTCTATGATGATTCTTCGCGAATTTCAAGAACTAGCCATCACGTTTATGGCTCTTGAAAGGTCTTGATTCTAAAGTTTTACCAAGAACTAACCCTAGTAAAAGAACAAGAATTAGGATTCTTTTGTCCATAAGTGCGGTGTGAGGATTTATTTTTTGTTTTCTTTTTGTATTGTATTTCCAATCTCCCACTTTGTGGTATTTGTTTTTGGGGCAATTTTTGATCAGTTTGTTAGGCGTTTTTAAAAATGTAATACACAAAATTTCAAACTGACTAATAAAAAAACTTGTCAATATTAATAAATCGGAATTCGTGGCATCAAAAGATTGTATGATAAATTATTAATCTTGTATATTATTTAAAGTATCTGTTAATCAGGAAAAAAGAGTACATCCAGTTCTTTCCTTAAAGATCATTTACTAATAATATTCTAGAGGCCTTTCAAGAATTAACAACTCATCTTATTCTATTCCTATCAACTTTTTATACCAATAAACCTTACAATCGTTTTTGAAGAGAACTTCATTGTAGATTTTCAGATCTAGTGGCTTATCATCATCCATTGCTAGATCATACGCCATCTTAAGACCTCGAATGTACTAATAAAGGTATACACCATTAATGATATCTTACTTCCTCTTTAACTTAATCATCGCCTCTTTTAAGGTGTTTACAGTTGGAAATTCTTTTAAGAAATTAACTATGTAACCAATCTTCTCAGGTTAAGGTACTTTGATTTGATGGTATATTTTTTTTACCTCTAAATTTTTCTTTTTATAAAAAAACTTATTTTCTCCTTTTTTTATAAACATCATCCCTATCGCCAACTGAAGCGCTTTTATTATTTTATTATTTAACTCATAACTCATAATGATTCCGTTGTTGATTGCATAATACCATTCAAAGTGCAACTGATACACTATGGATTACGCTTTCACCCTTGAAATTCCAGATTTTTCTAAATCCGCAGATTATTATAGTTCAACACTAGGAAGAAGGTCCAATAAAGATCTTTTGACTAGTGCTTTCATCCCTTTGGAGCTCCTTAATAGATTGCATAACTCCTTGAGATTCAAGAACGAAATAATAGAAGACAAGATATTCTTGTTGAGGTAATCATGGATGTTTGAAGAAGAGAGAAACCTTATTATTGGCTTACTATATTTTAAAAGGGCTTTTTCCTTTTATTACATAAACAACTTCTGCATTTTTTGTAATTTCAGCTCTTAGTAATATTTACGCTAAATATTCACTGGTAACTTGCATTCTTTGCAGTATTTCAGGAAAGATGCTACCTGTCTCACAAATAAAAACAACCGATTATTGAAATTTCCTGGTGTGAGAGGAGGTATCTCGATTTTTAGTTTAAATGGGCTAACGTGATCATACATTAAACACTCGAAAGCCTTCATAACTCCAACCTACTTAATATATTCAACGACTTTGATGTCGCTATCTACCAAATTCAAGTCAACTAAAACCCCTGCTTTCAATATCTGCAAGATCTGATGATTATTTGATTGTGAGCTTAGAGAAATATTCTCAATAAGATATTGAAGTTCACACTGATGATTTTGAAGCATGGTTAAGATTATTTTTTGCTTGAACATGAAGTCGGAAACAATCCCAAAGGTTTTAGGTTTTTTATAAATCTTCGTGGTTGTCTTTTCAATATTATTCCTGTAGTCTATCTTAGAAATTATGACAGGCACGAGCTTACGAGCTTGTCTTGAGAGGGTTACAAACTTTGCAATATCTTTAAGTGATAAAAATCGGATTATTTATTCAATTGTAGTTTCATTGAGAATTGCAAAAAATTAACTGGTCAAGCATTTTTTAATTGTTATTTAAGAACAATTTTAAGATTTTTTTTTAAGTTGATTAATAGATTAGAATCCTAGTAAAGATTTTTTTGTTGATTTTTAATAATATTTCTATGGAGGTTATTGCCATTATGACTGTTGTTTGTTTTGGAGAAGTTTTTTTGGTTATTATTGCTCTTGTGGAGTGTTTTCTATTTGAAATTCAGATTCTCCTTTGGACATTTGTGATCCTTTAATACTATTTGCTATTAATTGATGGGCAGGCATAGCTGATGATGGTCTTTCTTGAATATTCAGGGTTTTAATCGTTGTACCTGCTTATTAACTAATAGTAGTTTGTGGTCTAATAATTTCATTCTTTTGAGTTTATCTAAGTTTTGATTCTGATTATGATATATAAGTAGAAGATATTTAATTTGTTGTGGCGACTGGAACTGATGATTTAATAGTTAAGGCTTGCTTTATCAAGGAATAAACAAATAATTATTTATCTGATAGAGGGTGTCTGCTTTCTGATTTTGTAATGCTAGAAGGAGTATTACTTATTAATTTTTGAGAAGAAAGTGGCTTCTTCATAGCTGGATTCTTATTAGAATCTGAAGAGCTTTTAAGGTTCAATTTTAAAGTTGGTTATGAGTTGCTTGGAGTAAAAGCAGGTTTTTTCAGTGCGATCTTTTACTAGCTTGATATAAAATCTTATGAGTTTTAGTGGTTATCTGGGTTTTTTTGGAGAATAGCCATTTCCTATCTTTTTGATGTAATAACCTTCCCTTCATGGTTATGGTTGATGACTGTTTCTTGGTTTTATTATTGTAAATTAGGATGATTGTTTTATTCGTCTAGAGATTTAGCCTTTTAAACTGCTTTTCTGATGGCTTAAGTAAGAAAAGAGCGAAGCTAGTCTTAGATGGAGATCATTTGCAATATTTGTTGTAAAATAAAAATTTCAATTTATTACCCTTCTTTTCATTAATTCGCAAGAGACTAAAATATTCTTTTTGGTTTAAAAAAAGAAAAAAATAACAATCTATTTCTTTCGCATTAACAAAGAATTGAATACATAATCTAAAAGGAGAAATTAGTTAAGCTAGAACAATAAATGAAGTTTTCTGAATATCTATTAAATCAATTGAGGATTTTTTTAAACCTTTCATTTAATATGATTGTAACTTTTTTAACTAGATAAGACAGGTAATGAAAAAAATAATGCTTTTCTTAAATTTTTGCAAGTATTTAATTACTTTGTTCGAAAAGCAATAAAAGATCTTCAAAAAATACAAAAAGCAAACAATTATCTCATCCAATCGTCCTTGCATTATGGACATCATTAATAATAGCAAAACTAATAACTTAAACATGTTTAGTTCCTTACAGTTTTCTTAGAATGTCCCTTCTTTCTTAGACCCTGATCTTATCTAGAAAACTCTCTCACAAAAATGTAAATCTCACCCTTAAGAAACATGTGATTTCATTTATCTCAATCCAAGAGCTATTACACCAAGAATCTGCTATTCCTGCATTCAAGAGAAGGAAATTCCAGCTGCGGAAGTTCTTCCAATAAAATAAATTCTTCAAGCTAATTCTGAGAGTATCTTATTAACCTATCCAGTGTTTAAAGACACATAAATGAACAAAAAACTCAAAGCAATTATCGGATAGGTAGATAGTATTGTAGATCAAGTCGATGAATTTTTCTAAAAGCTGCGCTAAACTGTAGAATCAGCTATTGATAAGCTTCAGAGAACTCAAAAACTCAAACTTATCAAATACACGGAGGCTTACTAAAAAACTATGGATTCTTTTCAGGATATAGCGAAGATCGAAGAGCTCTAAAAAATTATTGTGGAGAATACTAAAGATAATGAATAAATTCTTAAAGAATTTATTAAAACTCATTGTGAGAATAAATAAGCAAATGAGGATGCTATCAATATTAATTATCGATATTTTAAGGAAATGGATGATATCTTTTCTTTAGAGAAAGCGGAAGAAAGTATTAGTTAAATTGAAGATATTCTTAAGACTATTAATATTTTTTCAAATAAAGAGGGGAACAAACAAAAGGAGAATACTAATATAAATGATTTAGAGTAATTTAAGAGTCTTGTAGTTTCAACTTTATCTTAGGAAGCTAACTAATCCTAGCATTTATCTAACAGTCAACATATCAATGTTGAAGGTATTTCTTTGATTGCAACCGTCAGCATTTTACCTTCAGAGTTTTTATACAGCTCCAAAGATAATACTACAATTCTTCGAAATCGAAATAATTAACAAAATAACAGTTCAATTATGATAACCAATAACAATCATGATGATGAAAACATTCAATGCTACATAAATTATGAACTAGATCATTCTTAGAAATACATCATCAGAGTTGAATTAAATAACGCAAAGGATTAACCTTATTTCATTTTTGGTCTTTTGGAGGATAAAAAAAAGAATAATGAGTTTCTTGCTTTGTCAAAGCTAAGTTATTGTGAAGTTACTGGCTATGGAATGAGTAAAATTATCAAAGGCAGTTAAGTTCATTCAGGATAAAGAAATATTGGATTTGGATAACAACGAGAATTTCGCATTCATTTAGCAAGGTAATTTTTTAGAATTGCAAGTTATCCAGATTATTTGAACGTTGCAGAACTGAAAGATCCTAAGTTAATTAAAGAAAATGAGAAGTATTATTTTGCTATTTATATTCATGGAAATACAAATAGTGTGTTTGTGAAAGATGTCATTTGCGTGGAGAATTTTGATGATAAAATGGAATGAGAAAAAAGAAAGGTTGGATATGTGTTTCGTAAAATAAAAGAACTTTAGTTGTTTTGTGTATCTATTTCATTTATTTTCCTATATTTTTTAATTTAATCAAAACTTTCCTTTATTGGTTGAATTTCATTAAAATTTACTTAATTATCATCTAAATAATCAATTTCTAAAATGAAAAGACTAATTAATACACACTTATAAAGAAATTTATTTTTATGGATTATCTTTCCATTCTTAGGATTAATCTTTTACAAAATATAATAGTATTGTTTTTTCTTAATTTATGTTGTTTTTGTGTTGTGCATACTAATAAAATATTTCCTCAATTCTACCAAGGAATTGAACCATTTTGACTATTGCTTCTAGCTGAATCTTATCTTCTCACAGGAGTTCTATTATTCTATGGGAGAGGTGGGAGCACAAATTTTCGTTGATTATTATTGGTCCTGGTGCTTGTGGGAATTCTAAGAAGGGGTGGTTTACTTAGCATATTAGGATGATCATCTTGAAAGGATTATCTATGAGTCTATCCATTACAATTAAGAGTTGAACTAGACTATGATGATGCGCTTGCTGTTGATGCAGAAGAATCAGTTGAATTCCTTGAATGATTTCTTGTCGTTGGAGTGCTGATAGCTGCACTATTAACAGCTGAATTTCTTGGGATACCACTTCCACTTCCACTTCCATTTCCATTAGTAGTAGTGATACTAAGCTTTCTATTATTTGATAGTGGTGTGGGAGGTAAAGGTATCCTTCGTTGTTAATTATTATTGTTATGAGTACTTTGATTGTTTTCTTTACCACTACTACTATTATTAGTATTATTATCATTAATGCTATTGCTACGCTCAATACCTTTACCAGTGTTAGGTGCTTTTTTGAAAAAATAGTTATCTGGAACTGTCTTAAGTTTATTTTCTTTTTCATTACTTTTATTAGTGTTATTCTATTCTATGTTCTCTTTATTTGCATTTTCATTACTTTCCTATGAAGATATAACCTTTTGTGTTTGTTTCATCTTATTATCAAATACCTGCTGTTACCTAATCAGCGCATCATGCAAAAACTAAAACCATTATGTTTGTTTTTCAGCTTGCTTAGCATGATTCGTTTCAATATCATATTTCACCTCCATTTACGAATAATACTACAACGTATCAGCAAACAACTACTGTATCTCCTATGCATAATTCACGGAATATTTCTTTCTGAGTACCTGCTATTTGAATTCCAACGCGCAGAGACATCCAATTAAATAATGTCCTTACTCATGACTTAATAGATAATCATTTTGTTTTCTAACCCACGATTTAGATTATACTTTGACATTCACTGCGATATTCTTCACTTTATATTAGAAATACCCATGGTTTTCTTTACGAGAAGCAATCTAATAGCTGAAATTAATGTTCCAATAGATATGAGCCCAATAGCACATTGAAGCATCAGGCTTACCTTGAAATTCGTTCCATGATAATCTACGGATTTAAACGCCACCGATTGTTATGGGCAGAAGGTTATTTAGTCTTGTTTCGAATTGCTTCTGATCGTCAGTACGACTTGATCCACTAACCTCAAAGCATTGGGAAATGCAGTCAGCTAGAGTGTTAGTATCATTGTATTCATCTTCATAAGCATCACTTTAATAATGGTGGTGATGATTTAAACTGATAGCGTTAGTGTTGTTTTTATTATTAAGAACTGTTGAAGATCTACTCATGAAAAAGAAACTGTCAACTGAATGAATGAGAGATGGAACAGATTATAAATATATGTGTATGTGCGTGTGTTTTTATTTGCTTTGGGTAGCTACTTTATTTTCAAGGATGTCTCAGGGTATTTTCAAGACAGTAGACTCTCTCCCTCTTTCTATCTCTTTGTGTGTTTGTTTTTTCTCTCAGCGCTGTTTAATTTATCTTTATCCTTTTCTTGTTAGTTGTCTGTAGCTCTACCTTTGTTTAAAAGTGTTAATTTATTAGCTGCTAAGGAAGTACTCACACAGGAGGTAGGTTATCAAGATTCGTTAAAACCTTCTCTCTTTCTTTTTTTATTACTGTTGCTAGTTAATTTATTTTTATTATTTGAATAAGTATCTATTTAGATCAAACACATTACTAAAGTTAAGCTGAGTAGTCTATTTCTTAATCGTTTCTTTATTGGCCATCTATCTAACGATAGACTCTTTTAGTAATTATCTAAGAGTGATTAGACTAATCAGCTATGCATGGGAGATATATTAAAATTGATAAAGTAATTAATTTATTCATAGAAAAGAATAACTCATCGTTAGCATTTGTAAGGTTTTTCTATTACTATGCTTTTTTCTATGACTTAAAAGTTAAGTTAGCAAATAAAAATATATATTATTCTTTATTGTCAATTTATTCTATTCTTGTGAATAAACAAATCTAGAAACAAAAATAAGCTGATTAATTTTAATTATGTTTTTATTCTATGATTTTTAGCAAATTTTTTTGTCAATTAAAATGTCATACTGAAAAGAACAATTCTGCTAAAATATTCACTTTTATTTTCTGCATCATTAAGACTACTATTAAGTACATGTTTGAAAAAATAGTCAATGCAGCTAGTTTAATATAAATGGAAGATATTATTAAAGATACATAATAAGATACAAAACTACACTTTGTCATACTAGGACAAAGAGAATAAAAAACACAAATTAAGAAAACTTATTAAATCCTTTTTGGGTATTTGTTTGTTTAATTAACTTAGAGAAGAATA
>Ga0302284_1001309_pt1 | contig 11287 bp, 8 predicted proteins | sample III_Fen_E2_1_FD_198760 | JGI IMG/M metagenome (GOLD analysis project Ga0302284, IMG submission 198760) | Peat permafrost microbial communities from Stordalen Mire near Abisko, Sweden - III_Fen_E2_1 | ecosystem: Environmental > Terrestrial > Soil > Wetlands > Permafrost | place: Sweden: Abisko...
TAATTTGACAATGCATGCTTTGTTTCTACAAGTTATTTTAAATATTTTTACATAGTTCAAGCTCATTGGAAATATTATTGTATCTAAGACAATTTGTCCGAGTGGTTAAGGAGGAAGACTAGAAATCTTTTGGGTTTACCCGCGCAGGTTCGAATCCTGCAGTTGTCGTTTTTTCTTTTTTATTTGAAAAGCTCAAAAAATCATAAAGATATCATATGTTTAGATTAACTCTTTTTGAAATGATTATTTTTTTTATTAAGGAATAACTTTTCCCAACATTTCTTCTGAAAATTTTTTATTTTCTGAATGCACATTTTGCAAGAATAATTAATAATATCAATGCTAAGTATTGAAACATGCAAGCTAGTACATGAAGGGTATAATAAAATATTGGGTGTATTTGAAGTACTGTTGTCTATTTTTCGATGGAAGATTTTGAATAAAAATGTTTGTCTTCATTTTCATTTATTTTCCTTATCAAAAAGAGCAAATGTAAGGAAAAAACGATTTTTGAGTTCATCATTTTATCCATTAAAAACAAAATCATTCACAATCCTAATCTGATTGACTTCAGGTTCTGGCTGCTGATTTGAAATCTAATTCTGTCTTTTATCTTTTTAAGCTGGCAGAGGACGTCTCATGACATCAATAAGTCCTCGTGGATAATCTTCTTTTCTTTTTTCCAGTTTTTCCAAAACTTAAGTTCTTGTTAGTCCAATAAAATCTTTTCGAAATCTCTAAAGTCCTTATTCAGCTTCTATTTCGATTTCACTTGATAACTGTGGCCTTAAAAAAATGGATTACATGACTTCTTACTCCTTGATTAACTTGTAAGTTATGTATATTTTCTTTTCATCATTCCAAGATTTGAGATCAGCAATCCTCACACGCTTTGAGGATCTATCAGACACTTAAAAAGCTTCACCGTCATTTTTCTTATTGTAAACGATCCAGGGAACATTAGATTTCAAATATTCTTCGAATTGAGGCCAATCCATGATAGAAGCATCATAATTTTACTTAACCTGTTTACGATTTTAGTTCATTCTTTTTTGTTTTGATTTTACCAAATTTGCTGGTTTAACTTGATTTTAAGATAATATTCCACTTATAATTTGTCCAAACGCGAACAGGAGGATTGAATATTTTAATAAATGACCTTTGATTGTTTGGAGACACAATTTATTGTATTAATTCGAAGATAAAGATTTTCCATAACTTAGAAAAAATCTTTTTCAAACAGATTTCTCCTGTCAATCTTAAAAACTTTGTGAATCCTTCTAAAAGCTACAAAAATGCCAACTCATTAGTTGAAATCACCCATAGAAAAACAACTCGATGATGCACTAAAAAATCCTTGGGATTTTATGACAAAAATGTGATTTAGGCTTCTCTTCTTTTCTTCTAAAATAAACCCAACCAAAGTGAGTTACGCACTAAACTCTGATTTTAGGGTGGTTTGAGTGATATTTATTTTATAATTTCTCCCAAAAATACAAGATTCTTTAAAAAGGAAAAATAGAAGAAAAACATTCTTGACGATGTCTACTCTGGAAGAAAGATACAACAAAGCACTTGAGTTCATCAAGAGCCCTCCTGCTGGATATCCTGAAATCGACCTTGATAACAATCAAAGACTTGCATTTTATGCTATTTTCAGACAAATCAAAGACGGCCCTGCTAAAGGACCTCAACCTTCTAGACTCAAAATCGTTGAGAGAGCTAAGTTCGATGCTTGGAAATCCCTTGGAAAGATCTCCAAAGAAGAGGCTATGAAAAAGTACATCCAAGCTATCACTAAAATCGCCCCAACTTGGGAGACTGCTGGTCCTACACCCAAACTTTGATAGAGCCTTCCCACCTTATTATCGCAGTGTTGATAGAATAATATTCTTTGTTTGTTTGCTCTGTGCTGTATACGTATTTGCGAGTGGATTTCGGATTTGTTTCTCAATAGGAAAAATAAACAAACATTTGATGCGTTTTGTTGTTTTGTCAAACAAGCATTTACCATTTTAAAACCTATTCTGTTTACTTTTGCTGGGTTAAGGAGAGGTAACTTGTTTTTGCTTAGTTTAAACCCGCAAAGCATAAAGAAAAATCATAAGAAGTTTTGGGGAAAGCTGATTCTTGATTTCAAAAGAAAGAAATTAGATTTGGAGTTAGCTTTTTTGAAAAAAAAATTAGAAACTTAAATAATAAGAATAATAATCCCTTTCTTGAAAGATAATTACTACATACAAATGAGTGAGAGCAAACGAGAAGAGTATGTTTACATGGCGAAGCTCTCTGAGTAGACCGAGCGGTTCGAGGAAATGGTAGATTACATGAAAAAGATTGTGGTGATGGCGAGAGAGCTAAAAGACGAAGAGAGAAATTTACTGTCGATCGCTTACAAGAATTACATTTCCTAGAGACGTACAGCATGGAGAGCCATCACTGCTTACGAAGCTAAAGATAAAAATAAAGTAACACAGAGAAGAATAAGAAGAAATTATGTTATTACAATGATACATATATAATATTTAAATTGCTGAAAATCAATCAGAACAATCTTGGGAAATACTCAGAGACAATCAGATACTACAAGAAGAACATCGAAGATGAGATGGAAAAGAGCTGCAAGGAGATTTTGGCTTCTCTGGATGATAATCTTATTAAGAATGCAGCTTAAGAATCGAAAATATTCTACTTTAAAATGAGAGGAGATTATTATCGCTATCTCTGTGAATTCAGTCCACAAGAAACGTAACAATACTAAGAAAGAGGAGGATGAGGAAAACAAAAACAAATTTTTTTTCAACAGGCTTGAAGATTACGTGAAAGAAGCAATTCAATCATATGAAGAAGCCAATGCTCTTTTGGATCAGAAAAACGCCAGAAAAGATGATTCCCTTAGACTTGGTAACAAACATCCCTTATAACAAGCATTAATTTTCCTACTTTGGTTGTTGAACATTTTTCAATTTTTTCAAAAATTCAGGCATAGCATTGAATTACTCAGTACTCTACTACGAGATCAAGGACGATACTGCTAAGGCCTGCGAGATTGCCAAAAAAGCCTTCCAAGAAGCTCTCAACGATCTCGAGGATTTAGAAGAAGAGAGGTATAAAGATTCCACAACGATTATGCAGCTAATTAGAGATAATCTTACTGTCTGGTAGAACGAGCTACCTGAGGTAAAATAAACAAGGAAAAATTGAAATATTAGTCTTGATGTAGTTTAAGAAGCCTAGCAAGAAAAACATTTTTTATTTTTGGGTTTAAAAGGCCGTTGAAAAGAACAAATGAAGCCAACTGAGATAGAGAAATGGGAAAGAAATGATCTGCAAACATAAGATTAATATTATTTTAAGTGCACGTGCCTATTAGTATATTGTGTGCTTTTATGTGTTGACTAAAGATGTAATTCTTCCCCACAATGACAATCCCTGTCTTCTTTTTATAATAAATAGGTAAAATATATTATTATTTTCACAGTATTTGAAAGTTATTTTTCAACTTTTTCATTATGTCCTTGCTACTAAGATAATTCAGCATTGGAAAGTAAAATAGATTTTCTTGAAGAATTACTTCCTATTCAACTGAAAACAATTCCTTTGTTATTTATTTTGTAGCATTAATCAAGTGCGAAATCTGCCAAATTATGGGTAAAATAAGAGGATATTTTATATAAGAAAATATAAACAGTGAGAGGCAAACAAGAAAGCATACTACATCTATGAAATAAACTAAAAAATACTTTTAAAGTCAAATGAAAAAGTTGAGTTAAAGTCACAAAAGCAAAAGAGGCAAAATACTGATAATTTTTAAATTACTAAAGTTTGATTCAGACATCCATTTAAGTAATTGTAACTTGAGTGCCAGGAATTTATTAAAAAAATAAGATCGTCTGTATTTAAAATTCTAGAAGGTTTTTATGAGGTATTTCATCTCAATATATTTGCTATTTTTCCTTGAAATCTATTTGAAAAAGTAAGAAATCCTTTTTAAAAATCTATTTTAATTGAAAATCCACAAATTAATTGTAGTTGACAGACAAAACACTAATACACAAATTAATATTATTTAATTCCATAAGCTGTGGGGATGTTTAAGCAGTGAAGGATTACCTATTTCTAAAAAAAAATTGAGAATTGAAGAAGAAAAAAATCATAAAAAAAGGAAAGAATTAAAAATAATATCTAACTGGAAGACCATTTGTGATCAAATTTTTCATAAATTCAAATGGAAACTCAAAAATTCTAAGAATCTATTGAAAGGATTTCAATAAGTGCATAAAATCTATAATAACTGATGGAGAAACTATAATAAACACCTCATTAATTAATAGATTCAATTCATTTAAATAACGATTGGAATAAAAATGATGAAAATATAGCAAAATATTTAGGAGAAGGAATTTCAAAGTGTGTATCTCTCACTTCTTTGGATCTAAATCTCAGGGGTAATAGTATTGGCGAAAATGGTGCAAAATATTTAGGAGAAGGAATTTCAAAGTGCGTTACTCTCACTTCTTTAAATTTAAATCTATTTTGGGATAGTATTGGAGAGAATGGTGCAAAGTATTTAGGAGAAGGAATTTCAAAGTGTGTTACGCTCGTTTCTTTAAATCTAGATTTCAAGGGTAATAATATTAGTGAAAATGGTGCAAAGTATTTAGGAAAAGGAATTTCAAAGTGTGTTGCTCTCACTTCTTTAAATCTAGATCTCAGGTGTAATAATATTAATGACAATGATAATAGAATAATAAAATAATTAGTTATCAAAGCAAAAAGATTGATATAATAAAACATTCAATCGAATTGACAATCGTATTGAAATAATTAAACAAGGATTTTCAAAGAGTTTAACTCACTTCTTTAAAACTAAATTAATAATAAAATTACTTATTAGTAGTATTATTCTTTATGACACAACCTTTTTCTGCAGTTCCTACCCACCATAAAAAATGAAATCTGAGGAGTTTTATGTATTCCATATTGTGTAGCTAATGTGTAACTAAGAATTGATAAAAAATGTTTTGTTTATGAATTATTTTTCATCATACATTTCTCACTTTTATGTTTGATTTTCTGGAAATCTAATAATTTAACTTTTCACTTAGTTAACTATGCCATTCTTTGGAATCGTATCTTCAAATAGCTTATTCCAAATTTTAAGTTCAGCATATAAAATAACTTTAAGCCTTGCTATTATAGGCCAGATAATTTTCAAAAGAAATTATTACAAAAAAATGAACTTTGATCAGTTTAGATAGATATTCTTATGATAGTTAATAAAAAGTTTTAAAAATTAGAAATCGATTCTCACTAATAAATTATTGCAATTCGAAAAATAATTAATCAATTAGTTCCTAAAAAACCAGACTAAAACTGTGAGAAAAAGCAATAATAATAATTATCTTTAAATGTAAATAATCCAAAAAAATTGTTAGTAACTTAAATGGAATAATAATCAAATCACTTTTCTTAACTAATAATATCAATTCCAGCTTTTAAAAATCTTTTTTCAAAAATTCATTTCATTGTTCCTTGAATTGACAAAGACATAAATTTGTTATAAACCGCGAAATCATTAAATAGACCATTAGAATTAATCCGAAAAAAGAAACTGAGTTAAGAAAGGATTTAATTAATAAGTCTGACATAATAAATAATCAAAACAATAATAACAACACAACCTTCTTTTGTTTCAATATGAAAATCTAAAACAAGAAAATCCAAATGCAAAAAATAAAGAGGATTCTTACATTTTTAGAAAGCGAGCTGTTATTGTCTAGTATGAATGCTTGCGCAAGATAAACAAGTAAGGAAATACTTCAAAGCTAAGCCTGTTTGCTTTAAAAATATAAAGCAAAATTGAAAATGATGAAACAAGATCTTTCAATGTCAGAGAACACTTCCAAAAACTAGAATAAATAACTAAAACTATCACATAAAATCAAAAAGATCAAAAAGTCAGCATGCTCAATTTCAGCCAAAAGGACAACAAGCGAGTTTGGTTCTCAAAATAACTACTATGATGACCATAAATTTTAAATCCCCAGAGAGGAATCATCCTTTAGAGACAATGATAACGAAAATAGATTCCTTAAGAAATAGAATTCAGATAAAATCTAAGAAACTAACCAGCGTTAAGTAAAATTTGAAGCTGAAGAAGACGAAGGATATCTTGATAATTCAATTCCAGTTAAAAAAGAAGACGAAGAATACACTGATGTAGATGAAAACGAAGAAGAATATTACAAACCTGAAGTTTCTGAAAATTAAGAGGATCAATGAATAGAGTGACAGATTAATGCTCTTTAACTTTAAACAAAATCAAATAATTAATTCTTTGAAGATCTTAGAAGAAAACTCAGACATCGAGGAAGTTTTTAAATATTTGTAAGTGAAGATCAGGGAGATTCTAGTTTGCCAATAACTTCAATTAGTTTTCTATTTTTAAACGCTTGTATGCTCACCTCTTTTCTTACTCTAATTTTTCCCTTTTATTTTCATTTTTTAAGTAATTTCTTCCATTTAAATGCCAATAAACACAAAAATACACGAATTTTCAAAAAATCTAAATTTTGTTTTGTAAATAAGCTATTTAGTTTCTCTAAATATTACAAGCAACTGAGATATGAACTGAAATAAACATAATCATGATTAAAGTGCATTATGCTTATAATCTCTTTAACAACATTTAACTTGCTTTCAATAACCGAAGATTTTCTTTTCCCTTTCTCTTTCCTCTTCTTCAATTTCTTTTTCTCTTATTTTTTCTTCTTCAGTCATTTCTTTTGGTTTTTCTTCTTATTTCGGTCCATTCTCAGCTTCCTTCAATTTCTCTTCAGCTTCAAGTTTCTCGACTTCATCTAGATTTATGTAGTCAGGATCTTCACCAGCTTCAATAAGATCCTATCTTTTGATTCTCCATTTTTCTTCAATAGCATCTCGAATTTCTGCTTTTTCTTTTTCTTCCAAAAACTCCTAATGATGCTTCTTTTCTATTGCAGCCAGTTGTCTCTTGAGAAGATCTTTAGCATCTTGTTCAGCAGCTAATTCATTATTGAGTTTTTACTCGACTTCTTCTCTTGGAAGGACAGATTATTCTGAGTAATTTTTTGATAAAAATTCTACATCTTTTTATGCAATTGCTTGATAGATATGGGAGTATTATTCATAATGCTATTTAGCTACCATATCTACAGGTAATTTCTTGTTAAGCCATCTTAACGGGAAGGGATAGCGATATGTCTATCGTAGATAAGCTGTATCGATTGGTTGCATTCTATATCCAAGAACACTATTTGAATAATCAGAATCAGCATAATATCCTCCAAATGCGTTAATATTAGAAAATGCTTTAGGATCTAAATCCATAGTTTTTGCTATTTTTACACCTCTAGCATTGAAAATCTCTTTCATGAAATCGCGATGACGCATCACAAGCTTAGAGCCTCCTCCAATGTTGAAAATCTATTTGTTAACTTCATTTGATTTAAACATCCCTTTTCGGATCGCTTTAGCACTATCTCGAGCAGTAATCCATTCAATTTTTTGATCCAATCCAAAATAGAACAACGAAGGATTTAGATCAACGAACCAATTCAAGTGATCTAAACAAAATAAAACTAATTATTACACACTGTTGCAAAAGAAACTAAGCTAATTTTTATGTAATTACCACAGATAGGAGCGTATCTAAGAATTGTGTAAGGAATTCCAGATTCTTTGATAATATTTTCAGCTTCTAATTTAGTCAAAGCAAAATAATCATGCGCCATTGGTTTGGGCTCATCTGTAGATCTAATTTCAGGGTTAGATCTTCTGTCACCGTAGACACTCATGCAAGATCCATAGAAGATATGCATAGCAGATAAATCGCAGTTTTTCTTAATTTGATCGATCAAGATTTTAGTTCCTTCAATATGATACTTCTTAGCTAGATTATAGTCAAAATTTGCTTCTTCACGAGATAATGATGCTAAATGTGCAACCTTCTCAACACCGTGGCTCTTCAATAGTTTTCCAAATTCTTTTTAATCATAGAGAATGTCTAATTTGTTATGTTCATAACCGAAAATCTTCTCTCGAATAATATTTTTTTTCTAGATATTCGGGCTGCGATCTACTCCGACTAAGTCATAATCGAAAACGGTCATAAACACAGAATCCATCATTTTTCCAACATTCCCTGCACATCCTGTTACCATTAGCTTTGGGAGGTTCTAATCTTAGTTCCTCAATGAAGCCTTTGCTATTGATGAAAACATTTTTTCTCTTTGTGTTAAAAATCAGATTCTAAACAGATTTACTTTGATTTAATTTATTTACCCTTCTCCAGAAACTTCTCTCTTTACTTTTATCTATGATTTTGATGTATTAACAGATTCCAAAAAGAATTTATTTTTCAAAAGAATCTTTTAATAGGATTTTGAATAGAAAACCAACCTAGAAATATTCAATTTCTTTTAAATATGGGAAACCTTAAATTACTTTAAGAAAAAGACCCTTCCTAGATAAACGTTTTATTCTTGCTGTTGTGGGGAAATGTTAATATTTTTACTCCTTTGCTAAACCCTAAGAGAGTATTTCAAAAGTAATGTATTTTTTAGTAAATTTAAGCTCAACATCTGTTCATTTCCTCATGTTTCTTGAATATTGTCATTAAGTTTAGTTTACAAGAATATAAAAAGAAGAAAGTTTTGCCCCAATCCTAATATCATTTAACTTGTATCAAAGTATCTAACAAGCTTTTGAACAAAAATATTTCACTTTCATGATCATCAATTATTGTAAAGAAGGAGCAAACATTTAATAATTACAAACACATCTTCTTTGTTTATTCTTTTGCACATATATTTTTCAATTAAATCACTCGTTAACATCATAATCATCCATTTTATCCTTATATTCTAGAATCTTTTGTTTAATCTTTGATTTGTCCATCCAATCAATATGATCCTCGAGGTTTCTGCTAACTAAGAATGCTGGATCTGTTACTTTTTCAGGGCCAATTCTAACATCTTTTGAAAAATCACAAAAATAATAAAAATTATTAAGAACAAGAAGAAAAAACTTTGTTATTGTATATGCTTGAGTTTTTATCAATTATTTTACTGCCCTGTTCTATGTAGGTGACTGCTTCTTTGACTGTCTAAGCGAATTTATTCATTTGCATTACAACTGGGAGTCTACGTCTAATTTTGAGTTAAAAAAGAGAATGTTTATTGGTTAGTTATGTTATTTTATTTGCATGTCCACAAATAATAACTGGCTAAAATATTTTTAGCTGTTTTACCTGCAAAAGGCACTAACGGAGAGTTTTTCTGCAGATAAGACATTCTCACGCTGATTAATCAGACCTAAATTGAACCTAAACAAACAGAAAATGGAAACTTATTAATTACATTTAATCTTGAAAATATATTGAAAAACAAGAATAATTCTCTCTTTTCTTTGAAAAAAATGATATTGAATTAAATTTTACAGTTTTTCTAGTAGTTGCTCAGTGACTTTAATACGGAATGGATCTTTTTCATCTAACATTTTGATTTTGCAGAAAAGAGATGTTACAAGACCACATATTTTATTGTATCGTTCGTAGTCTTCTCTATTTTGTAAGTGATAACGCTTTACAACTTTGATTTCATGGTGATTGTCTTCACCTTTCCAGTTTTTGAAAAAATCGTGTTTCTTCAATAACTTCTACTCATGGAACTTCAGCCTCCTCATGTTTGTTTATCATTTTCTTATTTGTCTAATATGCTAATCAATAATCCATCTTGTTTGCTAATAAACTGATCAAAATAATATTCATTTAAAATCTAACTTGAAATCAACTATTAACTCTAAAATAAATTGATTGAAGCCATATCCGTTATTCTTGCATACATTTTTGAAAAAAGTATAAAATAATTCCTAAATATTATTTTTTCCACCAGAGTTCATCTTCCTTTCACTGGTCTTCTAAATATCGAGTTAGATATTTATGATAAAAACCTATTTTTCATGCCGTTGTGTCATCTCAAACATAACAAGCAGAGCATTGATAGAAAGACTCACCTAGAATTAGATGTGCTACGTTGCTTTGATACATAGCAATTTAAAAAATTAGAAAACAAGATGACTTGTAATGTTAAAATTGTACAGGGGGGAGAAGTAGATTTGGAACTCAACAAATTAAGCTCTCAGCCCACTAAGAATAAAAGGAAGAAGATTGATTAAGAATTATCGAATTAAAGAGATATTGTGGGTGTGTGTGTGTATTATTCGTTTTTTGAAAAGCTTATCTCAAGTAATAGTTAAAGATTAGACAAAAATAGTTATTTATTTATTCCAAGTGAAGATACCATTTCTAAACTAGAGCAATTTTAAAAGAACAAAACTACACAATGGAGGAACGTATGAGCTCAAGTTCATGGTGGGATAATGATACCAGCAGCAGCTAAGGAAGGAATCCAAATATCAGCAATAATTATTAGTTTTAGGATACGATTAACCAAGCAAAATTCTCATCATAAGCCTGCCATAATTATAAAGAATAAATGCAAGCAGAGTAAGCGATGATCGACAAGGAAACAACAAGAGTCGTACATGTTCCTGAGAGTAAACTACCTAACCATGCGATGGACTTTTAGAGTTACAATATCCATAATCCTCGTCCAGCTGAGTTTGAGGCTTCAAACAACAATTTAAATAATACTCATAATTATGATACAGTTACCTCTCCTGGCTCTACAGGGATTGGCTTCAAGTCACCTAATAGAAACACTCCTTCATAATCTAATCCATTCATAGCATAGCGAATTGACTATCATCAAAGATAACAGTAGCAATAGCAGCCACTTTAACAACATCCTTCTTCCTCTCCCTAACATCAATCACATCCCCCACCATCTTTCTAAATCTAATCCTCTCATCCATTTTCAGTTTCTCATCAGCCTACCCATAATTCTTCCTCTCTGCACTACTAACAACCTTAATTCCCTACAACATCTTTTCCATAGTCCGCTGCTCAGCAACTCGCCATGCTGCAAAGAATTCAAGAAAACTCTTAATAATCATCCTCTCAGCAGCAATACTATTCTTAGCCAGTAAGTAATCCATTAATATAACAGTCACAACCATAATAGTAATAATAATAACCACAAGGATATGCTCTTCCACCCATAGAAACAGTAGCATATCTTCAGTAGATGCCATAGATCAAGCCTTAACAGCAGCAACAACAACCACTTTAAATGCCATTTAAAGCTACTGCAATCTAATTATATCAACCACCAGCTGAAACATC
>Ga0302284_1001310_pt1 | contig 11285 bp, 6 predicted proteins | sample III_Fen_E2_1_FD_198760 | JGI IMG/M metagenome (GOLD analysis project Ga0302284, IMG submission 198760) | Peat permafrost microbial communities from Stordalen Mire near Abisko, Sweden - III_Fen_E2_1 | ecosystem: Environmental > Terrestrial > Soil > Wetlands > Permafrost | place: Sweden: Abisko...
AATAAATAAAAAAGGGTTTTGAGTTAATCACTATCAGCTTCTACATTCCTGAGAATAATAAGAATAAAACTACTAAAACTCTCAGCCGTTTTAATAACTATTTCTAAGCGAATACGTAATAAGCAATCGAACAAAACTAATATCTTTGTTTATTTTTGTTTTCTTTGCATGTGTATTGCCTGCTTTATTATTCCATTTGTATCCCTTATTATTTTATCTACCCATTTCATTTATTTTCACTTTCCATCAATACTTTTGTTCTTAGAATTGTCTTATTTATTCGATATCATTAGCACAGCCCAATGTGTCTAATTTTAAAAGATTAATGTATCTTTTTTTGTTGGGAAGAATTATATGATTAAATGAAAAACAGCAAAACTAATTATTATTAATTAGACTTTCCTTTAAAATCCAACAGTAGTTTCACAGGACTTTAGAAGTTGATCTTTTAATCTATGCTAGGAAAAAAAAGGAATCTCCAGGGTTGAGGGTAGAGTCTATTTCAAAATAGCTAATTAGAAGTATTGTAAACAATTATGATTAAAAAATTAATTGATTTTCTCAATCTTATCCTTTTGAGAAAAGTTAAAACTAAACAGCGAATATAAATGAATCAAAGATCAAGATTATTAAAGATTATGAATCTCTAAAAGAGTATCTTGGTATTAGATAGGTATTTCTTTGTTTCTTTTTTTTTTGAAGCTTTAAAATAAAATGGGCTTCAATGGATGCAGCAGAAGAAAGATTCATTTGTTGATCTTTGTGAAAAAATGAAAAAAAAAGAGAGAGAGTGAGGTTATTACTTTTGTGCTTGGGAATTTGATTATTGCACTGATAGAGAAATAAAAAGTGTTTGAAGTATGCTAGATATGAGATCCTTGATTGAAAAGGTTAGAAGTCATTTTATTAGAAGTTATCCATGTAATATCTACAGATTTGAGTTACAACGAAAAAATTAAAAGAATCAAATTCCAACAATGTATGGTTTTATTTTATCTCCCTCATTTGATTCTTCTGCATCCCTAATTGTCCTGCTCCTAATTTGCATAAAATACACACATTTGTTAATAGTAAGAAAAAATATCACTATTAAGGTGAATTAAGTGTTAAATTTAATTAAATATCAATGGAAAGTTTTAAATCATGGTCTTGATTGCAAACAGACAAAGAAAAAAACAAAACAAAATAAAATATTTTAAAATATTATGATAAATATCCAGCACTTTTTCAGACCTAACTACTATCATAAACTTTATCTGCATATTCTCCAAGTATCTTGCTGATTAGCGGTAGAGGAGCATTGATATTGCTGATAATTTATTCTATTGATTCATTAAAATCATGTATTTTTTAAGTCAACAGTTATTTATTTTTCGTTTTCACTAGATCCTCAAAATAATGCTTGACATCAATTACTTCCACTTCAATCTCATAAGCTACATACTATTCGTAAAGTTGCTTAAACAGAAAAGTGAACACTTGCAATCCTAATTAGGGTTTCTTTGTAATGGTGAACTATTTCACTTTCCCAAGAAGCGTTTCAAGAGGATTTTTGTTAAATCCATAAGATCTATAAGCTCCTGGAGTGTTATTGAGCTGAATCACTCTACTAAAACATCTCTCGATATGTTCAGTTGTGTATGTTTTTCGTACTTTTATTCGAACATTCTCAAACTCTCCTTCTGTTAGTTTTCTGATGTACTCTTTTAGAATTAACTCATCATCTACAAGTGTTTCTTGTTTCTTGGAGAGATTCATATTTACTCCGTTTTATTGAAGTGATAGAGTATTTTTTTCATTGTTTTTATCTTTGATTTCTAAGATGAATTCTAAAGAATGAGCGTCATAAGTCAAACGGAATCCATCTTTAAATCCAAAACTTAACAAGAAGAAGCTCCTTTCCTCCTGTTAATTAAACAACAAAAACTATTCAATGCTGCTAGATCTTTAAAACAGATGAGATTTTGTTAATTTACAAATGTAAGAATTGAGCTAAGTTATCTGATCGACATAGCCTATGCATTGTTGAACTCAGCATAATCAATTTTTTGAGGAGACTTAGCAGTGAATGTCTTGAGTTTGGCTTCAATCTCATAGGTCTTATTGCTTTAAATACTCTAAACAATACCTTTAGCTATAAAGTCAAAGACTGTTTTATCAGACAGAGAGCCAGTATGACAATGGAGACTGCTGTTGGTGCTCATTAAAAAAGCCAGTTTTTTTTGCTCGTCTGATGGAGTTTAATTGAAAATAGATCAAAAATTGATTTTTGTTTATTTTTTTTTAGATTTATTGATTTTCAATATTTTGTGGAATGATTCCAATATATGGTTGATTTTGATGACATTTCTCGATCAACTTAAAATAACTAAGAGAAGTAATAAGTTAATAGACACACCCCTTTTAGGAGACACTCTTTTATAAAAAACAACCTAAAGTCCTGCTCATTCAAAGACAAAATTGGATGCTTGATATTTCACAGATTTTAGTTATTATTTTTTTTTTAAATTTTGTATGTTAATCAGGGAAAATTAAAATATTTTAGCTTTAGGAATTAATTGCTAATTTATTTCTTTTTTTTATTTCCCCCTATTTTAAGAATTTCTTAGACTATTTCAGCAGTTTGGCAAACATATTTGAGAATAACTTATCCCTTTTATCTGAGTTAAAACATTCAGCTGTTTACCCATTTAAGACCAACCTTGAGGGATGATCTAATCGTAAAATTTACTTTTGAAGATTCATTCCTCTTGCAATTAAGTAAGGAGCATTTATCTTTGAATTAAATAACCGTAATCTTATTGTGTTTGTTGCAAAAAAAAAAGATGAATTGTTTACTAAAAAGTTAGAAAATAAAGTACCTGATGGTAAAATAGTTAAAAACAAATTATTGATGTCAAAAAAGAGATGAAGGAATTTCCTCTCAGATATTGCTTTAAGAAATTAACCCTTCATTTTTCTGTTTTTTTAGATTTCTTTTCTTTTTTGGTATCTTTTCCTTCTTTTTCATCCTTCTGTTTATCTTCTTTTCGATCTTTTTTTTCTTCTTTTCTATCTTTCTTTTGTTTTTTTCTATCACGTTCTTCGTTTCCCCATTCGCCATCTTCCTCACCTAATTCACCTTCTTCATCTTGCTTAGCAGATTTTTTACTTTCTTTCTTTGATTTTTTATCTCGTCTTTCCCATGGTTCATCATAACTTTCTGCAGTATCCTTTCTTTTTCTTCCTTCTTTAGGTATCACTGCATTGCTAACATTATCCTTACGAATTTGTTAGAGATCTTCACCTTTTTTGGAGTCTTCTCTTTTTCTTTGTTAGCTTCTCGATCTAGATCTTTCTTTTCTATCTTTTCTGCTAATTTTAGCTTCTCTACTTTTGGAACGTTTCTGATTCTACTGAGGAGATCTACTTGCTCCCCTTCTCACAGGGGATCGCTCAACTCTTCTAAAAGGCTCAGCGTTATTTCGTCTAAGAGGGGAAGTGCTGTTTCGTTACCCATTGGAGTTTTTCTAAGGACTATTTGCTCTACGAACAGGAGAAACTCTCTTTTCTTTTCTAACTGGTGATCTACTTGATCTTCGGACAGGAGACTTACTCGATTTACGAGCTTAAGAACTTGGAGGAGTAATAGAGCGATTAGCTTATCTCAGTGGAGAACGAGTAGTCTATCTAACAGGTGAGGGATTTTTCTTTCTAAGAGGGGATTAGCTTTATCGATTTTTTGATTTTTCAACCGGGGAAGCAGATCTACTTAGAATTTTCTTAATATTATTGCTTCTTGATCTTTCTCTGCTACGACTCACTTTACGAGAACCACCTTTAGATGCAGAAACACTTCTTGCTCTTTTATTTTCCTTTCTATCTTCTACATCACTGTCACTATTGTTATCATTTTCATCATCCCAACTAGCTGATCTCTCTTGTAATTTACGGGTATCACCTAAAACAAAAAAGATTAAAGTAAAATTTAAAACAAGAAATTTGAATGTTTAAATATTTAGAGAAAATCATCAAATACCTAATCCCCCTCCAAAACGTCTTGGTCTAAACTTAAGAATGGTTCTTCCTCTTTCAATATCAACTCCAATACGTCTTCCGTCTAGTTTCTTTTCATGTGCATTCTTGTAGGCAATTACAAAATCAATTTTTCTTTCAAACTCAACAAATCCATAGCCTCTGTGCTTTTAGTTGAGATTTCTAATAATCCTAACTGTCTTTACTGGTCCGTACATCTTGAAGTGCTCTTTTAATTTGGCTTCATTGATATTATAAGAGATATTTGAAACTATCAGTGTTCTGTATGGGTCACTAGTTTCATTTTCATCAGCAAAAGGATTCCAATCCATAGTTTTTTATTTTATTTCTTCCTTTAACTTAGCTAACTTCTCACGCCTTTCACGAGCTCTTTTGTCTTTAGGAATTTCTTATTTTTCTCTCTAAGGAGGAGGACCTCTCTCGAATTTACTGTTAATGTATTCCCAAGAATCATGAGCTGTTAGTGAGTCAAGATTCCTGCATTTTGGCTTGAGTTTTGTTTTGAGGAATCCAACATTTCGTTCCTTGAAATAAACCTATATTTCATGAGGGAAAAACACCTTTTAAGGGCGCATAGGCATTCCTCCTGGTCCTCCTGATTATGGTGGCCCCATCATTCCTGGAGGCATACCCATTCCTGGATGATGAGGTGGTGGCATCATGCCCATTTACTGCTAAGATCCAGGTGGACCTTAAAAAGGCTACATTCCTGGAGGAAGCATCATTCCCATGGGCATTCCCATCTGCATCATGCCTGGAGGTGGCATTGGCATCCCTCCCATTTAAGGAGGAAGGTAAGGAGGCTATTAGCTAGACATTTAAGGTATTTATATGATTTTACTTTTATTATTTTCTTATTTTGTAGAAAAAGCAAAGACTAAGAAATGAAAATTGCTCTAAGATTAATTAGTTATGTTTTTATTTTGTCCAAGAAATCTAAGGAAAGATACATGCCTAAATGAATACCCTTGATACAAAGTAAATATATCTTTAAATCTTTGTTCTTCTACGTTAATTTGAGAGTGGGATGATATCCATAATTTAAATTAACTTTCCCCCATAATTTTCACTTTTTTACAGGAAAATAATTTCAAAAATAATCAAACACAAACAGTCAAAGCTAAAATCAATCTTTCTCAAGAATGTAAAAAAACAGTGGCAAGCTAGACAAAGAGAGAAAGAAAGATACATACAATCAATGATTATTTTTTTAAGCATATTAATATCAATCTTTTTTTAATTTCTTAGATCCTTCTCCTTTTTGAATAAAAGTGAGAATATCAAGGTCTCTTCTCTTTTCATCTTTGCGAGAACTAAACTCTACATTTTGTCTTCTCGCTTTGGGCTTCATTTTAATTTCATCCTTGTGCGCTTTCTTATCGTAGACACCCATAGAGCGTGTTGAATTTTAGGCAACTTGGAGCTGCTTTTGAACAGTTTTCTTCTCTTCCTTGAACTTCTTCTTATTAATATTTTTGCGATCTTCATGTTAAGATGCCATACGATCTTCCTTTGTAGTTTTTTTGCGACCTTCATTGTCTAGGTTCTTCAAAAGTACCTTGGAATTATATCCCTTTTACTCCATTTTATTTCTAATCTCGTTCATTTTTTGTTTCTCTTAAACAAGCTTTTTCTCCAGGGATTTTCTTAAAAAAGGATCTTCATATGGGTCAGTTGTCTTCTTATGCTCCATCACTGGTGTGTTCTTATCTTCATTCTTCTTAATACTGTAAGCTCCCCATCTTGGTACCCAATCATTCACATTTTCATCCCAAACCATTCTGCCTCTTTTCTTCTTCTCGATTCCCTTTTCTTTAGAGAATTTCTCCCATCTGGTTTGTGTTTTTTCCTTAGGAATGGATTTCTATCTAGGGAAGATTGTTATCTACTCAGGTAATTTCAACTCATAGAGTCCTTTTGAGAAATCATGAATCTACAGCTCTTCGTCTTTTTAATCTCTTTCTGCATTCTGCAAAGTTTTCATGGAGAGCAATTTGTTAAATATTCTGGAGATGTTCAGTTATGACCTCTCAAGCAGAGTCGATTCACTAATGTGTCCATTGCTTTCTTAAGGAAGAGCATTTGAGTCAAAGATACTCAGAATACCAATATCAGAGGAAACATTAGATGCAATGTTCAGTGGTTGTTTCTTTTCATAGGCTAATTTCTTGACCTAAGGTGCTTTCTCGATTCCATGCTCGTTATCGTCCATTTTGCCACTTTCTAGGTTTGTAGAAATTCTGAGCTTAATTTGGTTTTGTCTAATTTTATATAATACATAAAAGCATTTTCTCTTTCCTACTTTGATTGAATTTCTTAGCTCCTACTTAGTAAATCCACCCTCAAACAATTCATCAAAAGGACTTAATAAATCAATCCTCTTTGTAAAATTCATTGAAGTTTTAGAGTAAAAAAATCAATCGAAGTGTGCTAGAAGTATGATAAAAGACAAACTTTAAAGAATAAATACACAATTTTTTCTAATTTTTTTTGAATCTTTAAATTCTTTTAATCAACTCTCTCTTCATCTGTCTTCATCTTATCAATCACTATCCGAAGAATCAGGAGGGGTAGGTGGTTTTCTCCTTTCTTCCTTTTGTCTTTTTCTAAGTTCTAAGATTTCTTTCTATTTATCTTCTTCATCCAGATTGCTGAGCTCAAAGAATTTATCCCAAAAATGATTAGTCACCTAGTACCCATATTCTCTATCCTTGAAATGATGTTTAGCATGCTTCGCTCTGAGATTCTTAAAATATCCAAATGTGAAAGTCTTTTTGTTGTGAACAGCGTAGTGAATAAGTTCATAGATAATATATCCTAAACACATTCCACTGAGTAGTAAGTAGAGTGTATTTCCATAGATAAAAAATCCAAGGATATATCGCAAGCACACTGATACTGTCAATGTGAAAATTGGCTAGATTGTTGTCCTTGCACTAGAAATTAAAATTAAAAATAAATTTCAATTAGTCATTTGAATAAACATTTTTGGTTTTTTCTTTCTTACTCATCTAAGGGGAAGACGTAATGTATCCCAAGAAATAAGAAGTGAAGTGTTTTTCCTAGAAGAAATGGCTAGATTATGAGTCTAAGATAAAAATACTCCATGATCCAGAAAATAAACAATCCACCTGAAAATAGCAGCGAAATATAGCTCAATGGTCTGTTTCCTTTTTTAATATGCTTATCGAAAAGCCCTGGATGGTAATTATTGCTGAGATCAAGAGCCTAATAGAGAAGATACAAGAACATCACTGTGTAAATCGTAATTACAATACCAATATTGTTATTGAAAAGACTGTCCACAAAATCATTGCTAAAGAGTCTTGTCCCAACAACCCTACGACAAGGATGAGTGATCATGTCCTTATACACATTTTTATCTTTGATATCTTTGATCTAACCTACTAATCCTTAACTTAAATCGAGTGTAACTTTCGAATACTTGAGCTTATTTTCATGTGTCAGCAAAGGATATTCTTGATCTGCTTAATTCTTCAAATTCTCCTTTTCATCATCTACTCCTTCACCAATCTCACCGAATAAATACTTTTAAAGAAGATTCAATGCATTCTAGGAGTGTCTGTGTCGGGTGCCATTGTAGAAAATATTAGTAACATCTTGTCCTTAGAAGTCTTCAAGGATATCTGCTCCACCTGAAAGAAGATCACAAAAAGAAAATTTTGAATTGGCTACAAAGTTAGTTTGACTTGTTTCAAAAAAAAGATATTTACCTGGATGCTCATATTGAAACTTTTAGATGTTATAGACTTTGTTTTCGAAGATGACTAGTAAAATATCATTTTCTTCTGCATATTATTCAACATTTGAAGCTGTAGCGAACCGTTTGAGTTTCCTGTTCTTAACTGTAGAATTCTCATTCATCACTGGTTTTATCTTCCGCGACATTTCTTGAAATTACTTTTTGTACCTTAAGGTTTTTTAAACTTTTGAAGAACTTAATTTAATTCAAACAAGCATATCTAATCTCATCAGGGTGTTTTTTCTTTACTGTTCTCTGATAAATCACTAAAGGGAAACAATCTATTTTGTCTGCATTGACATTCAAATTTTAAAACAGTAATAATTGCTTGATTATTAAGATATTATTTTATATTATTGTAACACATTTTATAAGAGTTCATTTATACTTTATAAAAATCTCCACATGCTATTTACTGAAAAGATTCATATTTCATTGGGTTTTTATTAAAGAAAGTTATTTTCTAAATTAAATAACACTTTTGGCAGGTTACCTGTTTGATTTTGATTCTCCTTCATTTTCATTTGTTGCTGAGATTAAACATATTAAAAATATATGATAAATCTAGAAGCCCGCCCTTTCTTGAGAATTTTAATCATAATTTAATTTTTTTCTAGAGGTCTTTTTTCTATTCGAGGGATGAACATTTTTGGATTTCCATAAAAGTTTAAGATTTCTTATGCCTGAATTCCATATCTAATCATAGATAATAAAAATAGCCAATGGTTTTCATTTTAGATTACACAAACAGCTTTATATTTTCATTCATATTTCTTCATCAGTTAAAAAAACTTTTCAAACAAAATAAATAAATTTCTTTTGGCTATTTTTCACTCTTGCAAAGGTATTTCTTCTTTCCCAATGTTGGATTAAATGAGGGTCGAATTTGAATTTGTTATCCTCACATCATTAGCGAATACATGCCTGTTAGCCAATAGGATATTTTTCACAATTATTGAATGATAAAAATAACCAGAAATGCACCCCTCTTTTCAGTATTTTATCCTTTGACAATGGCCTTTAACAATTCCTAAGAGTTCCCTCAAAACAAACTTGGAATATTTATTGAAATATTTCTATGGTGTCAGATCTTTTCTAACATAAAATTAAACTCTTGTAATGCGTTATGAAGTGCTTCCAACCAATTCTGATCCCTTTTTTAAAAACTTATTCATTTTACTGTAATTAACTCAAAATCCTCTCGAAATTAATAGAATATCTTCTTCGAGTGAGTTTAAGAAGGGATGGATGATGATTTCAAGACTTCAAAGACACTCTGCAAACCTGTAATTAAAGTATATCCTTTCGAATTCAGAATTTATCCTATTTTATGTGGTTTAAACTCTACTAGGTTTGATTTGAAGATCTCATGTATCGTTAAATTACAAAAACGAAACAAAAATCAGAATTTGTTTAACTTCATCACTAATTTGAAGAACTTAATGTGCACGTGCTGCTCATTTAAACCAAAATCATTGAGAATCTCCAATGGTTTGTGCACAATCTTAGCAATCTTAATCCTTGTTGCTATGCTTGTCGCTGGATTAGTTTCTTAAGCATCCTACACCAGTGGAATCCATTTCTATGAAGCAGCAATTAATTGGTACAGAGAGGTAATCATCGATGTGACTGTTGTTGATCCTGTCACAGGTAAATGCACAGGGGATAAATAAGATGTTTTCGATTATTCGTTCAAAGGGCTGTCTAAGGGTTGTGATTGTACTGTGTCAAGTGGGCAAGTAACTACAGGCACATGCTCTGCGAGTTAATCTGCATGCTCAAGCGTCAGCAAAATTGATCAAACTATCTTGTAGAACTGGGTGGACTCCTCAAGTAACGGAATAAGACTGTGCTTTCAGAGACTTCCAAATTACAAATATTACTAAAAATATCTAACAACCAGTGCATGCAGGGATCCTTCAACTGAGAAAATGTGTGGAGGAACAGATCCATTGTATGCATTTTGTGTTCCAACTGCCTCAAACTGTCCAGTTTAATCTATTGGTACTTCTTAAACTGATCCTTCTGATACCTAGATTGGCACAACTGGGTTGTGGATCAAGAGAAATATTGCGAATGTTGGTCATCTAAGTGAAGCTAATGTTGGGAATACTGGCATATGCTATTCAACTCAATATAAATACTCCGCATCTCCTTCTACTTAATATAAATTACTTTAAGGTGAATTAAACTTTATTTTTTTAATTGAAAAACTTAAGTAAGCCAATTGAAAATGTTATTTTTTCTTAACCAAAAATAGATGATACGGTGACATGTACTTTAGACCCGAAATACCAATAGATCTAGCAGATCAATGCGGCTGATTTTTTCACTGCAAATAGCCTCCTTGCGAGTACTTTTCCAGGACTAACAACTGGCAACAAGATGAGTCTTTTTGGTAGAAAATACATCCAATGGAACATGTCCTGCAGAACTGGAAATGATTTTAAAGATATCATTGATGTAGCTATAAATTTCGCAGATGACTACAACATGCATGTGAATTTCTCTAAAATAGCTGGTGCAAATCTCTCAGTCATAGCAGTCTATGCAGTTTTCTTATTCCTCGGGTGTTTCACAACTGATTCATCGAGAAAATGCTGTTCCTTCAAAAATTGTTGTAAATTCGATTTATGTTGCTGCTGTAAGAGTGACGGATGCAGTTTCAGTGGGTGCTTTACATTTCGCTCACCGTAATGTATTCGCCGCTGGTGGATAAGAAAAGATTATGAGCCATCTTGCAAGGACTATTTCTTTTTAGTAGATCCTCTTCATGTGCTCTTAATCGTCGTAAAGTTTCTGCTGGATATTGCGATGATAGTGATTTCCTTAGTTAACATTTCAAAAGTCAAATCGTACAGTGGTGAAATTTCAGATTTAGCTAAGAAAAGCTGCTCTGATTCTATGGTAAACGCATCACTGTAAACCACCAGTGACAATATAAATAACATAGTAGCTCCTGCTGATATGGCAATAGTTGTAATTATGATTATCTACACGTTCATTTCATTCATTGCCATATGCACATATTAATCTCAGTTAATCACTCAAAGAAGAAAAATTCTCAAACAAAAAATGGATCGAAATAACTCGCATACTCTTTAAGAATCTGACTAAACTCTCCCTTCAATCAGCTCGTAGAATAATCTCTACGATAACACCCATAAATCAGGAAATAATGATGGGAGAAATCCAGAAATTCAAATGCAAAATGTTGCCTAAAATCAACCAATTTAGAATACCTAAATTATTATTCCTCCCAACTAACCTCTAAACCCGGTTGCAATGCCTAATTATCCTTATCCAAATCAGCCCCCTCCACCTGGATACTATGGTCAGCCTTAACCTTATGTTCCACCTAATTAGCAGGTCCAAATGAATCCTTATTTGCAGTCTTAACCATAATAAAATTTTGGAATCCAAGGAAACTACAACCAATAGATGATGTACCCAATATAAAACAATCAGTAATAATTCTAGAGAGTTA
>Ga0302284_1001311_pt1 | contig 11283 bp, 5 predicted proteins | sample III_Fen_E2_1_FD_198760 | JGI IMG/M metagenome (GOLD analysis project Ga0302284, IMG submission 198760) | Peat permafrost microbial communities from Stordalen Mire near Abisko, Sweden - III_Fen_E2_1 | ecosystem: Environmental > Terrestrial > Soil > Wetlands > Permafrost | place: Sweden: Abisko...
ATCAAGTACTTTCTGATATGCATCGAAGCCTACAAAACATTTATCAAGAGGAACATCCTGTCCTTTTTGTTTTTTAATTTCCTCTCTGCAGGAATCCACCCGGTCCTGGAATGTGTCGCCTAAAGCTACAATCTGAAGGTTTGGGCCGGCACTTAGAAAATTAATTGCTGCCCCGGTTCCGCGACCTCCACAACCAATGACTCCGGCTTTAAGAACTGGTCCATCGGGTGCCTGATCGAGCATTGCCGGAATTGGAATAACTTTTTTTGTTTCCCTGGCACAACTGGTTATAATAGATGGTACTATCACACCTGCTACCCCGACAGTTGCTGCTTTGCCAAGAAAACTTCTTCTTGAAATACCTGAATTTTTCATGTTTGGTTAGGTTTATGATTACTGATAAAAAAATACCAGTGCAAGTTAGTTTTGGAATGTAATCAAATGTAAATATAGGCTTTTTAAAAAGCAAATAAATAGTGCCTTTTAATGATTTTTAACTTAAGCAGGAGGGATTAATGATATGGACATCAAAGCTATTTATGTTAAATCACATAGAAGGTACTTCTGATTATTTTTTTTACTACTTTTCGAGATTAATTATCCACCTCATCCCCCTGGGAAAGTTGAAAAACCAGTTTTAACGCGGAGTGCCGCAGAGTATGCGCGAAGAGCCGCAGAGTTAAGAGTTGAAAATGTTGTACATTGCGGTTCTCTGCGCCTCACTCTGCGTAACTTTGCGGTTAATGGATTTGATTTTAATATGCAAACCTTATGACAGATACAGGAAGAAAAAGTCTTATCCGAATACAAATCTACCTTATAGTTTTGCTTTTTATTATGTCAGGATGTGGCAAAAAACCAGATGGAAATATTACCATATCGGATCAGGACCCTCATCTTGAACCTGATTATTCAGATATCACAATACCACCAAATATAGCACCACTGAATTTCATGATTAAAGAAAAAGGGACAGCTTATTATGTAAAATTCTCATCAGGCAATGGAACGGAAATTGAACTTACCTCGGGCAATGGAAAGATTCAGATCTCTCAGGCGAAGTGGAGAAAAATGCTTCAAAGGAATTCAGGTAAGAATATTAATATTGATATATTTTCAAAAGATAATGATGGAAAATGGTTAAAATACAAAACCTTTACCAACAAAATTGCCACTGAACCGATAGATCCATATATTTATTACAGGCTATTGTATCCGGGTTATGAAAGCTGGGCCGAATTGAGCATCAACCGGAGAAGTCTGGAAAGCTTCAGGTCAACAGCATTAATAGAAAACAGCGTTGTTGATGAGAATTGTGTTAACTGCCACTCATTTAACAACGGGAAATCCGATGATTTTCTTTTTCATATGAGAGGCACCATGGGGGGAACTTACTTTTATTCCGGAGGAAAATTCAGAAAGATAAATCTTAAAACAAAAGAAATGAAGAATGGTGCTGTTTATCCAAGATGGCATCCTTCTGGAAAGTTTGTGGCTTTTTCTTCCAATAAAATTATCCAGAGGTTTCATGCTGCGGATAACAAAAAAGTTGAAGTCAGCGACCTCGAATCCTGCCTGGTGCTTTATGATATGGAGAAAAATGAGATAATGAACATTGAATTGACAGATAAAGATAAGTCGATGGACACTTATCCGGAATGGTCGCCAGACGGAAAATATCTTTACTTCTGCCGCGCAGCACAGATAGGGGAAAAATACGATTTTAAAGAGATAAAGTATAATTTATGCCGGGTGCCATTTGATATTGATAAAAGAATTTTCGGAAAGGTGGAGCTGGTTTTTGATGCTGCACAAATAAATAAAAGTATTGCATTTCCAAGGATTTCTCCAAACGGGAAATTCCTGGTGCTTACGCTCTTTGATTATGGTTGTTTTCCTATCTGGCACAAGGAGGCTGATCTATATTCAATCAATCTCAGCAACTTTAAAGCTGACAGGCTGGAACTTAACAGTGATTTCAGTGACAGCTACCACTCCTGGTCCTCGAATGGCAAATGGCTTATATTCAGCAGCAAGAGAGGAGATGGTTTAACGGCAAGACCGTACATTTCTTATATGGAAGAAACGGGAGTTTCGGAGAAACCATTTATTCTCCCTCAGATGGATCCGGAATTTTACCAGGGGTTTTCAAAAAGCTTCAATATACCTGAATTTTCAACAGAAAAAATTGACATTAATCCCGGAGAGATAAGGAAGCTTGCAAAATCTCCTGCAACTCAGGCTAAATGGTACAAATAATAAACATACATCGGTTATTAAAAAGTCCTTTGCGTACCTTTGAGATAACCTTTGTGTCCCTTAGTGGTAAAAAACAAAAATTTTAACCACAAAGTATCACAAAGTTAAACACGAAGTAACACAAAGGAAAAACAAAATAACCATTGTAAATCTTTCAATTTAGGATGAACCGATTTAAACCAAATTTTAACTTTCACTCCTCGTGGTTGCCATATGTGGTATTCTTTGTCAGTTCATTTATCTACTTTGGATTTTGGGGGAACTATGTGTTTTTTTACCAGGAAAAATCTTCTTTATTCATCTTTTCTTATGATTTCCTGCTTGAAAATCTTCATCAGCCAGGAGGATTTCTTGTCTGGCTTGGAAAATTTTTCTCGACATTTTATTTCTATCCTATTGCAGGAGCTGCAATACTCTCTTCAATCCTGACTCTGATTATAATATCCATATCAGATATCATCCAGGTTTTAACTGGAAAAGAAGGCAGGTTTTTCGCTTTTATATTAGGTGCTATTTTCTTCTATCTGAACACGGATTACCGGTTTTTACTATTTAATAGTCTGGGGCTTTTACTTCAACTGTGTTTCTTTCTGCTTGTAATTAAATATCTGACTTACTTTAAAGGTTGGGGAGCTGTTATCCTGGTTCCTTTATGTTTCTATCTTACTGGTGGTTTTACCTGGGTTTTTCTTTTGCTCACAATACTTTATTTTGCATTTGATAAAGAAAATAAAGGATGGATCAGAATTATTGCGTTGTGTTTCACCAGTTTCATTACTATATATTTATCTAAGGAGTTTCTGTTTTTTCAGTCAGGAAAGACACTCATGACATTTCCTTTCTCAAATTCTAATACCGGATCACAAAAAATTCTATTTCTTTCATTTACAGGAATTATCTCAATTCTTCCAGTTCTGGCAAAAATAAAAATCAGGATGCCAGAAAAGCTCAGGATATCCGAATTTACGCTTATTCTTATTGGATCGATATTTATAGTCATAGTACTTGTTATCATTGGATTCCGACGCTTTGATAATAAAATAAAACAGTACTTCTATGTTGAGAAACTGTTTTATGAGGATAAATATGATGAAGTGATCGCATATAACACATCAAATCCGCCCAATAATTCTCTGACAATCTTTCTGAATAATGTAGCGCTCTGTGAAACCGATAAGCTCGATGATCTGCTGTTCCATTTCCCTCAGAGTGCTGATGCGAAGACTCTTTTTCTGAAATGGGAAATGGTTGGGGAGATTCTTAATCGAGGGGGTTACTTTTATTATACAATTGGAATGATCAATGAAGCGCATCGCTGGGCTTTTGAGAATATGGTTATGAAAGGACTTTCACCTGAAGGGTTGAAAATGCTGATAAAGACAGAATTGATTAATGGAAATTATAAAGTAGCTTCAAGGTATATCGACATTTTAAAGAATTCATTTTTTTACAGGGGAGAGGCAAAAAAATACGAAAAGTTCCTTTTCTCTGACACTGCTTTAAATGCAGATAAAGAACTTGGTAAAAGGAGACAAACAAAAGTAGAAAATGATTTTTTCTCAATCACCGACAATCCATATATTAATTTAGAAATGATCTTATCGGCTGATTCATTGAACAGGAAGGCATTTGAATATAAAATGGCATTCATGCTACTGAAGAAAAATTACAATGGGATTGCACATGAACTGCCCAAATTTGAAAAATTCGGCTTTACAAGGTTGCCGGTACATATCGAAGAAGCAGCTATAGCTCTGGCTGTTTCGAACAAAGGCAAGCTCCCCGATATGGGAAAGCTTCATATAAGTAAAAACACCGAACAAAGGTGGAATCAATATCTTGGAGTGCTAAAGCAATACGGAAATGATGTTAAGTCAGCCGAACCAGCATTAAAAAGACGGTTCGGAGATACCTTCTGGTATTATGTATTCTATAAATGAAAAATGGCAGGTCACTGCCTGAAGCCGTGCCTGCCATTATATATGCATTAAATATTATTAGTACCCGGGGTTCTGAACAAGTAAAGTGTTTTTGTTCATCTCATCACGCATAATCGGGAAGAAATAACATTTTTTGTCCCATGCTCTGGAATCACCTGGGCAGTCCTGTTTCTTGAATGTCGGAGCGCTCCAGGTTGTGCCATTAGGTTGACGATAGGCTGCAACTGTTGCTGTAGATGCAACATATCGCACGTCAACTGCAGATGTCTGATGATAAGCAGCTTCTCCTATAATCCAGCGGCGTACATCCCAGAAACGATGATTCTCAAAGGCCAGTTCAACACGACGTTCGTGGCGATAGGCCTGACGCAATGCATCGCCGGTCAAAACAGGCAGATTAGGCTGACCTGCACGTGTACGGATCATATTGATTTTGGCAATAGCTTCAGCTTCATTGGCACCTCCAAGTTCGATGCAGGCTTCAGCATAATCCAAAAGTATTTCGCCGTATCTGATGTGTTTAAACGGAATATCCTGTTTTACATACTGTGGGTCAACTGTCGGATCAACATATTTTCTCAGGTAATATCCGGTTTTTCCACCGTTCCAGTTTTCGATTGGACCTTCACGGGTATCGAGACCGGCTTTAATCATATTGTTGCTTGCATCATATACATGCCCAACCTGAAGTTTGCTGAAAGGGTCAATCAATAAACCATCAGAAGGACGTGTTCTCCATGGTACGCCTTCATACAGAATAGAGGCATAGAAACGGGCTTCACGTTTTGTATAAGGAGCAGCTTTTTCAGTAAGATTCGTCCAGTCGAATTTGGTTCCGTTCTTCATTTCATACTCATCGACTATGTCACCAAGGGGTGTGTTGTTACCCCAGTTGTGATAACCATTAGGTCCACAGTAAAGAGCAGGGTTATAACCATCCCAGTTCTCATCAGTCTTAGGAGAAAAGAATTGCAACAGGATATCTTCACTTGTGCCTTTTGATGTAAATAATTCAACGAAATTCTGTGCAACTGAATCAGTCGCTGCAGGAGTTGGTTTGTATAAGCTGTATTTATTAAGATCAATCACAGCTTTTGCAGCATTTTTTGCAGCAGTCCAACGTGCAGCAGGGTCACCACCAACATAACCTAAAAATTCAGGGTTAGAGTATCCGCTTGTGACAGAACTGTTTTTGGCTGAATTGTGCAGGTCGCTTGCAGCGTAGAGTAAAACTCTTGCTTTCAGAGCCAAAGCAGCACCCTTTGTTATACGGCCGTTTGTTGGATATGTATCATCTAAATTCATAACTGCAGAGTCGATCTGTCCTGTGATGAAATTTATACATTCCTCATAGGAATTTCTTGGAACCTCGAATTTATCTGCTAACCCGTATGCTTTGGTGATAATTGGAACACCACCATACATATTTGTAAGATTAAAATATGTCCAGGCGCGTAAAAAATATGCTTCCCCTTTTAAACCGGAAATAACATTAGCATCGGCTTTCACTGTTTTGATTTTCGAAAAGAAGATATTTGTTCGCCGGACATTGGAATAACATGCATTCCAGCGGAAATGGTTTTCATCCTGAGCTGGAGAACCACCACCCCAATCAACTGACCAGCCATAAAGACCATCGGAGGTCATAAGGCTTTTATTAAAGTTGGTTACATCCCAGTCGGGAGTAAAAAAAGTCTCGTCCACATAATCAGAAAGGCGTTCTATACAAAATGGGAAACCCAGCGCATTTCTGTACATGGTGTTCACAAAAGTTTCAATAAGGTTTGGATCGCCCCAAACTGCATCTTCGGAATATTCTCCTAATGGTTGCTTATTCAGAAACTCATCCTTCTTTTGGCAGGAGATCAGAAGAGCGACCATTGATACAATCATCAATATCTTGAATGTCTTTTTCATCGTTAATAATATTAGAATGTTAATGTTAAACCACCGGTAACAATTCTCTGAAGTGGATAATCCGTTCCGGCCTGAAGTTCAGGATCAATGAATTTCTCTTTAGCAAGAGTGAGCACATTACCACCGTTTACATAAAAACGAAGACCTTCAATACCAATAGCTTTGTTAACGCTGGATGGTAAAGTATAGCCGAGTTCAAGGTTCTTTAAACGCAGATAATTCATGTTAAGCAGCCAGAAAGTATTACCCTGACTTCTCCAGTATTCATTGTCGCGGTTCCATGCACGTGGATAGGAAGCGGTAGTGTTTTCCGGGGTCCAGCGATTGTCAACAAATGCTTTATAATAGTTTCCAATGTCGCCTGATTCAACGCCAAGGTATACCTGAGCACCTGTAGCACCCTGAAGAAGTACGGCAAGATCAAATCCTTTAAATCTGACATTAATTGTAGCACCGGCGATAAATCTTGGCATATTATTATGGTCATTCATAACCCTGTCCAATCCGTCGATTTTACCATCATTGTTCACGTCTTTAAAAATAATATCGCCTGGTTGAGCGCCTGCCCAATGAGGATATGCATCGATAGCTGCCTGATCTTTAAAAATGCCTATTGACTGGTAATATAAGGATGAACCGGTGGGTCTGCCTGTAGATTGCTGATAATCAGGGATACCAGGGGTTTCGTCCCAGAATATGATTTTGTTCATTGAATAGCTACCATTAAATGATAAGTCATACTGAACTTCACCAGCCTGACCATGGTAACCAATAACACCTTCAAAACCAGTATTCTGAACTTTACCGATATTTACAGGAGGTAACATACCTGCTAAACCTGAGGTACCGGGTACAGATGCATTCTGTGGGATAAGAATGTGAGTACGCATGTTGTTGAAATATTCAGCAGAAAGCGATATCTTATTATTAAATAAATAGGCATCAAATCCAATGTTAGCCTGGTTAGCGACTTCCCATGTTACATTCGGGTTAGGGATTTTCGTTTCAACCAAAAGCTTGTTATCGACTCCATTAAACACATAAGTTTTACCATCAATATAACCATAAGTAGCAAGATACTGATATTCTGCGATACGGTCATTTCCTGTTTGTCCCCAGGAACCGCGGATCTTAAAGTCGTTAAAGAAAGACAAGCTGTTTTTCCAGAAATTTTCCTCTGAAATACGCCATCCTGCTGAAACGCCCGGGAAGAATCCGAAACGTTTGTCTTGAGGGAACATATAAGACCCATCATACCTCCATACAAATTCAAACATATATTTCCGGCTCAGGTCATAGTTAACACGGCCAAAATAACTCATGTAAGCATTCTGGCTGGCGGAACCGCTGTTTGACATGTACTGGTCTGAAGCTCCGGCGAATAGCTGGTCAACTGCGCCCGAAATATAGTTTTTCCGGAAAGCATTGAAAATATCCGTATGCCCGCTTCTTCTTTCTGTACCGACCATCACTTTAATGTTATGCTGTCCTGCGATTGTTTTTTCGTAAGTAGCATACCCGTTTATATTAAGTTTCTGTCCATCGGACATATCCTCTGATAATTGTGGAGCATCAAGACCTCTCTTTCCTTTAATTGTTACGTGATCGGCATTACCATCCCATGTATAAAGATACCAGGGAGTTTCGAATTTCTTGTGGAACAGGAATGCTTTGTCGAATGAAGCATTTGCTGTAACTGTTAATCCGCTGACCCATGGAATATTTATTGTGGTGCGTAAGTTACTTTCAAGGATGTACCATTTGCTCAGGTCGTATCCAGTAGCGCTTGTTGATGTAACAACCGGGTTATCACCATATTCAATATCGGGTCCCGGGTTTCCGTCGGGCCAGTAAGCAGGCATATTCGGTTTACCTCTCATGAGCATACGGAAAATTGAACCTGCTGAACGGGTCGGATAATCTCTTGTTTCCTGTCTGCCGGAAACGTCAAAAGCAATGCTGATGTTTTTAGTAACCTTACCGTCGATGTTTGTACGGAAATCGTATTGTTTATAACTGGTAGCACTGTTTTTATAGATACCATTTTCATACCTGGCACCCAGAGAAAGAAAATACTTCATATTATCAGTTCCTCCTGAAATTGAGGCACTTTCCTGATTCTGAGGGGCCCATGGCTTAAAAGTTGCTTTAAACCAATCTGTGTTTGGGTGACCCCATGGATCAGATCCGTCTCCGAATTTTGTAATATCATCAGCTGAAAAAGCCTGGTTGCGACCTTTTGAAGGTGTAGCATAATAAGCAATTTCGTTTAACATTGTGGCATACTGTGCAGCACTAGCCATTTCGGGTATTTTTGTAGGTTGGGTCATCCCGGCATTCATTCCGATTGTGATTTTTGGTTTCCCGATCTGACCACGCTTTGTTGTAACAAGGATTACACCGTTTGCAGCCTGTGAACCATAGATTGCAGCAGAGGCATCTTTTAATACAGTAATACTTTCAATGTCGTTTGGATTCAGACGGTTCAAACCACGGTTTGCAACACCGTCAACAACGATAAGAGGACTGTTGTCACCAAGTGTATTGGTACCACGGATACGTAATATTGCATCATCAGCTCCGGGCTCACCGCTTCTTGAAACAGCTGTCAGACCAGGCATACGGCCAGCAAGGTTATTTGACATGTTTGTGGAAGGTGATTTCAAGATATCTTCACCCTTTGCACTAATAACCGAACCAGTGGCTGTAACCTTTTTCTGGGTACCATACCCTACCACTACAACTTCACTAAGTTGGGAAACTTCAGCTGCAAGAGCAATAGTTAATGTTGTTTGTCCTGCCAATGGAACCTCCTGAGTAACATAACCGATAAATGAAAATACAAGAGTGGCATTTGCATTGGGAACGTTCAATGTAAATTTTCCATTTACATCAGAAATAGCTCCAATGGTTGTTCCTTTAACCTGGACATTCACTCCAATCATGGCCTGATTGGATGATGCATCGGTAATAGCTCCTGAAACTTTAGTCATCTGTTGGACAGCGCCGGTTCCAGGGGTATTACTAACGGAAGGGTTTTCTGTAGCAAGTGAATAGGCAGGAAGTGCCAGTCCACAAAACAGAAGCATAGTAACAATTTTCATAGTTAGTAGTAACTTTTGAAAATTCACATTTGGCTTTAACAGCCAGATGTAGTTGCAAGTTTTTTTCATACTGTTACACTGTTAGTTAGTTAATAAATAGTTTGGAATTAGGATTAAAATTAATTATCGATAAAAAAATATTTTGTTATAAATATCAAGTGTAAAAATTACACTCATTATTTTATAACAAATATTTTGCTCTTTAATCTTTTTCTCTTTATTGTGTTCTACTTACTCGGTTAAGAAATCAGGTTAATTATTACGCAATATAGTATGTGAAATTTTAAAAAACAAATTTTTCAGGAACTTTTGGTTCTCTTTTTAAAGAATTAATTTTCAATTTTATTGTTTGACCTCGGTGCCGCCGGTTTTTCCATCATATTCGCACACTACTCTGAATCCGACATTAAAACAGTCGGAGTACCACCAGATACTTTTTGGCATCTGGGGGTCAGTCTTCAGCCACGATTCAGTCCTGGTATAATCTCGCGCAGCACTTCGTAAAAGACCTGCAGTACTTAGAAATGATCCGCCTCGTACAACATGCTCAGTTCCCTCCTGTGGCCCCTTTGGATCTTTTACAACACCTTGTGGATATCTTGAATAAGCATCAGGCTGGTACCAGTCGGAACAGAACTCGGCCACATTCCCGGCCATATTCTTTAATCCGTAAGGATTCGCTTTTACCCTGTCAGGAAGTTGTGTTTTTGTCGGACTATTACCTTTATATATTATATAGGTATTAATAACTGCTGTATCATTTTTCGATAGTCGGGCCTTTAAACCACTTTTTTCAAACTTTTTTGGATCACCGGGAAAAAAATATGGACTGGTTGATCCTCCCCTGCAGGCATATTCCCACTCGGCCTCGGTAGGCAACCTGTAGTTCTTGCCCGAAACTTTGCTCAACCATTTACAATAAGTTTCTGCTGCATGAAAAGAAAAAGAAATAGCCGGTCTCCTGCCCAGGCCCCATCCCTGATCGGGTTGTCCGTATGGAGGTGTGGCTCCAGAAATTGCGTCGGTTTCTACCGCTTGTTTTTTTCTGATCCCTTCTGTATCAGTAGAACGGCCTTCGGCAGCTGTCTGAACATAAAATGCAAGATATTCATCCCACGAGACTTCTATTTCAGCCATAAAAAACGGTTTTAACTCTACTTCTCTTACAGGTCCTTCATCTTCCTTTCTGAATGGTTCTGCAGCCGGACTCCCCATCCTGAAAGTTCCGCCGGGAATAGCAACCATATTGAATGATATAGCCGATTTTGGAATATGCTCGGTGAAATTTTTGAATTCGTTAACTTTTGTTGGTTCTGAAAAGATCTCTTTTGCTGCAGAAGAAGTATTCCCGAAAGTTGAATTGCTTCCATGGGTATATCCTTCAATAAAATGTCCTGCATTAAGGTGGCAGTTAATACAATGAAGTTCGTCAGTTTTTTTTGTCTGCGTATAATAAAGGTGTGCATCCTCTCCTGCCTTTGTAAGTTTTGCAGGGAACAGATTCTCATGACATTTTATACAACTGCTTTCATAAACATAATTCCTTGCAGTCTCAAGACGTCTCTTGTCGGCCCAGTTAAATGAAGCCGAATCTTTTGTCCATTTGCTCCAGAGATCACGTAACCCTGTTTTTCCTTTTGCCCATAGATAACCCTTCCCTTTCGGAGGCAGATGGCAATCTACACAGGCGATCCTGTAACCTGACCGTGTATCATAATGCACAGATTTTTTCCATCCTGCGTCTGCCATTGGATGAATATGGCATGAGACACAATATTCGTTGGTCGAAGTCATATGAAGGGCTTTCCCACCGCCAAGGATCAGAAGTGCCCCGACAATAAGCCCGGGGAAAAACCATAAAAGAAATCGTTTCATAGATCAGATTTTGCGGGGTTCAAGATAAAAAATTATCTAATATCCGAAGCAGGTATTGATCATATTCACGAAAAAATGTTGTGAAACAAAAATTATAAGTTCATCAACTTCAAAAAGATCACTTTTAACTGATTGCACTTGGGAGTAATGGACTGCTTTGTCGCTACGCTCCTCGCACTGACCGAGTT
>Ga0302284_1001314_pt1 | contig 11271 bp, 7 predicted proteins | sample III_Fen_E2_1_FD_198760 | JGI IMG/M metagenome (GOLD analysis project Ga0302284, IMG submission 198760) | Peat permafrost microbial communities from Stordalen Mire near Abisko, Sweden - III_Fen_E2_1 | ecosystem: Environmental > Terrestrial > Soil > Wetlands > Permafrost | place: Sweden: Abisko...
TTATGAGCATCTTTAGTTTGTAATTATGTGTCTTTCAAGGGGGGGAAATCAATTCCAAAATTGAAATAATTAAATGAATATTAATATCTTTTGTGATTGCTGTAGAATCTCAAAATACAAGTACAATTTGTCTTTGAAATAGTGCTGAACTTTCTTTGATTGTATTTTCTTCAGGAGCCATTATCATTTTTATTATTAACAAGAATCTCTACAAGAAGCTATCTAATTTCTTGAACTAATTGCTTTCTTTTTTAAGAGAAAATAAGGGAGAATTTATTTCAAAAAGAAATGATCATTTTTTTCTTTGTAATTTCGTTGGTAAAACAATAAGTTCTAGTCATTTTTGAATTCAATTATCTATTTGTGTAGTTTGAATAAAATATTACAGAAATAAGAAATGTTTTCCACATCATATCTCTACAATAACATTCTTATTTTGTTTGTCTGAAAACAAAAATGCTATCATGAAACATAAAAAGATCACTTTGATAATGTAATTGGTCTTTTTATCTGCTCTTAAACTCTATTAAATTTTCTTAAGAATAGAAAATAATTTAAAATCAATAAAAAATTCTAAATAAATACTTTTTTCTTAGGAGTTGTGTCTAAATATAATTTCTCTTTATGTTATTCCATCATTTTCGTTTTTTATTTTCTAACAATTCACTTTTGATATTTTATGAGTTACATGCAAGACATGGGATTAATTAGATATGTGTTAACCATCAAATGCTTCCACCTGGCAAAGGTTTCAAATAATTTATGAAAAATAGCAATAGCATGGTGACATATTTTTGCTAACGAATACCCTAAAGACAGTTCGTTTCTTGATGTAAAGTAGATAAAGTGATTTTTTGAAAGATAGAAACAAAATTAAATCCTTTCATGTGATATTTCACAAATCACGCTAAAAATACTGTAGAAAGTAACATACCAATTCTTTTCAGAAACATAATAAAAGAAAAAATCATAAAATTAAGCATTCTCTCATTGGCATTCTTTTTCAATCTGTCGAAATAAACATAAAATTAACATACTTCTATTGGCATTTTTTTTTTCAGCCGTCGGTAAAAAATTATTAAGTTTATGTTTCAAACAAGGAAAATAAATAAAGCTGATACATCTAATGACTAAAAAATTTAAATCAGAGTGTCTTTGTGCAGTTATTTGAAGCAGTGAAAATAATGCTTGTGTGAGAGTGAGGATTGAAGAAAAAATAATGTATTTTTTAGGTTTTTTTAATTTTGTGAAGAAATTTAATTGCTGGATATTACAATTCAGAAAGTTAAGAATAACTTGTCCATTTGTGTTGCTGGTCTTAAGAAAAAGAATCTCCATCTCTTAATATTTTCAACGTTGCTGCAATATCCACGCAAATTTATTGACGGTAGATTCTCCTTCTGAGCATATCTCTAAATTAATAAACCGCTTAAAACAACTTGGTAGTAAAAAAGACAAAAACAAGGAGATTTAGGCTAATGAAAATTGATATGGCAAGCGCTTCAGCTTGGCTTTAGAAAATCGATTTGTTTGGTTAGCCTATTCAGCTGAACTACCGCCTTAATGCGAAATTCCAAACAGCACTTGGAGGATGTATCACTGTAACAATTGCAGTTCTTCTCTCAATATTTTTCTCCTCAACAGTAAGCAAAATATTGACTTTATTACGAATAAATGACTTACATATTTAAAAACAAGGTATTTATCCACTAAAAATTCGAAAATGGAAGGACAATTTCATTTTTCCACAGCACATTTATTTACGAGCTTGCCTCTTTAAATTCATCTCTTTTCTGTTTTATTATGACTTTGCTAATTTGTCTCTTTGTTTGCTTTGAATTTTCAGATCTATTCTTTCTTGAGCAAAGGTAATTTTCTAGTAGTTTCCTCCAAAACTCAAAAAACTCTCTTCATAAATGTTACATCCCTAATAGTTTCAATTTTGTAAACAAACATACATCTAACAATACCCGAGTAGAGACAATAACAGTATCTAGCACATAGACTTACGATTAAGATCCTTCAGAGCTGTACCTCGATCTCAACAAGTTCATGTTTGCACTATAGCTTACACAGACGGGTTTTACAAAAACCCCACTCTACGAAGTCACTGTCGAACAGAGGTTAAATTTTAATAAACATACACACACTGCCAACCATATTTAAGATCATCTTTCGCCCATGAAAACGTGCAACTTCATTTTTAAATCGTTGATTATTTCTTTGCTTTCAGAAAATATATCCGATTCTCAAATGGGACTTCCAAAAGAATCTATGTAACTTTAATATTGATTTTTTCTATTTACCATTCAGAAATTTTTTTTAGGGAGATGAATTATCTTCTATCTTACCCCACCAACCAAATCCTTTTTTAATTAATTGAATTTTCCTTAAAATGCTCGAAAGATCAATGTTCTATGTTGAGTTGTTAACCTTTTGTGTCCTCACACAGTAATAAATAGTGATGGAGCCATGCCAGCTCTACCACTGGGTAAACCTCACTAAGGACAATGACTGGAATGCAACTTACTACACGCTAGGCTTTTAGGATTGGCTGTGTCCAATGTAAGTTAAATCACTTGAGATTAAAAATAGATTAAATTCTTTGATTACTATCCAATCCTTATGATTTACAAAGAGATTACCACCTATAAATATGATTATTAGCTTACTTCTAACATTTACTTTTTGAATTTGATAATCTTCCAGGAAGAATCAGACTATCAAATTAATGGGAATCTACACTAGTGAGGAATTTGACTTTGTGAAGATTTCAGTGAATAGATGCAATAATTCAACAATAGCAAATTCCTTTGGACAAGGAGTTGTATGTGCGTCCACGGATGTAGTTGCAGCGCAGATAGTTGCGAACAGCGGTACAGCTGTTCTGTCGATTTACAATAGTAATACTATTATCAATCCATAAAATGATACACCTGCTTAAGGGTATCTCTCAAGTGATCTCTTCTTCAATTTCTAGCCAACATATGTAATTTAAAGAGAATATATACATATTCAAACGAAATTGAAAGAATTAGGGCATTTTATTTGAAATATTCGGAGCACATTAATACTCCTTCTGCGTTACAAATATTTGTGGAAAGTAACTAGTTGTTCTTTCCTGTACACAATACAAAAACAATAAGGGGATAGAAATTAATTTATATCTCTCTCTGCAAAAAAACAGAAATTTTCTTTCTTTCCCCTCTTTTTTTTCTACCAGAGGATTATCAAAAACATCTTTTTTTCTCAATCCCCCATATGATTACAGATAATCTCTTATTTTCTCAGCTTAAAAACCTGAAAATATCTCTGCGGAAATTCAATTTTGGCTTCTTGATGTTGTGTTACAACTAGATTTTAGTTTCTCCAAACTATTTACTTTCATTATTACTTTGAATTTTAAAATTTTATCCCCTCTCCCCCATTTTAATCATCTTTATTTTTCTTTCCTATTTAAAGCTCTACACCAAGGCTGACATTTTCTTCTAGCACTCGACTATCTCAACAGATGAAAGTGTGATGCCAACGAAGGATATCCAAGATACCATCTATCCTATTCAGTAGCCAAGAGACTTTCGAGAAGTTAATGAAGCAGGCGCAAATGATCAATATGCTTCATTTTATTTCCGAAGAAGCCCATTCACTAACGTTTATGATAGAAAATTTTAAAAAATAGATTAAATCATTGCCTACATTGGAGGATTCTTCCAAGTAAAATGTTCGTTTTTGATAAATTGGTAAATTCAAAAGACTAATTAATAATTTTTTTCTAGGCTGTTCTCGTCTTCTTAGGAATCATTTTGAGCTACTATAATCAATGGATATTCACAATCGACATGGCTAATAGACTCTACAATTTCCGTTTCAAGGAAGATCCCTAACAAGCCTAAAAAAGACAAGAGGAAATTCAAAAGATCCTTAACAATTAAAAAACGCCTTAAGCAGAGAGTTCCTTAACATAAATTTTACCTGATAAGCAAATATAAGGCAGAAGGAAATAGACCCCTTCAGCTAATCTTTCATCATTCTCTTAGTCGTCTACAAAGAGATCAAGTCTCCGAGCTGAAGATATAAGAAATATTCTGAAAATAAGACAAAAGACATTAATTATCAATCCAAAGTAGCAACCAAGGTAGATGAAGGCTGAGAATAAAAAATCAAATTAATTTTTTGAAATTGAGTAAATGACTGATAATAATAATAATACTTTATCGCGTAAGATGATTCAAGAATCAGCAAAAAATACTTTTAGTACAAATACAACAATTGGAGAAAAAATAGGGAAATTGCATGGAATCGGCGATGATAAAGAAACAGGAAACATGCATAGCAACAATAATACCCTACTTGAGATCATCGAAGAATAATCTATGGACATGTATCATCACAATCTCAGCGATCTAAGGAAAAATAATCTCACAACTATTTCCTAATCCGATTAAACTAAAAGGCCTCTCAAAGAACTAGAAAGCATGCATAACCTAAACTCTGAAGATCTTCGAAGAGACACTGAAAAAGACGATACAAACAACATAAATTATAAGAATAATAGGCTGAATTTCACAATAGAAGAGACAATTGATCAGCAATAAAAGAATCAATCTAGCGATTTTAAAAATAAAAATAATAGTAACAACTCGTTCAAGAAGTCAAACTAACGGATTTCACAGTATAGATATGAAGAAAACTACCTGCAAAATTAAGACTAAGACATGAACTTTATCAAGCAAAGAGTAAGATATTAATTAACAATTATGCAAGTAATTTTGATTTTCAATTACATATTTTATTAGAGTCCAAATGCACCAAATCATTCAGCCAATTAGGATCTCTAGCAGAAAAGCTAAGCATTCTTTCCAACTAATAATGAAGAAAAGAGATTCACAGAACAAGACTCGATGAACCTTCAGAAAAGCAAACCTGGAATCATGGAAGGATTTAAATTCAAAACCAGAAGGTAAAGAGAATAAATCATCATAAATTAATTGATCTTTTTTCCTGACATTTATTTCTGCTATGAATAGATCCTTTTTGGTGTCGTAATTTGAAGATGTGTTAACAAGATAACGAGGTGTGATTCTTGGATTCAAATTCTTCTTGAATAGGATATCCTGCGGAGTGTTTTTCAAGAGAGATGAGTATAATCTCGTTGAAAAAGCTGCTGATTTAGTTTCTAAAGTAATTAATTCAAAGAAGTTATCTAAAATTTGGCTGAGATGTTTTCATTTTTTCATTTAGGACTTGGACATTTACATGATCTTATCGAAGCTGCAAGAAGTTGAGAAACTCAAGAAAGTGATTTTTGATACACAACAGCTCATTTTGTTTAATTTCTTCCCAAAACCTGAAATCTCAGAGGAATCCAATGAAGTAAGTGAAAAAAGGAATGAATAAATGTAATAGCCTTAAATTTGTTTGTTTTATCTTCTTTTTTCAAGGTGATAAATAGAGATAATCTCTTCGACAAGATGATTAAAAAGAACGAAACGTCCTCCAAGCTCAACAAGAACTTGGAGAGTGCCATCAGCAAAATCAAAATTTCTGGAAAACATGCCCTAGGCATGGCAAAAGTAGTAAACAGATTTAAACGTGGTGTTTTAGGAAGAAGGAAGGAGTTCAGTGACATTGGAGCCTACAAAAAGCTATATGAAGCTTATGAATATGCTAGCAGCCAGAACGAACAGGAAAAAGAACACTCCACGTAAAAGGGGAAATCTAGAAGTTTTAAAGAAACATTTGTTTGTTTGGTTCTGACATTTTGACATTTGCAGGTTCAACACGAGGCTGATTCAATTAATTGGATAAGAAATGGAAGACATCTTCAAAACATCCAAGATGTAAAAATATTACAAAAATGTAACATAATTTGATATTTCCTTCCCACTTCTTCAAGGATCCGCTTCAAAGAGGATGACGAAGCTGAAAAATTATCAAAAAACAAGAGGAATAAGAGAAAATCAACAAGGGGATAAACTTTCAAGGAAGTTATCCTGGAAAGATAAGATATCGATTCTACAGAGCCTAGAGATTTCTATGATGACACACCATAGGATGATAATATCGAACAGGAAAATGAAGAGAAATCAGAATCGGAAGAGGATGATGATGACGAAGAAGAAGAAGAGTATTCTTAAGATGATGAGGCTCCTAAAATAGTTTCTCCTGTTAATAATTTAGAAACAGTTAAGAAACAGATTAGCCGTGCTAACTAAGAAATTGAAGATATTGATTCAGTTCGCATTGAACTTGCTGTAGAAGAAGGAACGAAATAAGATGTTAAATTTCAAACGAATGCTATTTTCGATCAACTAGAGCACAATTCAAGTAGGCCATTAAAAGAAGATAATAACTGATAAATAAGCAATAAATTTATTATCTGACTTAAGTTAAACTCCTTCATTTCTCTTAAATTTTGTGTTATTCTTCTCCTTTTAAATAAGAGTAGAATATCATTATTGGATTATTGGAACTCTCAAATGGATTAGCTTGCAATAAAGCTACCCACCAAATCTAAGATAGATTGAGGATAGGGGAGTGTTTTACTAACTAGAAAAATAAGTAGGAGATTACTGTGTTTAGAAGCTCTATTTTTTTATTATTATTGCTACATTTTTGTAAATAAAGTTATGTATGGTTCATAGTATTTTTATTCAATTCTCTCCTATTAAAGAAAAAATCTAATTAATTGAAAAATTTAATTTGAGTATGAAAAGAATATTATAGAAAAGGATTAACAACCATTTATGCTACAAGATTATTTTTATGAAAATAATTATTCTTTATCAATGAAAGAAATTACTGCACATAAAAAATAAAACAATAAATTTTAGTGAAGAATTCAAATCATAATCATAATTAAGTTTTTGTTAATCTCATTTGTATTGAGTATTTTTTTTCTTCAATTATTCAATGAAATGAGAATTGATTTATTTAAGTCTCGAATTTTGCAGAAGAAAAAAACAACTTGAGAACATAAAGACATATTCAACTACTTTAGGGACATAAGAGCAGCTCAGAACTCGAGTACAATTGCTTCTGAAGTGATTCCGTTGAAGATAAAAGTGTTATTTATGGGGACGAATTGATGGGTAAGTAACTTAATGATTTCTTAGGATGCAGTACCACCAAGAATTGCAGCGATATTATGTAGCTTTGTATCCTCAAAGCGACAAAATTCCTTAATAATTGACTCTTCAATCGCTATGTAATTTTAGAAACGAGTTGATTGGATTTCTTGAGCAATTGTGCTTAATGAAAGAACATCAGTGGGTGTTGGGAATCTTTTGTTTTCAGAGTAGAACGCATTAACTGCTCTTTAACCAACATACCATAGATGCGCAGTGTTGTCGTAATTCTCCGTCTCCAATGGACTTTGCAACTATGCTGAAATCGATCGATATGGCAAGAAATCTAAGCAATAGATGTTGTCCAAAAACACTTAGACATCTTCTCTTTCATCGAATACCAGATTTAATCCATTAGAAAGATTCACTTGATTTAAAATCTCAATGAATGCTTGTTTATCCGCATTGTGTTATCGTTGATACACATCTTTCAACGCGATGAACCACTCAGTTGTTGATTTCATGTCAGGAATACGACGATCGACGGGCAAGAAGTTACCGTTATTTAAGCGGAACTGCTTAAGTGCTGCAACAAGGGTCCAGAACTTCAATTAGTTAAGAGGAGCGCTCTTTAAGTCAAGACAATATGCATGCTCGAATACTGTCTCTAGATTATCTGGAAGTCCTCGCGAGTTTTTGTAAGACCAAAAGAGATGGGAAATAGCTTCCTCGAAATTCTCTCTGTCTTTCGCTTCCAGTTTTAGCATTTGAGGTTTCACAATCTCACTCACTTCAGTTCGGTCTTGACTGCTACTTGGGAGCTTCCCTGGATGCGAAGATTTCCATTCAGAAACTGCCTTTACAAGAATCACAAGATAAGGCACATGAGCAAGAGGAGCCTTATCTTCCTGAGAAGAAAGTTCGGTAATATCGTAATTATTTGCGAATTCCTCCAAGAGCTTAAAGGGTTCTTAGATGCGCAAAGTCCAATCGAAGAATTCCCTTTCTGGCTTGCTCTCAACTATGCAATGGCTCCCAGCTTACACAGTTAGCTAACCATAAAATCCATTTGTCTAAATTGCGACTAATTTGATCTAATTTCTTTAGCAAATTTCAGACAACTAAATCAGTGTCTCATCCATCACTTCATTAGCAATAACAATGCTAAATCTCTTAAGGAACTCCTCATCAAGCGATTTCACTGAGACACTTTCTTGCAGCCAAGTTCCTTTGACATCATCAGGATTCATTTCGACTAGATTTTCAGTTACGCTCTTCGCTCTAGATTGATTTAAATACTCCGGAGAACAGAAAAAGTTATTTCCTAAATCCCTCTCAGTGACATTGTATTCATCAACCACAGTGAAATGACCGCATCCAGGTAATACTAAATTCTTCACAGCTTCAACTCCAGCTACTCCTGCTCCAAGAAGAAGAATCTAAGATTCAGCAAGCAAGCGCTGTCCTTAAGCGCCCCATAGTCGTATCTATCTGTCGTACTTGTTGTTGGTTGCCATTCTTTTTTACAGATATATTCCTTATTATTATTTGCCTTTTTTATTTATCGAAAGATTTATAATTTAATGAAACAAAATATAATAAAAGATCAAGAAACTTAAGAGATAAATTGAATTTCTGAATAATAAGAGTGTCGAGTCATCTGCTCTCTGAGATGTTTCTGATTAAGTCTAAACAGAAAGTAGATTCACCTAATCTTCTTGATCATCAAAATTGTCTCAATTAAACGGGAATTTTAAATACACAAGAATGGAGGAGGAGAAGAAAGAAGATTAGCATATTCATATTGAGGATGTAGAGATTGGAGATCTTATAGGTTTTTTAATATGATTTAGAAAATGTACTTATCAAGTTAATATAAAACATTTGAATAGCATCAACACATAATGGTGGGACTAAAGTTGTTAAGGCATATTATGACGGCTCAGAATATGCTTTGAAAGTAACAGAGAAAAAAATGAAAGAGAAAGATATTATCTGGAAGATTAAGAGTGTATTTGTAAAATTAAGATAGTAGAGCGTGATTCTATTGAAACTCAGTTAGAGTTAGAACATCTTATGAATGAAAGAGATGCTCTTCGGGCACTCTCTCATCCTGCTATTAACAAAATGTATTCGTTTCTCTCTTTGCGAATAATCAAACAGTTGATTCATAAATACTTTTGATTTCAGAAAAGACACATTGAAAGATGCTACACATCTCTACTTTCTTCTTGAAATAGTTTATGGCATTCCTCTCCATGAGTTGCTCAGAATGCGGGCAAAACTAACAGTGCCCTATGCTAAATTGATTATGATTTAAGTAAACAGAAGGATTAGAACTTCAAAAACAAAATGAAATATTATTCTTATTCCTATTTAAAAAGGTTATTAAAGCATTTGAGTATATGCACTCTCAAGGCTACATCTACAGAGATCTCAAGGCATCAAATCTAATTGTGAATTAGCATGGCAAACTCACTATTGTTGATCTTGGATACATCAAAAAAATAGGGAAAGAAAGGTAAATTTATATTATCTTTGAGATACATTTTGAAAGACTTGTACTTCAGAACAAACTCTTTTTGTGGCACAATACACATGATAGCACCTGAATTATATTGCTCAAACTTAGAAGAAACGGGGTATTCCTATGAAATTGATGTTTATTCCATTGGCATTCTACTCTATGAGATCATTGTAGGGTAACAACTTGCTTATACGCTGTTTTGAGTAAATTCTCTTCATTATGTAAATTCCATCTAGGTCAGCTCCTTTTGGGTATGATGAAGCTACAACAAAAGGAAAAGTGACACAAGGACTTAACGAAAAAATAATAGAAAAAGTTAGTTTTGATAGCAATCTACTCGATTTAGTATCAAAGCTCTTATCAAAGGAAGCAAATCAAAGACCAACAATACCTTCGATATTAGCTCATCCTTTCTTTGCGGGTTCGAATATTGCAGCTGCTGAAAATATTATGAAAGAAGAATACTCTAATGTATCCGAAGACAACAAGCGAGCATTTGATGTTTGCTTGTATGAAGAAGACATAGAAGATTTTGGGATAAGACCTGCAGCTCAGAAGCTCACAGAAGAAGAAAGATAACTTCAGGATAAATTTACAGATGCTTTTGGAGATTTTTGAGAAATTTAAATGATATTGATTGAGAGGATGATGATCATACTTACTAGTAGTTAATTATGGCGGACTAATTATTAGAATTTTTCAAAATTTAGTGATATGTTGATATTCGTTTTCTTGACTTTTTGAATGTTGTCTCACCCTTGTTTTCCATGAAAACTAATCAAAGTGATTATTTATTATCATATTCCAAATTATTCCCCTTTCAAATCCTCAATTATTCCTCCTTTCTGAATTCTGAATTATTCTGGAAAATATACCACGAACTAAACTGCAAAATACCTAACAATGTTTAGGCTTCTTTCCTAAAATCTCAAATAGTCATGAATCTTTCGCAAAAAAACCATGCAGAGAAGAACATACAATCAATATATAAGGCTTTTTATTTTAGGAATCTTAAGGAGCTGCTGAGATAGCCAATATGCGATAAAGTGTCCTATGCCAGCGCTAAATCCAACAACAAACGGATTGAAAAACCATAGTCTGAGATAATTTATGAATGTAGGTCTTCCTTCCATCTAAAAATCGTCATCGTATTTGTCTTCTCTATTCTGAGAAGTACCCACTCTGCCTGCTGTCTCTGAATCTTCTCTTGAATTCATTGTTAGGTTTTTGTGGGGGAGGTATTGTTTTTTGGTTTTATTTGCAGTTTGATTGAAAGAAAGAGTTAAATTTGATGAGGATTGCATGATCTGCTGAATACAGAAAATGCTATTATTTTCTCAAGTTTTTGTTTAGAAAACAATAAAAAGAAAACACAGATACTTGAGATACTAAGAAATAGATTAAAAAAGATAATAACATTTGGGCAAACTCCATTAATTTACAAATAGATGAAATATAAATTAATTCGAATTTTCCAGTTTATGGAGGATGTCATGAGCTTGTTCTGCAAAAAAAGAGTTAAATATTTCATTATTTTTTAATTAATTCTCTTCACTTTCTTTGGAAAAGATCCTCTGGAACTTTCCCTACAGAAGATCTAAATTTCCTTAAAAGATGCAACTTTTTCTCATTTGTTGATTGATATTAAGAAGACTCATTTTATTTAGGAGTGTGATT
>Ga0302284_1001320_pt1 | contig 11254 bp, 8 predicted proteins | sample III_Fen_E2_1_FD_198760 | JGI IMG/M metagenome (GOLD analysis project Ga0302284, IMG submission 198760) | Peat permafrost microbial communities from Stordalen Mire near Abisko, Sweden - III_Fen_E2_1 | ecosystem: Environmental > Terrestrial > Soil > Wetlands > Permafrost | place: Sweden: Abisko...
AACTAAATCTAAGAGGGTCAATCGATTAAGAAGTAGTAGCAGCAAAATCTAGCAGCAGGAGGGAGTATGTCATCTACTTAATCGAATCAGACAGATTCTAAGAAATTGTCTACCTAAAGCAAAAATAATGGAAAAAGTTAATTAAAGTAGACTAAAACACTTCGTAACGAATCTACAATCTCCAGCTCTCAGCAAAGTGATATTCTATCTCGTCGCTCTTCCTCGTCGATTGTTTTGAACGTCCATCAACCTCATCCTTCGAAGCTCGCAGAGTTGTTATCTTAATTCAAAAAAGGAGCTTCTTCGTTGATCAGATCTATCCGACCAATGGGTGGAGTAGGATCAGGGTAAGGTCTCTCAGGGGCATTATCTATGTAGGCTTGCTAGTAGCTACCAATAACAGAATCAGATGAGATTAAAACGCAAGGAAATGATGATGTGATTGAGTTCATGACAACTGAGGAGTCATAGTAAGAACCTTAGAGGTAGATAAATCCAGAGAAGTAGAATATCAATATTAATCCGCAGAAACTACGAACAAGAAAGGAATAGCATGTTTCCATAATCGAACCAAGTGGAAATATTCCAGGAAAATCTCAATAACTGTAAGAATAAAATCAATATTAGAATCGCTGTCACTCACTCACTGCTAATGAAAATCCAAGCGATCAACTTGCGAATGTTGGTACAAGAGAAACAACGAATTAGCAATAATAAATTGCATAATCGCCATAGCAAATTGATTGTGATTAGTATTAATTGGCCAATCATCGTCGATTCCTCAGCGTTTAGGAAAAGAACACAGAGAATATTTAACCTGGAAATGAAACCCCTCAACCAGCGGGGGATAACAGAATTAGCTACCAAAATAATTGTCGAAAGTCAGTTGAATCTGCTAAGAATGGAGGATTGCAGATTCTTACGGATGGTGTTGAAGAAGAATATTCCGTGTTAAGTGACAGCCATAGAGATAATCACACTGACAACAATAATAACATTCCACATAGCACTAACAATGTGAACGCATTGCATGATCACAGCCAAATCAATGACTAGAGTTCTATTTTATCATCGAGTCGCATAGATAAATCGTCTGCAAATACGTGTTTGGTGTGCTTCGATAAGCCACCTGACTCGGTCTTCATGGATTGCGGACATGGAGGTACAAGATCAACAAAAAAGGAACTGAGAAAATTAATTGATTTTTCTAATTTTTCCATAATTTTGCTAATTTATTTGTCTGCAATCTCTCAGGAGTCTGCTATGAATGTTCCTTGGAGATCTGGAAGAAAACAGGGGAATGCTATCTGTGTAGATTAAAGATTGCTTAAGTTTTGCAAGTGGATTTGAAGAGCAAAGCATACGGATTGATGAAAGTGATATCTTCCACGTAAATGGTTTAAAAAGATGTAGATACTAGTGATTTACAATCGGAGTCATAGAATGTAAGCCGCCAATAGCAGTAAGGTCCACTTGAAGAAATCTAAGAAGATAATCAAGAATGAGCAATTTATCATTGCAAAGGAGGGAAAATAGAAAGAAGCTGCAACAGTCATTTGTTCTCATTAATTTGGAAACAAAAATCTGATGATCAAAGTGATAGTAAATCTCTGAGTTTTTCTATTTCTAATCTTTTGGCAAGAAAAAACACTTTTAAAACAAAGTATCCACTGGATTTGTTTCTACATGTAAAGAAGCCATATTCTAATTGTTTATCTTAACTACTTACCCTTTTTTTATTTTGTCTGTATTTTATCGTATTCATGAACACAATGCAGCTACCTTATTTAAGATTTAAGGTATTTTAAATCATTTTTATCAGGTATTATTATTACAAAAGTACAAGTGAAAAAGTTGGAAAAATATTGGTATTTTATGTGAAAGTGAGAGAAAAAGTGTATTAAGATCTAAGAAGAAGGTATAAATTTATGAGATGGATTAATCTCAAGTGTTAAGTGCTTCAAATAGGGGAAAGGAGGGGGATGCAGTGCTAAATTCTTCTGATGGGGAATGAAAATCTGATAAAAACCGTGGTAGACGAAAGAAGAATTTTTTTACCTTGTGGGAATAGGCGGGATCGATAAGAATTTATGAGGAAAAGAACATGCAAGCGTCTATATAGGTGTTTTTTTGCTGATCAAATCAGGCGAGGATCCAAATTATAAAGAGGATTTGAAATCAATTAAATCAAAAAGAATATTTAAACACAAATTAATCATTAAATATCACGCAATTCAACAGCAAATTTGTAACACAAAACACTAATAGAAATGAAGGTTAATGGATAATTATTTGAGATCGAAGATCTTGAAATCATGGATACAATTGGCAAGGGTAAGACATGTGTCGTACGGGCTGCGAAATTACCGAAAATTGATAGGATCTTTGCGTTAAAGCAATACAAGAACTGCGCTTCTGCTTCTACGGATATCCGCAATGAAATTACAGCTTTATAAGCACTTCGTCATCCAAATATCATTGAGCTCTTAGCTTATGATAAGAAGAATATTGTCTTTGAGTATCTTCCTAATGGTGAGCTTTTCGATATGATAGCTACGAAAAACATGCCAGAGAATATTGCTAAGTGCTTTTTCTCTTAATTGTTATCAGCAGTATCGCACGCTCATGAAAATGGATTTGCTCACAGAGACATTAAGCTAGAGAATATCTTAATTGGAAACGATTATTCCCTGAAACTCGCCGACTTTGGGTTTGCAGCTAAAATCCATGAAAACAGAAAATTTGAAAGAGTTTTGGGCACTGAAGGATACATGGCTCCTGAAATCCAAGCAAACCTAAAATACGACGGGAAAAACGTTGATGTCTTTGCCTTGGGTGTAGTGTTGTTCAGTATGGTCAATGGAATCCCTCCTTTCTTCAAGGCTATTAAAACTGACCCATACTTCCGCCATTTCTTCGAGGGCAAGCCTGAAACATATTGGAATCTACTCTCTAATAAATATAATTTTATTCTCTCCGATTCCTTCAAGGATCTAATCAATAGGATGTTCTCAGTCAACCCAGAAGAGAGAATCACAGTCGCTGAAATTCAATCTCATCCATGGATGACTGAAGAACTTTCTTGTTCCGCTGAAGAAGCCAAGAACTTCATCAAGGAAGTCCTTGAGCAAGAAGAATGAAGGGGTTTTTAATTAATTCCATCCTAAGCTAAACATTACTGTTACCAGGCTAACAATAATAATTCTTTCAATCATAGAATCTCCTGATTAATTCTGGAGATACTTCTCCTTTTCAATTTTTCCCAATTCTTCAAATTATTTATTCAATTCTCATTTATTTGTATATTTTTCATATTCTTCATCAAGTTTTATTAAAAAAAATCACACTCTCTGATTCAACACTACTTTCCTTTTTTTTAACATTTCATTATTCATAAGTTGGAGTTAATCAAGAAAAATAAATAAAAGTCCTTAACAGAAAAAAGAAATCCCCCCCCCCCCCACCTCAAAAAATCAGGTAAATTGACAAAACTAATTATTTAAATCCTTTTTATTTTTAGATTGTGCTGGAAGACAAGATACACACATACAATGAATTCTGATTTATCTAATATTATGCCTTCATTTCCACTCAGAATAATATTATTTCCAATTTGTCTTTCGTTTTCTCTTATTCAATCTGATTTGTCTTTTTCTTAGATTGATTTCAAAAGAGACTCTCCTTTATCAGGTCTTTCCCAAGTTGGTTTATACTCACCATGCTTTGCCTTATTGTATCTAGTTCCAAAGACATAATCCCAGAACCCCCAGTAGAGTCCATAGTTAACATCAACGAAGTGATGATGAGCCAAATGTGTGTTAAGATCCCATCTTCCGTCATGTGCGAAGATTGCATATGCTGAAGTAAGTAACCCAAACACAGCATGTGCAACTGGATGCATAGGGTAGAATAATGCACACAAGAAATGTCCAAATGGTCCTTGTACTAGTGCCTCCAAGGGATGGACGGCATCTTATCCGAAAGCAGTTGGTTCAAGGAATTAATGGTGCATCATATGGACGTGCTCCCAGAAGAACTTATGATGGAACATCATATGAGTGAACCAGAACCATGTATCAAAGCAAAACATGTAGACGATGACATTCAAGAGGAATTCTTTCAAACCATAGGAATGGGTAGCGTAATACCCATAATACGGCATGGATGGCTCACATTTCCAGAAAAACAGAGTTGTAAACGACACCACAATAAGCAACGCACTGATTCCGTATTTGATTTGTTTCTTCATCATGTAAGTACGGTAGTTAGTTTTGGGAATAGGATTGGTTAGTTCAAGTACACCACCGAGAGCTAAGAACTTGAAACTGTAGAACACCAGCACATAGAGTGATGCATACACCCAGTCTGTGAAATTCTCGATTTAAAGTACAGCCACGTTTAGATTACTTGGAATTTTGAGTCCAGGGAGAGACAGAGGCAAGTCAGTGAAATGAGCTAACACCTATGTGATTAGAACACCGAAGCACACCACGACTTTAACGATTTTTCCTATAGACATAGTTTGAGATTCTTTGTGTAGTTTATAAAATCTCTAAAATATCGTTTCCAAGATATTATTGTTTTTTTGTAATAAGAATTCGAGTGATATTTAGAGTCACTAAGTTAGATTTAAAGACAATTTAGATTTATCCATGTTTCAAGTATCTTCTTCTAATATATGTGATTGTAAGCTCTAAACATTACCTTAGATGAAAAGTATTAAATAATGATATTAACAAAGTAACTTTGATCGAGATTCAAATAACTCGAAAGTCAAAACAAACACAGATCAATCTCGTCATCCCCATATCAAACAGCAAATATCGGAATATTAATTGAACACTCATTCATAATCCCTTTAATTATGATTTGAAAATAAACAAGAACAAAGAATCTCTTTCCTAATCATATTTTCTTTTTTTCAATTTAAAGAGCACTTACAGATTGTCAACAGAAGAAGAAAAAACAGCAAAATTGTTAAAAAATAACATATTTGCTTTTAAATTGTGACAATGAAAAGCAACATTGATATCTTTTACACTTAGTGGGAATCCACAATGACCTGATTTATTAAACTTTTTCTATCTCTCATTGGGATATTTAATATTTATTTTGATGTAATTTCTTGAATGTTACATTATAAAATTCTTGATTTCCATTCGATTTTTATGAGAGCTGATGGATTCTAACAGAGTCTTAATTTAAACACATCTTTTTTACCTTCCAAAATGTAAATGGTTAGTTCCTTCATGAGAACGAATAAAACACATTTGAATCTACTGTCATTCCAACTAGTTTTACATGGAAAAAAAATCCAATTTTTTAACCATTTTATTTATGTAGCAGTTGGCTGTCAATGGTTTGATAGATTTGAAAGAGAATAATTCATTATAAAACACATAAAATGAATGTTTTTTATTCTTATTTTAAGATAAAATAGAAAATCTTTAGAAAGATCGAATTTATTGTTAGTAGTTTTAAGAAAAATAATATTATTAAATTTAAACATTGTTGGTGAGCTTCTCTGATTCTCCTTCAGATAATTCAGATAATTTAAAGATCCTAGAATCAATTTCTTAAAAATTAAATAAAGGCAATCTATGTTTGTTTGAAGGTAGAAAAAAGAAACAATAAGATCACCTACATACATCATACCATCGGATTTATAATCTGAAGTGTGGATTTATTAAAATAGAATTATTGTTGTAAATTAAAGTTTTTTCTTTTGTGAGTTAAAAATTATTGTTATTTTAAATAAAAAGGGTTCTAGATACACAACCCAAAGACTATTTTCCATGAAAATTCATTATTGAACACTGGGTAATTAAAATAGAAAGAAAGAGGAGGATCTCAAAAAATTTATGATATGATATTTTCACAAAAGTAAAAAAATGTTAACATCCAAGTATGCAAACCTTGAATTGATACGTTTTTAATATTTAAAACTCCCAAAGTTTCAAGGCAGAGGAGGTTGATTTTTATAAGGATATTAAAAAAAAAGGCAGAAAGTTTATTAGTTTGTCTTTTGGATAAAGAGAAGGTGGAAAAATCAGATTTCGTAATCGCCGATTGATTTGCTAACTGCAATATTTAGGATTAATTTGCATATATCCATTTATCCTTTTGGTAAACAAAAGTAGTAATAAAGTTAGTGATATAGAATGATATTTTCTACGAATGAAGGAGAGACAATAAAAAATATATTAACTAATCAATTTGAGATAGCGAATAAAAAAGATTGAAGATATTTTTTTTAAAGGAGAAAGAGTGGCAAATCATGAGCACATAACTGATAAACAACAACAGCAATGTAGTCAAATCCAAGCAAATCCAGGAAGAGCTAGATGTCATTAGGCATACTTTCTGTCTCGATTATGGTGTAGACACAAGTTTATATCTCAAGGAACTTGAAGAAATCACATAAAAAGGAGAATCTGCGAGATTCGTTGATGAAAGATTTCCTCCTACTAGAGAGTCATTGTGCGCGAATTGGGACGATATCACCGACGCCAATACTAAGAAAAGCTGGGAGCAGATCACTTGGATGAGACCCAGTTAATTTATGAAGGAGAACATATCTGTTTTCGATGATATCGAGCCAGGTGATATTAAACAAGGATTGCTCGGAGATTGCTATTTCTTGTGTTCTTTGTCTTCATTGGCAGAAAGACCGAACCTCATTAGAAGGTTATTCGAGACAAAGACATATTAAATAAACGGACTCTATTCTGTTTGGCTGAATATCGATGGAGAATGGAAAAACTTTGTCATTGACGATTTTATCCCTTGCAAAAACGGCAAACCTGCTTTTAGCAGAGCCAACGGAAATGAACTGTGGGTGCTCCTTCTAGAGAAGGCATACGCGAAGGCATACGGATCGTATTTTAAGATCGAAGGAGGGAATCCAGCAATAGCACTGAGAGATCTTACAGGAGCTCCATATGTGAATTTCGATGAAAAAAATGCTGACCTCATGTATAAATTCCTTAAAGAGCATGATTAAGGAGGCAGCGGAGATATTTTGACTTGTTATACTTCCCCAACGAGTGTGCGTGAAGAATCTACGCAAGTTGGACTGTATTCTGGGCATGCATACTCAATTCTAGATGTGAGAGAAATACATGATAAAAATAAAAACGTCATTCGGCTGGTCAAAATCCGCAATCCATGGGGGTAAGCAATAGAAAGAGAAAAGAGAAGTTGAAAGAAATTCTTTATTTATCTATCATAATATGCCTTTTTAACTTTATTTTTTATTTAGCAACGGTGAGTGGAATGGTGCATGGTCAGATAATAGTCCTCTATGGGACACTACAACACTTTCATAAGTGAATGTCTGCTAAGAGAACGATGGCACATTTTACATGTGCATAGAGGATTTCGTGGAGTATTTCGAAGGTGTTGGAGCAAGTTAAGTTATCGATACTAATCTCTACAACTCAATATCGTTTAAGCTTCTGGGAAAACAAAATTAATCAATCGCTAAATTGCAGCTCCTTCAGCCAGCATAATCTTTGACAATCACACTTAATTAACGAGACACTAGATTCTACCCAGAAGGATCATACTAATATTCCTTTGTGACTTTGATTTTAGTTAGAAAAACTGATTCAGAAGTTTTCTATGTTGGATCTGCTTTTGAATATGATCGAAATGTTAGAATTTGCGCTTTGAATGTAGAACCAGGTGAGTACCTTATCCTCACAGAAGTTGCTTGGTGTCAAGATCACTACAGGAACTTAGTTTTAAGTAAATATTAATAAAAAAAACTAAATTTTTGTTTAAATTTTGAATGAAAATTCCAAAAATAATTAATTAGGTTGCTATTCCGAAGCTGAATGTAAATTCTCATTTGTCATGCAAGGCTTAGATTTCAACTAAGTATAGCAACAAGCCATCAAATCGTATTGCTAAATCAGCAGAACCCTCCCCTAAGAGCAGCAAAAGGTTAAAACTAGCGAATACAATGGCACACAAATCGGAAGAATGAATGGATCAGATTTTGGCATTTTATTTTTCTACTTCTACAATCTATCCTGGAACACAACTCTCATCTAAACAATGACGTTCTCTAAGCTCATCGGTTATGCCCTACCCGCTTACTACACTAACAAAGACTCTGTTAAAGTTATTGTCCCACCATAACGAGAACAAGTGTTGTGCTTCAAATTCAACGCAATTTCAGATTACCGCACAGAATACAGCTTCAAGTCCAGCTTACAAATGATGAATAAGGATGAATGCAAAGAAACACCGAATCCCAAGGTATTCTTAGAAAATCTAGGGTTGATTTAAGTCTTAGAAAAACCAAACATCGAAGCTAAAGACAGAAAATTAGCAGATACGAACTTCAAATTAGGTATCGATTAAATCGACTCAACTGAATCTGCTGTCACAGTGTATCCTTGCGAGATCGCTATCATCAACTTCCTGTCGTCTCTTGTTGCTCCGTTCAGTAAAATATATTATTTTTCATGGGATAATTGATTGGTTTTCAATATTTTTGTATTTCCTCCAAAATTAGTCAAAGATTGGCCAACTTATCTCTTCACCTTGACAACAATCTATGGGATTCTCCTTATGTTCTTCAGCTTCGATAATTGCAATCATCTGGATGTAAGCAGATAGCCATGAAAGGCAAAAAAAGATGATTTATCTTAAAAACAACTTTTTTTTTCATTTTCAAATTAACTTTCCTTCCTCAATTAGATTGTCCTCATCATGACATGCTACATCTTCTTCTCAGCCTAAGTCGCAACGAGAAAGCGACTCAGAAAGATTATCCTTGTCTTCTTTGCTTCTACATTCTTATCGTTACTCTGGTTCTTCATCTTCCCCAAAGTAATTTCAAATAAATCACATTTTTCTGATGATGATTTCTCAGCTAATATCTGTTTTATTTTACTCAAAAACTACATAAGAAATGGAACTCCATTGATTATCAGTATAAGCAAGTCTCCAAGGCCTGGAAGTACTTCATCCCCATTGCATAGCTCAGTTTTATTGTCATCAAAGTACTCAAAAAAAGATTAGTTTAAATCGATATCTCTTTACATTTATTTTTTCCCCCAAAATAGTTTTATTTATCTCTGATCTACTGGAAAGTCTTCGTGTGCTACGATCAACTCATCGGAGAAGTTTACTCAAGGTTTTCCAATTCAAAGAAAGAAATATATGGAGTTTGAGGTGCTTTTTGGTTAATTTTGTTATCAAAGTTGGAAAAAAAATATAAACTTTTTTCCCCATTTTTTTGTTTTTGTATCCTGCTGGAATACCTTCATTTATTTCAAATTATCAGATTTGTTTAGTTTTCTTGAATTAACACAAAGATATTTTTCTGTTTGTTAAACAAAAATCAATGAGGAAAATAATTCATTTCTTAAAAAGCAAGCCTTTCAAAATCTACTTTTTTTTGAACAAACATGCACACAAAAACGGAAGTAATTTTTAAAGAAAATTATTTTTTCATATAATTTCTGGATATTTACTCTTCAAAGTACTGCTCTATTGAAGGTGAAATTCATAAGAAAGGATTATTCGAACCGATCTTTCAAAGTCTATTGTTTTCATTTCAGTTTCTGTCTTTAACCTGCAATTCATTTCTATTTCTACCATTATTTGAATTGTCATTCAACATTTTCATGCTCACAGCTAATAATATTATTTTCATAACTATTGTATTTCCCTTATGATCCCTTTGTAGCATGCTTCTTTTGATTCTAATTCGGTGTGTTAAAAAGATAAAACGCAGATTCTTCATGATTATACGTTGCTAAGAGAATATCATAAGCGATTCCTTTAAATTCTCTGTAGCTATGCAAGGCAAAATAAATCGAAATGATATAAAATACCAAGCTCACTGCGGATACCCATAAGAAAGCACTTTAGTTTTCATTGGTAATATTCGTTAATTCCACACCAGCTTGCATTTATTATGCTAGTCTCATCAGAATCGCGGAGATATTCATCAAGCAGAGTAGAATATACACAACGCAATTACAGTAATTCAGCTAACACAATGCCTAGAATAATATGCATATCGCAATAATCTCAGCAGCAAACTCAAATTTACTGACGAAGAAAAACCATTTAGCAGCAGCAAGACATATCTAGCAAAAGAGCAGAAACACAAGAATCTTTTTGAGAATCTTTGATTTCTCGTTGGGTGGAGGCACTAAATAAAAGCAACAAGAGCAACAATTCATTGAGAATTATTCTGATTTTTGATTAATTAATGATATTGGAAAATTAAAGTGTGCTAATTTGTAAGAATATTATTTATCAGATGTTTCTTAGAAATTGACTGTTAGAGAGAAGAAATAGAGGGGGAGATCCCTCCCCTATGATTTGGTTATCAAATTATCCCTATCTTTTTGTAGACTACTCGAGTGATCAGAATACTTAAAATTACTAAGTGTATTGCTTGCTGTTTGTGCGTAATCCAAACATTTCCTAAACCAAAAGAATCAGTTTTATTTCTTTTTCTTTTTCGTTTTTGATGACGGAGCGTTCATAGTTCATCTTGGACTATCCGTTGAAGGAGGAAGCTCCAGCGAACATTCTCTACAAATACAAGAAAGACAACACTGACGATGATCTAAACGACAGGATTGTGTTTAGTAAGAAGCAATTTCATTTCGAAGAAAACTCAGAAGTCAGAGACGATGAACTCCATCTGAGGAGATTCAGAGAACTAGCAATCGAGTCGGATAGTAAATTCTCATAACTTGTCGACATCTCTGACCCAAAAGACTAAGATTTCAACTATTCATCAGTACAGAAGCTTAGTCATGAGTATTTCTATGAGATCATCGAAGATTAGCTCAGGAAATTTAAGAAAACACAATAGATTCTCGATGTGTTCAAGAAACCAAACTCCCTAGTGAATTTCTTTTTATCTGATTTTGATCCACCAGCAACTCATGCTTCACTTCTTGATGATGCTGCTCCTAAAAACAATGAAGCAGTAATAGGCCCTCCCAAACCACGAAAAGATAGTGGGGATGCTAAAAATGGAGGATACAAGGCAATCGCGCTAAGAGAAACATACTCCCAAGGGAAAGACTTTTTCTTTATCACGACATCGCTTTCGTATGAAGTAGTGAAGGAATATCCAGATGGGATCTATGTGGAAGTCAAAAACAGAGAAAATACTGATTAAATTGGGATCTTCAAGAAAAGAGATCTTTAGAGAATTAATCTCAATGCGATACCTTCTAATGATAATCTCATCAACAACAGTAGCAACACAGCA
>Ga0302284_1001322_pt1 | contig 11242 bp, 9 predicted proteins | sample III_Fen_E2_1_FD_198760 | JGI IMG/M metagenome (GOLD analysis project Ga0302284, IMG submission 198760) | Peat permafrost microbial communities from Stordalen Mire near Abisko, Sweden - III_Fen_E2_1 | ecosystem: Environmental > Terrestrial > Soil > Wetlands > Permafrost | place: Sweden: Abisko...
GATTATCTAATTAAACCTTTTGCTTTTGATCGTTTTGTGAAATCAGTTAACAAAGCCGATATGTTACTGAAGTTAAATAATTTACAAAGCAACACATGCGATAATCGATCTAGAGTTATATCAGATTTTCTTATGATAAAAATTGAATACAATACAAAAAGAGTAGACCTGGATGATATATTATTTATTGAAGGAATGAAGGATTACATTAAGCTATATACAGGAACCAGACCTCTTTTAACCAAGACCACACTAAAAAATATTAATGAAAAGCTTCCGGCAGATCGTTTTCTGAGGGTACATAAATCTTTTATTGTATCTCTCTCAAAGATTGAGTCGATTGAAAATAACAGGATCCGGATAGGAGAACACCGCATTCCTGTCGGTGAATTATTTAAATCTCAATTTTATAGTATAGTTAATCAGAACTTAATCTGATCTTTTAAAGAAACAATCTCTTCATAAACCACAGGTCTTTAAGTGATATATCAATATTAAGTTTGTAAAAATTCTCTTTTATCAGACCATCGTTTTTAGTACCATTCTGTCCTATCTCAAATGAAATGTTTATTACATTTAACCTTCCTCCTACAGGAAGACCTGTCCCAAATGAGATTGATCTGTAACTGATCGGATTCTGATCAATAATTAAATAAGATTCGCTGTATTCAGCACCAAATCTGTAAAAAATAATATTATTGTTACTTCTGCTATTACCAAAAGATGCATATTCAAGCCCAAGGGAATACCGGGTACTGTTCCTGGTTCGCATAAGTGATTGGTTAAAATTTATTTCTGACCAATATTCTCTTTCATAATCAATTCCTGCCCTGAAAGATTTTTCGCTTACAGCTAATCCGACTCCAAGATTCCTGGGTATTCTGAATTCTTTTTTTTGGGTCTTTAGTTCTTCAAATGAACTAGCTGTTGTAATGGATGATTCACTGTTGGTTCTCAGGGTTTTACCATTTCCATAGATAATCCCTATGCTGTAGTCCCATTTGTTTCCTTTGATCTTATAATTCAACCCGTAATCGAGATAGAAGTTGGAGAAAGTATTTTTATCCTTATAGGAGTATAAACCATCTGATGAAGCTTCAGTCCGGTTGATGGAACCAAAAAGGAAAGACGCATTCACCCCAAGAAAAAGATTGTTTGAAAGTTCGTAAGAATTTCCGAGATAAACTTTGTTAACTCCCCCATCTCCTTCAAATGTCTTGTTAAATTCTGAGTTACTTCCCTCAATATTAGAAGTGGTATTTATTTTATACCCTACAGAGCTATAGGGAACAATGCCAAAACTGGTACCCACTCTGGGTACAGATCTGAAACTCATCGTAAAATACTTAAGATTTGCATCGAATAATGCCTGATTGCTGGACTTTGTTCTATAAGAAGTGTACTTTGCAAACAGTCCGATATCAAAAAGAGTTTGAAGACTGTCTAATCCTCCATAAGAAGCCGGATTTACAGTATTCAGAGTAGTACCCGATAAAAATGCAATGCCGGTCCCCCCAAGGGCACTACTTGTACCTGCACAATTGCCTGCCTGAGTGCCCATGCCAAAAATGGAATAAGGTGAGGAAGTAAGTTGTGAATGAGCTGTCTCGATTGTGCAAAAGACAATAATTAATAGCAGAACATTATTTTTTAATTTATTAAACATAATCAGACTAATAAGTTACATAATAAAGTTTCAGCTTCACCCTGGGAGCTTTACCTTCAATCTCCAACCGGTCAATTGTGGAATATAATTTTTTCTGGACAACACCTACAAATATCCCATGATCATAATTGAAATAATTGTCCGCCAATTCATTTGAAATAAAAGGAGTTATGTCAAAAGTGTAGCTGGTATTTTCATTATATAATTTATCAAGAACAAATGTTCCTTTCACCGGATTCCCGGACCGATCTGACAGATATCCATTAATATCGTTATGTTTATCCGTGTCATACAGATAGAGATTTTCCGGTAAAATGAAACGGTCGTAGCTATCTTTAACCGGAACAATAATCAGATCAGCTTTCAACAGTTTCCATCTGTTTTTCAGAAAGAGATCCTGCAAAGTCGGAAACTGGATTTTCGGTAATAATCCAATCCCGGCCTGCATGTAGCATCTGCCATCAGATTGCTGACTTAATATTCTATGATTTGCTAAAGAATCAATAGCAGCCAGTCTGCTTTTGGCAAAATCATGTTGTATGTTATTAAATTGTCGGGTATCGCTGGACAATTTAATGGAGATAACATAGTTTTTTACTGTTTCATCAGTCACATGATAATAAATCTTAAAATATGTGTGTGACGAATCCGCATCAAACCCGAGAACTGCATTGTTATTCTCATTGCCAGAAGTAAGAACAAACCCTTTAATATAATCCAGGAATAGATCACTTGAGCTTACATTATTATCTTTATTTTTAAATAAGGTGAAAAGGGTATCTCCGTATTCATTAACATGGATTCTTAGAATGCTATCTGAGGAGGTAGGATTGGGATAGAAGAGCTTGCTTCCGATTGCGTCTTTTGCATATTCGAATTTTGAAACATTATACAATGAACCATTGCTGTTAAGCGTAATATTTTCTTTAAGCTGGTGGATGCTCACGGACATCAGAGCTGTTGTGTCACCGTAAGAGTATCCTGAGTATGACAAAAAGAAAGTACACGAATCATATATTGCTTTTTCACTGATCTCAGAATAAGACGGTAATCCCACTTCAAAATAATTTGTGCAGGTTATTTTCCCGAATTCATTATCTTTATAATTACCAACCAAAGCAACTCCGGTTGCTGATGTCAACAAAGAATCGAGCAACACTGTGGATAAATCAACTCTGAAAGTATCCGTTAATACCATGTTTGTCTGAGATTCAACAAAATCGCTTCCGAGCGAAAATTTATTTGCATTTGAACATGAGATGCAGAAAGCTGATAAAAGAAAAAGAATAAAACACAGGTAAAAAAAAATTTTGCTGCCCATTTTTTCATTATTAATGAATACCTGACCATCATTGCAATTATAATTTGTACAAATAAAAATCATCCGGTACTTAAAACAAAGCATAGTGTACAAACAAGGCAAAAGAGTAGACTTACAGGCACAATGGAAAGATATTATGCAAACCGGGAATAGCTTTTTCTTTCATAATTGATGTTCGAGTACAAACATTATCGATTAATAGCACTTGATGGTCTACGTATTCGGGCAATATATCTACTACCCTTTTATTTATATCCTGCTTCAGATAAGTTTGTTTCATTATTAATTAAAATAGTGTAAAATGAAACAAAAAACGATAATGCTTTTTGCTCTGCTATTCTTATTTATGCTTACTTTCTCATTCTTAAATTCATGTTCAAAGGATGATACAAATGATCTGGTTGGAAACTGGGTGTCTGTATCTGATTTTGATGGTTTGCCACGAAGTGATGCCGTAGGCTTTTCAATTGGCACTAAAGGATATGTAGGCACCGGCTATGATGGAGATAAAAGGCTAAATGATTTTTGGGAATATGACGTTGATAAAAATTCATGGTCCCAAAAGGCTGACTTCCCTGGAATTGCCAGAAATGCCGCAGTCGGTTTTGCTACTGATACAAAGGGATATATAGGGACAGGCTATGATGGCAAGAACAAATTAAATGATTTCTGGGAATATGATCCCGGGACAAATACATGGAATAGAAGGGCTGATTTTGGAGGTTCTCCAAGATATTCTGCTGTAGCGATGTCAATTAACAATAAAGGTTATATAGGAACCGGATATGATGGTAACTTTCTAAAGGATTTATGGGAATATGACCCCGAAAATGATACATGGACACAAAGAACCAGTATAGGGGGGAGCAAAAGAACAGATGCTGCAAGTATGGTCATTGATGGGAAAGGCTATATTCTCACAGGAATAGATAACGGAGTTTATCAGACCGATATGTGGGAGTATGACCCGGGGACAGATGTGTGGACTAAAATGAGGGCAATCACAAATTCCAGTAGTGAAAATTATGATGATAAATATAAAACAATAGTCGGAACATCGAAGGTAGGATTTTCAATAAATGGGAAAGGATATCTTGCAACCGGAGGTCAGAGCGCTAGCAAAGATGTCTGGGAATATAATCCCATAACTGATCTTTGGACTGAAAAAACCGGATTTGAAGGAAGCGCAAGAGCAGATGCCGTTGGCTTTGCTATAGGAAATCTGGGCTATATAACTACCGGTAAAAGCGGATCTTATTATTTTGATGACATATGGTCGTTTTATCCTGATGCCGAATATGACAAGAATGATAAATAAAAAGTTCTTCCCTGGGGTCGTAACCTTCATTTTATTGACAGTAATTGCAGTTTTTTACATAACGCGAGAACAAAAATACCAGATATATCTTTATAAAACTGAACAGGGTTGGGGTTATGATATTTCCTTTCAGAAGAAACTATTTATCCATCAGCCTTTTATGCCTGCCGTGAAAGGGCAGGTTGCTTTCACTGACAGGAAATCTGCAAGAAAAACGGCAGTTTTGGTTGTGAAAAAACTCAGGCATAACCAATTACCCGGTATTTCAACAGATGAATTAAAATCCATAGTTAGGTTTTGAAATCAGCAGTAGGTCTTTTCATTTTTTTAAGGCTTTGGAATCTCCAAAGCCTTTTTTTCACTTATCGAAACGGGCATATAACTGCATCATTAGCAAATCGACGTCAGCAGAACATTAATTAGTAAGTGATTTTTCTTATTTTTGTCTCACAAAAATAAGAAGTATTAATATAAGCATATATGCCATCAATATCAGATAAAGGCAAGTCAATGCCTGCATCACCAATAAGAAAACTTGTTCCGTATTCAGAAGAAGCAAAACGTAAAGGGAGAAAGGTATATCATCTTAATATAGGACAACCTGATATACCTACACCCGAGGTGGCTCTTAAAGCATTGCGCAATATTAATCTGAAGGTGATCGAATACAGCCATTCGGCAGGTAATGAATCGTATCGCCGCAAGCTCGCGGTTTATTATCAGAAGATAGGAATAAATATTGACCATACTGAAATGCTGATTACCACTGGCGGATCAGAGGCAATTCTTTTTGCACTGATGGCATGTGTAAACCCGGGTGAAGAAGTTATTACTCCTGAACCATTCTATGCAAATTACAATGGTTTTGCCACGACTGCCGGGATAAAGATTGTTCCTGTAACATCATATATAAAAGATGATTTTGCCCTCCCTCCGATTGAGGATATTGAAAAAAAAATAACCTCAAAAACGAAGGGTATCATTGTCTGCAATCCCAATAATCCTACAGGTTATCTCTATTCAAAGAATGAACTTCTTCATCTGAAAGAGATAGTAAAGAAACATGATATTTTCCTGTTTTCCGATGAGGCATACAGGGAGTTTTGCTATGATGGCGCAGAACATTTCTCTGCGATGAATCTGGAGGGAATTGAGAATAATGTAATCCTTCTAGATTCAGTATCAAAACGATACAGTGAATGTGGAGTCAGGATAGGTGCACTGATTACAAAAAACAAAGAGATCATATCAACTGCCCTCAAATTTGCACAGGCCCGCCTCTCACCTCCGGGACTCGGACAAATAGTAGGAGAAGCGTCAATTGATACACCCGACTCATATTTTAAAGAGGTTAACAGAGAGTATACCGCTCGAAGAGATTATATGGTTGAAGCACTTAATAAAATCCCGGGTGTTTATTGTCCTAAACCAAAAGGAGCATTTTACACGGTTGTAAAACTACCGGTAAGTGATACAGACAAATTTGCTCAATGGCTGCTTGAGGAGTTTGAGTATAAGAATCAAACCGTCATGGTTGCTCCGGCATCTGGGTTCTATTCCACTCCGGGATCAGGTAAAAACGAGGTCCGTATAGCCTACGTTTTAAAAATAGAGGATCTGAAGAATGCGATTCTGGTTCTGGAAGAGGCACTAAAAGTGTATCCTGGAAGGTTGTAATAATGACTCAAAGGCTTAACGGCTCAAAGGCGCAACGGAATAAATTATGGATTATTGCGAATTAACTCTGACTTTCAGCAGGTTTGACAATATGCCTTGAGCAGAAGTAAACAAGTTCGTTCATTTCTGTCATATCAACAATTTTAAAGCCATTTTTCTGCAACATTTCCGAAACATATCTTTTATCCAGCTCGCTGTCTGTTTTAGAATCCAGCAGATTAATCACATTTTTGGTCAATCTTGAGATCAATCCATTAGCCTTTATGGTTCTGTAGTCAGAAAAACAGCCTATGAAAATTACATCAGGTGGCAAAATGTTATGCAGGGATTCAAGAAAAATTTCTACATCTTTTATCAGGTTGAGCTTTTTGAGTATTAACAGCGTCTTTATGGCCTTAAAGTCATTTTTATCAAAATAAAAAAAATGATCGGGATAGATTATCAGAATATCAGGATCCTGAATAAGTTTAAAATTTTTAAGATAATTGAAAAACATTATCCCTCCCTCAACTGTCAGTCCAAAATTGTCGGGGCTGAACACGGGCTTTTCAGAAGATACTTTTTTTGTATAACTGACAGTATTTTCGTTTTCGCTATTTAATAGGCTATTACTCAAGATAAAGGATAATTGTAAAAAGTCTAAATTTAAATTTAGGTCAAAATCAGTTGCAAACAATGTTTATGAGCTAAAGGTACAAAAAAAAGTTAACATTTATAGAAAATTTGGGTGTTGTTCTATTTTTTGTGGATAAAGGCTGACAGTGAAAACCCTAATCAATCGAGTAGAGCCATGCGGAGGGGTCAATATCACGCTGGAACTCTTTCAGGAACGATTTCGCCTCGGATATATTTTCAAAAGACTTTATTGAAACCAATTCAACCCTGGCTCTGTTCCTGCCGGTCCCAATAATAATCTCCGCTTTATACCCTTTGCTGAAATATTGTCTTGCACGCAGTACCGCGTTTTCATGACTGGCGAAACTGCCGGCTATTATTTTGTAGCCATTCCCTGATTTATTCTGATTAATATTTTGTTTCTCTGGTTTTACAGATGAATTCCGGTCTGGTTCCCCGGGAACTTTACTGTTCACCTGAATTCTTTTCGAAGAGTCGGAGATAATCTTATTGTCCTGGTTTGAATAAAATAGTTCCATTGTCAGTGATCTATTCCAAGGGATTCTTTCCGCTCTGAAAAGCTTGAAAGAAGAAAGTAATAATGACATTGAAATCATGATTATTACATAAGACCATCTTCTAATCTTGTATCTGAAATCAGGCATTATAGTTTATAATTTTTAGAATAGTTCAAAAATACAAAATCTTTGAGGTATTACAATAAATATTATCTTTGGTTGTTCTAAAGAGGGAAAAGGAATACATTTGAATGGCTCAGAAATTTGTCAATCAGTCTTTAAGCGAATTCTCTGACTTAAATACAGATGTTTACGTTCTGAGGCGTGCATAGTCTTTGAAATGTGTGAATTGTATAAATTTTTTCCAAAGTTATGTAATGTACCATTTAATGATCATTGTCAACTTTGCACATAAATTATTACACAAATAAACAGATGAAAAAGATGTATAATTTTCTGGGCCGTATTCTATTAATAATATTTTCTGTCTTTGCATATGTTCCGGCTCTGATAATTCTGATTATTTCAGATATTAGAGAAGAACGCAGAATAAGGCATAGCCTCGAAAATAATAATTTAGTGAAATTTTCACACAAGAAAGGTACAAAGTCAAAACCGACTATCTCCGCTTCCTATCAATTTGTCTCTGATTCTGTTTAATCTGTTTCTTTCCGCACCAGGAAAACTTCAATCTAATTCAGGAGTTCAGTACTAACATTTATAAATACTTCTCTAAGCTTTATTTAAAAGCAGTAAAACGATTTATTCATATAACAGATATCTCTTCCTGATTTTAGAAAATCTAGCCAACCCCTCTTTCCAAGTAGCTTTGATCTCTCTGGTGCTCATCCCCTTCTGAATCTGCTCCCTTAAAACCGGTCCTCCTGCAAGTACATCGAAATAATTGTTAAAGAATTTTTCCTTTTTCGGAAAATCATTATAAGCTTTTATCAGCCATTCGAGATTAAGTTCAGGCTTTGGGACAAGGTTCATTTTAATTGCATCTCTAAGGTCGGTTCCAAAACATTTGACACCCATTAGCGGCGGATTCCTCGCGCCTGCAGTACTTTCGGGAGTGAAACTGAAACCCCTGTCTGGTAGATCGGGACTTCCAAATGCCTGGAATGGGAATGATGTACCGCGACCCAGAGAAAGAGTGGTTCCCTCAAAAAAACATAGTGATGGATAAAGATAAACCGAGGTCTGATTTGGCAGGTTTGGAGATGGTTTGACAGGAAGCTCATATAGAGTACTATGTTTATAGTTCTTACATTTAATAACCACAAGGTCGCATTTTATACCACCTTTTAGCCAGGATTCACCATTCAGCATACCAGCATACTCTCCGACTGTCATCCCATGAACGACAGGGACAGGATCCATCCCAACAAAGGAACTATATTCTGTATCGAGAATATTTCCGTCAAAATAAAACCCATTTGGATTTGGCCTGTCAAGAATGATGCATCTGATTTTGTTTTCTGCACATGCTTCAAGAAGATAATGCAAAGTAGAGATATATGTATAAAAACGGGTACCTACGTCCTGAATGTCAAAGAGTACAACATCTATTCCCGCAAGATCTTCTTTGGTAGGCTTCAGATGATTCCCGTAGAGGCTTACAATTCTTACACCGGTATCAGTATCTTTTCCGTTTTCAATCGTTTCACCGGCATCTGCCAGGTTTCTGAAACCGTGCTCAGGAGCAAATATGACATTTATACTGAGGCCAATCCTCAAAAGGGTGTCCACAAGATGTTTATGGCCCACCATGGAGGTCTGATTTGCCAGTACGGCAACTGATTTGCCTGTGAGCAGGCCTTTGTACTGTTCAATCTGATTTGCACCCGGAATAGGAAGTTTGTTCTCCTCTATACATTTAGAAGGCATACATATCAGGGTCGAAAATGCTAGTGCCAAAAGAATTTTATGCATCGTTTTTTGTTTTGTATCTGTAAATCTATGATTTTTTTTTAATCTCTGTGGTTCTCAATGGTCCCGATAGCTATCGGGACTCTGTGTCACTCTGTGAAATAAAAAATAAGGAATGACACAGAGGGTCACAGAGTATTCACTGAGTTGCACAGAGGATTTTACCTTTAATTTCTTAAATTTGGGGACTTTTCAGAATAATGAATTTACCATATTTCATAGCACAACGGCTGATTAAAGGAAGACGTGAAGAGACTTCGTTTTCACGCCCGATAAATGTAATAGCAATTATCGGTATTGCTATGGGCCTGGCTGTGATGATTCTGTCAGTTTCCATTCTCACAGGTTTTAAACAGCAGATCAGGGAAAAAGTAGTCGGATTCGGATCACATATTCAGATATTGAATTTCGATTCTAATATTTCATTCGAAACCACCCCTATAAGTGATACGCAGAAATTTATTCCCGCTATAAAAAAGATTCCAGGTATAGAACATATCCAGGTATTTGCGACCAAGGCCGGGATAATAAGAACAGATGAAGATATTCAGGGTGTTGTCCTAAAAGGAATAGGAAGCGATTTTGACTGGAATTATTTTAAAAGCAACATGGTGGAAGGCTCTGCCTTTGCAGTCTCGGATACCGGGCTTCCCAATAATAATGTGATAATATCAAAAAAGATAGCCAGTATGTTAAGACTGAAAAAAGGCAATTCTTTTACGATGCTTTTTATCCAGGATCCGCCCAGAATGAGAAAATTTACAATCAGTGGAATTTATGAGACAAGCCTCGAAGAATTTGACAAGATGTATGTGTTCTGCGATATCGGTCAGATAAAAAGGCTCAACGGATGGAAAGATAACCAGGTCAGCGGGTTTGAGATCTTTATTAATGATTTTGACAAACTCGATGAAATGACTTCAGAAGTGAGAGATGCTGTAGGCTATAAAATAACGGAAGAGGATGCAAAGTTTAAAGTGACTAACATCAGAATACGGTATCCACAAATCTTTGACTGGCTCAATTTTCAGGATGTGAATGTCATAGTAATCATCTTACTGATGCTAATTGTTGCAGGATTCAATATGATCTCGAGTCTGCTTATCCTCATCCTTGAAAAAACCAATATGATAGGTGTTCTAAAATCGCTTGGCGCTGAAGACAAAACAATACGAAGAATGTTTCTTTATCAGGCAGCATATCTTATCGGCAAGGGATTATTCTGGGGCAATTTTATTGGTATTGGGATTGCCTGGCTTCAACTTAAAACCGGAGTGATTACTCTCGATGCTTCTTCTTACTATATTAAAACAGTTCCTGTTAATCTTGAACTTATACACATACTTATACTCAATGCCGGAACAATGGCTGTTATCATATCAATGCTTATTGTACCATCGCAGTTAATAACCAGGATCACACCGGTCAGGGCAATAAGATATGACTAGAAGCTCAGGCAAAAAACCGTTTCCTTTCCGGGCACCGATTTCACTTTTAGGTTTCCTCCATGCACTTTCATTATCTGTCTTGAGATACTCAGGCCTATACCGGAACCATTTTGACGCGTGGTAAAGAACGGAACAAATATTTCATCAAGGTTTTCGGCAGTAATACCCGAACCATTGTCAATTACGCATATTTCAGGATGGTTATTTAAACAATCGGAAACAACGATCGTTATCTTTGTATCAGCGTTATTTTCGTTTGCTTCCAGTGCATTTTTAAGCAGATTAATCAATACCTGTGAAATAAGATTCTGATCCGCAAATATTTCGAGTTCTGGATTTGCCAGCGATATTGACAGATCAGAGCTTCCACTCATTTCAAGTGAATTATAAAGGACCTGTACGCGCCTCATCAATTCGGAAACTTTGAATAACTTCTTAACCGGTTCGGGCACACGGGTCAGTTTCCTGTATGATTCAACAAATGACATGAGTCCATTTCCCTGCTCCTTAATAACATTCAGCCCCAGCAAAGTGGTGGCTATTGTCTTCGCATTTACGTGTCCCGGAGATATAGGTTTTCCTTCTGAACTGAAAATATTAGACAGACTCTCCGAAAGTGATGTAATGGGAGTAATTGAGTTCATGATTTCATGCATCAGAACCCTTATAAGCTTCATCCACGAATCGATCTCTTTTTCATCAAGCTCATTTTTGATATCCTGGATTGAAAGAATTACCAGTTCATCT
>Ga0302284_1001326_pt1 | contig 11219 bp, 10 predicted proteins | sample III_Fen_E2_1_FD_198760 | JGI IMG/M metagenome (GOLD analysis project Ga0302284, IMG submission 198760) | Peat permafrost microbial communities from Stordalen Mire near Abisko, Sweden - III_Fen_E2_1 | ecosystem: Environmental > Terrestrial > Soil > Wetlands > Permafrost | place: Sweden: Abisko...
CTCCTTTTCTCCATTCTTTTTATCTCTAGCCCATAGGATAAGTTCAATCTCAGGGTTGAAGACACCTTCACCGATCTGATGACCGTTTCTTTCTTCGTTACTGCTGTCCCCATGTTGATTATTCTTTTCGACTTCTCTTTTTTCGGCTTCCAATAATTATCTATCTAATTCTCGTTCTTCTTCAGCAAGGCTTCGCTTGTTTTATTAATTCTACCTGGTGGATCTTCGATTTGAGCTCCTAATGCAAACAAAATAATGCAAAAAACAATTCAAGACATTCAATTTAAGCAGTGTTTTTTGGTAAAGCTACCCAAATTACACTGTATTGCTATGATTATCAAATGAATATTTAACATTTATTTTCTTATGATTTGTATTACCTTATTTTTACTTATTTTTCATCAGAGCTTTCTGAATTCTCCCCGCTGGATTCATTCATATACCTATTGAAAACGAATTATAAAAATTTCAAAAGAAAAATCAATATCTTCTAATAAGTTTGCCAAATAATTAAAACCTGCTGACTTTTTTTTGTATCACAAATTTCAATCAAAATTCCCTCTTAATAATTTCTATTAAAGTCAAGCTAGAATTTCCTTCCTCCTCCTCTCCCTTTCTTTATTATCTGCCTTTTCCTTTTTCTTTACACTTCTCATAAGTTTTCTTTCAAATTCCCTAGATATTATTTACCCCCCCTTTGTTTTTTGTTTTTTTTTGCAAAATATTTACTCTTTTAAACTCAAAATATTTTTATTTACGCTAATTTGTTCCCTCGAGGCTATCTCCGAGTTACCCTTTGCTTCTACACTTCAGAATAGCTTTCATCTTCTTCCAAAGAACTAGAGCTATGTGCTGAACTTTCCGACGATGACATCTCGTTGCTTTTTTTCTTTTAGCTGGTCTGTAATTTTTTTTACGAATTTTAATCAAAATACACTTCCCAGCTGTCTCTGCTGTCAGTATTTAATTCGGTATCAAACTGCTCTTCTTTCAATTTCCATCAGGAAAGGAATATCATTAACTGAATTTCCTCTCTCTTCTGCATGGGCTCTCACTTTTGATTCAAATTACTAACCCATTTGATCAAATTCCCGCCATTTGGAAGTTCACACGCACTTTTCTCTCTGCATGTGCTTTTGGTTCCAATTTTATTGTTCATTCTTTTTCAAGAATTTAAAGACCATGTGTGTGTGTATTTATTTATCTTTCAAACCCCTCAAGTTCTGATTTTCCCTACATTCTTATATTTGTCTTCTCTTTTGTCATTTTAAATTTCTCTCTCTCTCTCATAAGCCCAAATACAAGTAATTAATAAAACTATTTCTTTAAGAATAATTGTAAAATAGTTGTTGTATTTAATTTCATTCTAGCGTGCTTTCATTTTTATATTTTATCCTTTCTGATACCGACTATCTTTTCAGATCAACTTTAGACAATATTGTTTCAAAAATCTTTCATTTCATCCATTCTTTCAAGACCCTTAAAACTCCTTTTTCCTCCCTTTGGTCATCTACTTGTTCCCCCTGGTTCATCTGTGTATTTTGTGCTTTTACCATACATATTATCTCATTTTTTTGGAGTTTAAAAACTGACTTGACACCTTTTTGTTTCAAAGTTTTATGTTTTATTTTTTCTTTTTTATCTTCTTACAAGAATATCCATAGCCAATAGCTATGAAACTCCGCATCACTGGCATTATTTTTATTTACTTTTCATATAATAATTATCTTTATCTTTCTTGTTATTATTTTTTTTTATTATTATTGTTCTGCGAAAATCAGCTGAACCCATATCCAAGACAAATATATTTCAATATTTTAACATTTAAAATGGTTATCAACCAAACTTCTGTTTAATTAACACTATTTTAATAGTATTTTTACATTATTGTTACACTTGAAATTAAAGAAAAGTAATACTGAATATCTTCATTTCAAGGATATCTTTAGAGATCATTTTCATAACTGCTTGGCTTTTTAAATAGTCTCTCAAAAGGTATTTTATTTTGAATGTGCGATTTTGTATATTTTCTTTTTATGCATTCATGATTTTTTTCTTAGAATCCTGATCAATTAAAGTAACTATCGGAGAGAGGACTATTAACAAATAATTCCACAATCCTAATTTGTTTAATTTAAGCTAATAAATGAGTGAACAGAGCAGTCAACGAGTCTCAGATCTCATTAAGCGAGGAAAAGAGAAAAAAGAAGCAGGCAATGTAAAGGAAGATATTGTAGTTACTCTCGATGATGTCAAAGTCTACTTGCAAGAGCATAAAGAATTGTTGATGCATGATAAAAATAAATTCACTGCTGAAACGTAAGAAACAATCCATAGGAAATGTTGAAAAAAAGTTACAAATCTAATGGGAATTTATTTACAAACACTTAGTCTGATGATGCTACTTGATAACGATAAACTTGCAGCATTGGAAGATGAGTTTAATGAGCATCCTAATGGCATTGAATTATCGAATTTCGTTTGGCTGATGAAATGTGCGATTTTACACTCTGAAGATGAGAAATATGAATTGATTAATGGACTGATTAAGCTCTTTACTGATATCGACATTAATGGTGATCATCACATGGAATGGAGTGAATTCACACAATACATCATTGACGCTGTGATTGGAGAAAAAGAAGCTAAATTCTTTGATGGTAAACTTTGAAATATTTTTGTTTTCTTTTGGGGCAATTTTCCAGCGAAAAACCACTTTGATTTTAAACTAATACAAAAGCTAGATTCGAACGAGAAAGGGAACTTACTGAAAATGAAATCTTCGACAGAGCTTACTCAAAGAAAACAAAGAGATATTTCCCATGCAAGTATTTTGACAATTCCACTCATCAAAATCATGTCCGAAAAGCTATGTACTCTCCTCATTCCAATGCGATAGTATGTCTGGAGCAGAATTCCCCAAAACTTAAGTTTTATACAGTGGACTGCAAAGAATTTGAAGTTGGAAAAAAGAAATTCGTCTTAGAACCACCGGTTGAAGAAAAACAACGACCTTTTATTCTAGATTTTACTATTGCTGAGTCACTCAACACTGTAAAAAAATGCTTCTTTTATGAATGATCTTCTTATTGGCTTTTTTCTTCTTCTCTAGATTGTTGCGACAACTTCCGATAGATAATTCTTTTTCTGGGAAAATAACCTAACAAACAAAGTAACCAAAAATTTTTAGCTTGAAGTATTGCAGACAGGCATATGGTACCTTCCAGTTCATAAACTTTGGATATCTGCTGGAGCGGACTATAATATTAGAACCTGGAAATTCTCTGAAGCTAAAGATCAATCGAAAATTATAGCAGATAAAATGATGTTTGCTCATCTGAAGATTATCACTTCCATCGAAGAACTAATCTCTCCCAGATTAATCGCTAGTGGATCGCTAGATGGCCATATTAAACTCTGGGATCTCACTGACCCTTCTAACCCTCCGATTCTCTTAACAGAACTCAGAGATCCAAATTAAGATACTCGAGGAGTACTTGGTCTGTCATATTCTGGACATTACGGATCGAATCTCTTAAGTTATGGTTTTGAATTACACATTAATATTTGGTGTCCTGAAGTATCGATCACAAGGGCTTTTATTGGAAAGCTGGAAGGACACAGTAGTTTAGTTTAAATATGTAAATTCATGGATATGTCACCAAATGTGATTTCCATTGATGATAAATGCAACGTCCGCATATGGGATATCAGAGGAATGAATACAATTCAAGTCATAAACTCAGATGGGTAAAACAATATCACACTTATTATCAGGATGTTCAGAGTTTATTGTTGTTTTTTAGGTCCTTTTCAGTAATATATGATGTCGCTATTCTAAGTTAGAAATACGATATGTTTGTCCTTGCTGGAAAACGATTGGCGTATTATGAAAATTCAATGTATCGAGATTAAGCCAAGACAATTAATGAAGATGTATATCCTCTCTCAGTAGATTTCAACACTTATTTCAACTAATTCTGTGTCATTACAAAGTAACAAAAAATGAGAAAATTAGAATAGTTTAGGTATCTTTTTTGTTTATTTTTTCACTAGGAACGACATGCGAGTCTACGATGCTATGACAGGAAAGCTCAAAAGAGTCTTTAATGATCTTGTTGATGAGAAATTCCCAGTGGATCTCTCAACTTTTTGTCTGGGAGCAAGGCAAAGAAAATTTTTTGTTGCAGACAACATCGGGCTAATCAGGCAGTATAATATGAAAAACGGAGAATTTTTAAAATCAGCAAATACTTTAAATGAAACGGAGAGCTCAGAATTCACGAAGAAACAATCGAACGTGAAGAAGAAAGAAAATAATCAAATATCTCAGCTACTTTACATTCCAGAGGAGAAACTTCTCATTGGTTCATTTTATGATTCTACAATTCGCATCTATGATGAAGAAGAATCTGAAGAAACTGTGCTGCTCAAAGTAAAAGAAATTTAAGATTATTTCAGTTGAAGCAATGAATAAACTATGATTGTATTGTGATTTGTAAAGCTAATATTGCGTTTGATCTTGAAAATAAGGTGATGACTGGAGGGCATAAGGATTCTGAAATCACAGCGATGGTTTTTTCTGAAAAATTTTCCCTAATCGCAACAGGGTCAACAAATGGCAGAATTGCTATCTGGGAATTTGATTCAGGAAAGCTTGAGAACATCCTAGTAGCTAGAGAAAAAGGAGAAATAACTTGTCTCTCTTTCGGTGAGCCATATCCCGTTATCATCAGTGTAGGAGCCAGTGGAGTTGTTAACATTTGGGGAATCAAAGGAGCACCTCCTTAATATCGGTATAAAAGCATAGGTAAAATAAACAAAATAAATATTTTAACCTTCTTTTGTTCATAATTTCATTTAGAATTGTCTTAATATTTTTTCAATTTTGTTTGTTCTTCTAGCGAGATTTGTCAATAGTTATTGGGAAAGTGATACTCTTTTTACTAAAGTCCCGATTACATTCATGGCATGCGAGACTTCAATCCAAGAAGGAATCCAGAAAGAATTTATCATCGACAGCATTGCACCTATCTAAAGAAGCAGTTTCGATCCAGTCATGAAAGAAGAAAAAAAAGATGAAAGCAAAGGCATGAAAAAGAGAGATACATATAATTTCACTGGACAAGCAGCTGCATTTCAGGTGCAAAACAGCAGCACTCATTTTGTGACACTCTAAAATGATACTGAAAAAGGAGGATAGTAGTCTCCTCACAACGATGAAAACGAAGGCTAGTAAAAACAGTAATAAAAAAAAATATTTGACACCCAAGCAGATTATCAAGCATACTACGATGCATATGCTAAGACGCTTTCGTCCAAAAAAAGAAGATTTTTCCTTCTTATCGGTGATTAAAAGGGCATGTTCCATCTGCTCAATCTCACTGAGGTTCTCCAGAAAAGAAATATTCTGCCATTAAGGGATGAGAAGAAAAAGAAATATTTTTAGCTCCGCAGAAAAGATTTCATAAATGCTTAGAAGTCTGTCGATAACATCTTATCTGCACCTGATCGTCGAGGAGAAAAGCTGCCTCCGTACACACATTTCTACAATTCAGTGTTGGTTAATCGATGGGAGGCACATTCTGGAGCAATTAACTATATGCTCCGTATACCTGAACCACTGTGCTATGCTTCTTGCTCTTTGGACAAGACAATAAAAATATGGTCCCTGCAAGCGAAATGCTGGGGGAAAGTAATAACAATCTTCAAAGTTTCTTATTGATAAATCACAATATTCATCTAATTTCTTACAACTTACATTGTTTTGGTGTGTAAAAGATTTAACTCAATAAATTTGGACGTAACGAATGGAACTTCCCTTACGACTGGGTAGAAAAGAAGCTCAAAGATATGGAGGAAGTATTCGATTAGCTTGATACGCTTGACCATGAAACATTAGATGAGCAACAAAAAGAGAAAGTCAAGATGAAATATTTGAATCACTAATTCTTCTAAGAACACACTAGCGAAGAAATCCAAGCAATCAAGCATGACTAGTTGTATCCTCCGAAATAACTAACACAAGAGGAAATACTTTAATAAGAGAAAGCGGAACTCTACATTTACCGTCTCAAACCGAAACCATATGTGGATCCAATTTCACAGCTCAGAATGCAAATAAGAGATGAAGACGAATAAGGTAGATTTTAGAAGAAGAAAAATGAGCCTTTTCTGAAAGTTAAGCCAATAGAAAAGGATATGAACCCGATTAAAATGTTTTATAAAATCATTCCTAATGATAAACCTGATTCTTAGTACTCTTCTGTGCAGTTATTGCACAATTAACTGGAGCAAATTGAGCAAGGGGTAAGTCCAAGATTAGATGTGAGATAAGATTCTTCGTTGAAAATGTCAGGTATTATTGATCCTAAAGATTCGCTTGCTAATATTCCGAGAGTGCATTCGTAGTATAAAGCAAATAATAGCCGTTCGTCAAAGAGTAATTATTAGCAATTTCATTTTGTTCTTAGAGAGAGTTGTTTCAACTTTATTTTTGTATTTTTCTTTAAATTTTAGACATAAATCTTGTTAGTAGAGGATCAAAACTAGTTAACTAATAAGGCACAAATACTCTCATAAGCAATAATAGCTAATAGAAATAACAATAATAAAGCATCTAATAATCACAACAATTGTCTAACTCTTAGTAAGTTTAGCCTCAAGGGAGAATATCAGCTTTTACGAGTAACACAAATTAATATAAAGGACCATTTACAAGAGAGCGAGGACAGCATCCATCAACAAGTCTAACAACACTTATCAAGCCATCTTCAGCATTAATGCAACAACGAAAGGATATTTATAAATAATTTAACTTTAACAATAGTAATATTAGACCTTTTACTTAGACTTCCAGGTAACAATTTTAACAATTAAAAGAGAGAGACTCTTTTTGTTATCTCAAATGCTCCTTGTGTGTGTGTGACATGCATCGTTTTATTTTAATAGCTTAGAGGGATTCGCAAGAGACATCCGGTTTTCTTAAGGAGAAGGAAGTCGGCTTGTAAGAATCGCTACAGATTAATATACTTATGAGTAAGCATCCTTAGCACCACTTCAGTTCTTCAAAGATCCTGATCTCATTCAATAGAAAAATAAATTCTATGTGGAATTGGCTCAAAATTTCGATGGGAGATTGAAGAAGAACTTGAGCAAAATGAATGTTGGGGGGAATGATGTACTTAATTACGACAGCGATGATTCGGAAAAGAAACCTAAGAAAAAGTCTGGGAGCATCAAGATAGTTGCAACAAGTACATTCTTGAATAATCCAAATCGCAACAAGCACAAAGTCCTCAAGACAGGAGAAAAGATTTATGTAATTGAGCAGGATGGATGAATCAAACGGGATTGATTTAGAATTAGACTAAAACAGAGAAATTGCCTGGGGAAAACCACATAAATAGAATCTTCAAATTAAAGCAAATAAAAATCAAAGAATAAGTTCGAACTACATAACTACATATTTCCCTACATTTTGAAAAAAGAAATAATTTCGGGTATCATCTATTACAAATATGTATCTCAGTTGTATTAAAATCTCATATGAGTTATTTGAAATATTTCTTATGCATTATTATTATTGTTTTAATGTCTCAATGCTAATTTAGTGATGTAATTCATAGATATTTTTTCTTCAAATTAGCGATCTAAGCTATATTGTATTCTGAATTATTTTGAAGAATAATGGATGAGTTGAATTTGTAGTTTTATTAGAAGACAAAGTATTCTTAAGTTCGCTTTAGCATACAATTTTGAAAATTGATAACTGATAGGAAATAATGAATGATCTTGTGAAGATGGAATGTTTTAAATACTGACAACACACAGGGAAGAAATACACATATTAAATGTTTCTTTGGAAATGTCAGGGAAATGCACTGGAAGAGTTAATGATGGAAATCATATTCTTCATTCAGCTTGAGGAGCGGGGGTAGAAGCAACTTCGGGCTTTCTTTCACCTCTGGGTTCTCTGTCAGTTCTGTCAGCTCTGTCGGGTCTGTCCTTTCTCTCTCTTCTGCCTTCGGGCTTCTGAGCAGTCTTGGCAACCTTAGTGTGGAGCCATTCGGAGTGAACTTCAGTGGGGAGTTCAAGATCCTCGGGCTTGCCCCAGAAGTCGGGTGTGAGGAATCTGTAGGTGTTGGCAAGAGCGTAGTAGGTAGCCTTGAGGAAATTGCCTCTAGTTCTGGTGCAACCTTGAGATGAGGTGTAGATATCTTGGATACCAGAGAATTGGAGGACCTTCTTGGGGATGGGAGCAGCAACGATGCCTGTTCCTCTGGGAGCGGGAACGAGTCTGATTCTGACTGATCCGGACTTACCAGTGATCTTTTGAGGAATGGTGTGAGCGTTAGAGATCTTGTTTCCCCAATATCCCTTTCTAACGGGGACCATGTTGAGCTTGGCGTGGGTGATAGCTCCCTTAATGGCTCCTTGAACTTCCTTAGCAACCTTCCAGCCGAGACCAATGTGTCCGTTGGAGTCACCAACGACGACGAAACCTTTAAATCTGGTTCTTTGACCAGCGCAAGTCTGCTTCTGGACAGGGGTGATTTGGAGAACTTCTTCGGAAAGCTTGTTCTCAGAATCTCTGGGGAAGAAGTGGTCAACAATTTCAGGCTCCTTGATGGGGGCAGCGAACTTGAAGATGTCATCGAGGGAAGCGATCTTTCCGTACTTGACGAGTCTTCCGAGCTTGGTAGCGGGCTACCAGTCAGCCTTGTCACCTAACAATACCAAAAAATTCGAATGAATAACAACCTTCTTTAATATTCATTTATAAATCTAGCAATCCGTTTAAAACATCTAACTTTTCAATCCAATAAACTCTTGTATATTTATGTACCTCTTCTGTCGGGTCTGCCTCCCTTCTTGCCACCGAAGCCTGTTGAGTGTTGCAAATCAATTTGTTAGCATTGCATTCACAAATAAACGATCATAAACATTACCTCTTCTCTCAGTTGGTTTTTCAGCCATTGTTCCTTTTTTTTATTTTAGTTTAGATATTTTATATTTTTCCTTTAATTTTTTTTCTATCAAGAAATAATCCGATCCTTCTTTAGACTTAGTGATGCGTTGTAAATTTGACTCCTTGATCCTCCCGATAAATTTCAATTTTAATTTTTTCTCTTTGTGATTTGTGAGAGATGTCTAATGTATTTTCATTTATCTTTTTTGCATTGCTTCCCAAAAATAAATGAATAAAACGCACATACATGCACATGCGCACATAGAAATTAATTTATTTTGATTTTTCAAACCTTTTATTCCAAAAACATTCTTTTTTCTTCTCAACAAAAGAATATCATATTTTTAATGAAAACAACAAAAAAATACATTTAATTCACTTGAGAATCTCCCCTCCTTTTAGATTCTTAAATTCTCATAGTCCTTTCATTTGTTATGCCTAAAACTCTTCTATTTTTCACAAAGAGCTGATTTTCAAAAAAAGATATCTTCAAAGTAATGATGTTAATTAACCAGGCAGACAATGAAGAGAGAAAAGTTGACTAATTTTCAAAAAAGAGCAAAATATTATGAAAAATTCATTCTATCCATAAAAAGAGATAGAGGATTTTTTAGATTTTGAATCCAAAAGAGTTGATTTTCCAGCTACAGAGAGTTTAAACTGTATTGCATTCAAATCATATAAATTTGATTCGAATTAGATTTCAAAAATGTCTTTATGTAGTTGTTTGAGGTTTTTTCATAAGCGTGAATAAATCTTTTACATAATTTTCGGATTAATTGAAGTTTACTCAAGGTTTTTTCGAAAGAACAAAAAGATTTTTGAGAATCGTAGTTAAAGTGGTAAGCAAAAATAATCAAAAATAGAAACAATTTTTGATTTTTTTGTTGGCTGGGAGAGAAGATTAACTGAAAAAAAAAAAGAAGTGAAAATCTTCATACATTAGCAAGGCGTTGCAAGCATCTCGAAAAATTAACTACAAACACCAAAGACAATGCAGAGGGTGATTGCACAGTTAAGTGAGACAAAAGATCCTAAGCTGTTCAATAAGAAGATGAATAAATTATTGGATTTATTCGATAAATGGGAAGGAAATATGATCTCAAGAGAATCAGCTCTATTGGAGTCATCTCACAAGATTTCAGGTGATCATTATTGTTCTTAGTCAAAACAAAAAGAACTAGCTTAGCTTTAGTAGCAGAAGGACTTAAAAGAAAGAACTTAAGCAGTTGAGTAAAAAGAAACTGCATTATTTGCAGAGAAGGCTAGATTAGAAAATAGATTATTAGAATTGAGTGTGCAACAGATGGAAATTGAGGAAAAGTTGACAATTCTAGCTGTTCAGAAATAAGAACAAGAGGAAAAGAAACTTAGAAGAGAAAACATTCAATCTAGGATAACTGAGAAAAGCTAGCAATTAGCTGAGGGCAGAGAAATATATTATCAACGGTTGGCTCGATTAGAAGAAGAATAAATAAAAATGAATAATGAGAAAAATAGAATAATGTATGATAGGTAGAATGTGATGAATCAAGCTGAGAATAACAATTTAGCTGAGCAAGAAAAACAAAAGTTGCAAGAACAACTTAAAGATTATTAAGAATAAATTATGCAAATGAATCTTATTTTAGAAAGGAAATATTAGTCTCTGACGAATATGCATTAGCATTAAGCTTACAAGTAAGCTATCGATTAACGAGAGCAAGCACTGAGGCTAAAAGAAGAAAATATTAAATTACTCTCGAAGGAACTTATTGTGCTTAAAAATGCTCAAGCAATGCAGAAAAATGTGGTAAATTAATAATAAAAACCAATATTTTAAGCATAATATCAATAGTCATAATAGTAGTAAGTACTTTCATCTATGCCTCGAATTCATTCAAATGATTTTCCAGCATAAGCAGCAAGTACGAAAAAAATCAAATCTCAATTCAAGATTGATTATTAGCTCAATGATGATTAAAGGAATTAGAGTTCGATCCCATTGAAGACTTGTTTCTGATTGTAAAGATGAAAGCTTTCAATGGAGAAACAAGTGGAAGATTTGTAATTATTATAACAATTATACTAACAGTATCAGCAGTAAAACTTCTGAGCAAGTTTTTTAGCAAAAGTAACAATATTAAGCAATCTTTTTTATCCAACAAAGTTTGGCTTCAAAAAATCCATTCTTTTTTTACCATTTATTAACTGTCCCATTTATCCAAAAAATTAATCTGTAATAATTACTTGTTTCATAGACTCATCG
>Ga0302284_1001330_pt1 | contig 11198 bp, 15 predicted proteins | sample III_Fen_E2_1_FD_198760 | JGI IMG/M metagenome (GOLD analysis project Ga0302284, IMG submission 198760) | Peat permafrost microbial communities from Stordalen Mire near Abisko, Sweden - III_Fen_E2_1 | ecosystem: Environmental > Terrestrial > Soil > Wetlands > Permafrost | place: Sweden: Abisko...
ATAATATTTCTATCTGGAATGCGTACGATAGTTGTTGGTAGCAAAATATTGCCATCAAGAATTACCATTTCATCATTGATTGGAGAATCATAAACGTACTCGTTTTTTGTTTGGTTAAATTTTAAAATGTTTTTTGATAAAAGTCCTTCTAATGTTGTGGTTAATGTTTTTTCTCCAAATGAAACAGAATCCAATAACGAATCGAAAGTTTTTTTACCTTGATTAAATAAAGTCAAAATCTGACTTTCTAAGCAGGAAAAATTTTGAATTTCCATAGAGTGTAATGATTTTAAATGTTTGAATGAGTTTTCAATGAGTTTTCAGTGATCTTTGATAAATAAAAATGTACAACTATTTTATTTATTAACATTTATATCCTTTAATTCACAAAAGTATGGATAATCAGATGTAACTCGTTGAAAATAATTTAATGAAAAAACCTCACGAAAGTAAATTTCGCGAGGTTTATTTTCTTACTGTGTAAATTAACATTCAGGTTTAATTTTCCCCAAATAAGGAATGAAATCACCTTTAACCAATTTAAAAACACTTTCAAATTCAGCACCATTAGTTTCAAACTTAAGATTTTCAACATCTTCTTGATTATTTGTAACATAAATTGGTTCCTTAGCAGGAGTGAAAAATAATTGGTTTTTAACATTGTTCCAAGCTTGTTTATCATTTTCAGTATCTTCAAGAAATTTAACTTTAGTTGGATTTTCAATTGATGAAAAATCAACTATTCCTGACATACCTACTGAATTAACAATACTTACTAACGGTTTACCTTCAATAATTAAAGTTCTTCCAACACATGTTAAACCATTTTGTGTGAATTTAATCCACACATTGCATTCGAATTTATACTTTGTCATGGCTATTTAAGTTTAAAGTTTCCAATACCTTCTTCGTAACCACATTTAGAACATACTTTGAAAAAGTAATGTTGTGAACTATCACGAGAATGCATATCATGCCTGCAAAATAACATTCCCAAATATTTTATGAAATTTTTAAACATATTGCTTTAGTTTAAATTTCCTTTGAGTGCTTCAGAATACAAAACAATTTTTATATTGTACTTGCGTGCTTTGTTTACCTTACCCGTATTGGATGATAAATCATCACAAAACAAATATTTTGTTTCCTTTGTTAAGGTTGTATGGAAAGAATTTGGAAATTTTTCCTTAAATAAGGCGGTAAATTTATCCTTAGTAATTCCGTTTCCTGGTTCACCAGTCATTTCAAATGAAATTGCATCATCCGACATTTCTACTGGTTCTATCACACTTATACCTAAATTTCTAAGATAAGATATACCTCCAATAATTCTTTGGAATCCTTCACCTTGACAAACATTTGACATTACATCTCCTGAAATATTACTACTGTCAGTTGATTTTTTTAACAAGAGTAATGCAATTTTCTTTGCCAATACAGGGCCAACACCATTGAATTGATATAATATTATCAATAAATCAAGTGGTAATCTTTTGATGTTGTAAATTTCAGAGAATTTCTGCCAATTTTTACCTCCACCTAAGTTAGCACAAATATCAGGTTTATGTTTAGGATTAAATAACTCCAATATTGTGTAATTAACAACAGGGCCAAGCTGATTGGCAAGAGTATCACCAATACCATCAATATTCAAATTCTTCAAACCAAGAATAAACTTGTATTGTCTTGTTAATTCGGGATCAGCTGCTTTCAAATGTTTTCCTTCACGAATATAATCACATTCAGGCATTGTTATAACATTCGAATAAGTTAAAACCTTAGCAATAACAGGAATAATATCTCCTGATTTTTCAATTTCAACTGCTGAACCAATTCCAATATGTGCATCAAGTAACCAATTATAATTGTAACCATTTGCACATGTCATTGTTGAACCTTCAAGTAGAACTGGACGAATCATAATTTTCGGTGTTAATTTGCCCGATTTTTTATTTGTCCATTCAAATCCAATAACTTCTGTCTTAGCTCGTGGAGATATAAATTTAACCGCAAGCATGTTGAGAGGATAATTGTTTTTAACTTGACGATCACCTTCTTCATCATATGCAATAACAATACCATCACAAAGATAAGCAAATTGATCTGACTTATAAATGGTTATGATTCTTTCCAAACCATATAAATCTGTTTGAGTTAAAGGTTTCCACCATACTCCTAAAGCATTTACTCCATCAGTACACGGTTCAAAACATAAATCTGCGATAATTGCTTGACTTAAATTCTGTACCTTTACAAGTCCGCCAACAAAATTACGAGCATTCTCATATTCTTCAGCATACTTTTCAATAAATACCTTTTTGGGACAAAGTAATTCTCCACAAACAATGCGTTTTCTAAATTCCCTTGTTGCAATAATATTCGGATGCTTTTTAAAGTTGTCTGTAATGTCAAGACCACCACGGGTTATGATGCTTTGAACAACATCAAACGTTTCATTCCAAGTAATTTTTAACGAAGCACCATCAAATTTAGGAGCATACCATAAAATTTTTGTTCTTGGAAAATAAGCTTTGATTTCAACAACACTTGATTTGTCCTTATATTTCTGTTTCTTAAGACTAATCATTTCCTGTGTTTGGAAATCAACTTCAACAATTTCGTCAGTATCAGCACGATATACACCTGATTCAATAAATGAACTTAATTCTGGAATATTAAATTCCAAAAGAGTTTCAGTCATTTCATCAAATGTTGCATCCGACATGATTGTTTCACCTGCATAATATTCCTTAGATGCAGAAATCCACTGATCAAGTAGAATTACCTGATCAGTGGTTAAATGAGATTTTATTTCTTCAAGTTTCATTTTAATGATTCCAGTTTAATTTGTAAAAGTTCCTTCTTATCCATATTTGAATAAATTTCCCTATTAATTACATAAAATGAATCAGATTTAATCTGAATTAATGCTTTATCTTGTAATTTAATGATAACGTTTTGGATTGAATCAATACTGAAATAAAAAGGCTCACGTTTTTCGTAAAGTCTTTTTTCTTTAATTCCAGGAAATAAGATAAAAATCCAAATAGCACAACAACTAATAAGTAATGAGAAACTTTTCATGATTACTTTGTTTCAATATTCGCAATTGATTCTTCCAAATCAGTTTCTTCGCCTTGAAATTGTGCTCTTAATTTTTCCAAAGCTGTCAAAGTTTTAGAATCAAGAGTATTTTTTATTTCAGTACCGAAAGTCATTGCTTTTGCAACTATATTAATTTCAGATTTTGTCAATTTGTTTGTATCAACATCTTCCTGAGAATTATTCAGTTTCATTTTTGTAACAAGAAATTTAACGTCTTTCTCATATTCCATCATCCACATGAGTCTCTCCATAAAAATTCTCAGTGCTACAACGGCTTCACGTGAAATAACCTTATCTGATGTTTCAGACATAATTGCATAAGAACCTTCACGAATTTCAATTGGAACCAAATTACGGGCGTCATTTAATTCTTTTGTTTCTTCAGCTGAATAATCACGTTTTTCAATGTTCGCATGAGCATCGATAAACATTTTTTTCATTCCAATTTTGGTAACTCCTTCAGCAATGTTTTTAATTCCTGTTAAGTTAATTCCAAGAATTGCACATTTGAAAATTTCATTTTCAGGTTTGTAAACCATTTTCATGAATGGATCATGAGGTAAAAACGAAGCGATAATGTGTTTCAAAAAATTACGAGATTTGTCATCTTTAACCCAAAGTTCAGAACAAGTTTTGTAAGCTTTTTCAATCAACTTTGGATTTGGATCGAAAAGATTTTTCTTTTCAGGTAAATCAGAGAAATCATGAGAAAATGGATTTTCCAATTCTTTCGCGATAAGTTCGCTTTTTTTAACAATTTTACTTAGAACTTTTACCTTTGCAACTTCTGAAACATTTTTTTGTGGAATCATGATCAATAATTTTTAGTAATAATTTGTATTTGAATATAATAAGTATATCCAAAGAATAATAATAATATGGGTTGTTGTTATAAATTATATTTTTGGAAATTATGCTCCGAACCTATCAAGTATAACTATTACTTCTGATTCTTTTCGTTCTTGTCTTCCTTGAGCTTGTTGTTGCTTTTCGTATTCGGCATAGTGTGCTTTTTCGTTTTCAACTGCCCAAAGAACTTTATCATTAAACTCACCTTTGTGAAGACTTGAGGCTATTACAATTTGTTTAACCATATAATTATAACCACCCTTTCTTGACATAGCTTTGTTCATATACATCATTTGTCCTAAGAAATCTTCTTTCAATTTTGGATCCATTATAACGTCACCTTTTTCACAACATTCGAATTTAGCTCCAATATCACATTTATCAAACATTGCAAGTTCAGTTCCTTGACGATTCAAAACTAATGCTCCTCCATCTTCAGCAAATTCCATTACACGACAAGTATCTCCCAAAAAAGATTTAGGTGTTTTAGCAATACATGTTGTGGCATTTTTATTAATGACACAATAACCGACAGTATCTCCTATCATAACTTAATCTTTTATTAAATCAGAATGATCCTCTTCATACCAATTATCGTCAAACCAACATTCTTCTCTGGTTTGTGGATGACACCAAAGAGCATTTGCTCTGCTCATTTGATAATTATACTCATCTCTTGTCAAATAAACTACAGTTGTAACAGGACTAAGTTCTTCCATTATTTCAGGAAAATCTTTAACTTTTGTTTCAGATTCATTATTCAAAATCAATCTGTAAGGTGTTCTTTGTAAAGCCATAATTTTAAAGTCTAAAAAGTTTAATTGGGTTTTTAATGATTTCGCAACCTTCTGATATTGGTACGGTAAATCCAGCAGCATCTCTGTGTCCACCACCTTTGAATCTATTTGCAATAAGCAAACAATCTGAATTATTACCAGACCTAACGGAAAATTTAATGGATTGTTTTGAACTATTGATATTATAACAAATCATATATTGCAAAGCTGGATTGATTATCTTAAGTTTTTCAATCATCCAATAATTCGGAAATCCTTCGTAAAAGAAATTAATTCCAATCCATATTCCAGACTTAATATCGTCAAGATTTTTGGATATTACTTGTTGAATTAATGTTTTTCCCTTATCGATGTAAAGTTTAAATCCAAATTCATTTTCAAGTTTAAATTTACCATCTATTTCCATATTTCCAACAGCAATTAAATGATCAATTGCATTTGAAAAATTTGATAAATTTTGAAATTGAATCATGTATTGATTGAATGCAAGAACATCTTCTTTACGAACAGGGTTATATGATTCATTAGCAAATTTCCAAGTATCATAATCAGATATGAACTGGGTAATCATTGAATATTGTGAATTGAATAAATTCGTATCAATAATTTCACAAGCACCCCAAATTGACATAAATTTATAATCAATTAAAATCAATGCATCATCGAAATTTTTACAAATATCGTCATATCTTTGTTGATGATGATCAAAAATTATGACTTTAATTTCTTTTGATTCCATTTTTTTGTAATGAGTAAAAATCCAACCAAGTGTTGGAGTAACATCACCAAAAATATATTCATCATAATCATTATCCATCCATTCAGCAGATTCTTCATAATTATATGGAAACATATTTATTTCCATATTATTGTTGATGATTGTATCGAAATAACGTTTTCTTAAAAGATAACCTGACATTAAACCATCACAATCTTTCGAATGATAAATGATAGCAACTTTTTTAACAGATGATTTAATTGGTTTTGGAATAGTCGGATAATGTAAAACTTGTACACCAGATAATGTTAGATAATGTTTTGGTGAAATACCTTCTTCAATTTCAGGAGTTGTAAAATTCGATTTATGTTCAGTAAGATAAATCAAGTTTTTTATTCCAGCAGCAACAATTAATTTACAACAATTCATACACGGAGAATATGTGCAGTACATTGTTGCATCATTAAAATTAACATTATTTTTTAATCCATTAATGATTACATGTTCTTCAGCATGAATAACACATTCAAATGAATCTCCATTTTTGTTTTCACAAGAAATATTGAATCCATCAGGCATGTGATTATAACCATATTGTGTATCTCCATTTTCTAAAATAACAAAAGCTCCAACTTTTCTTTTCTTAGCTGGAGAATTTCCAGCAGCTACTTGAGCTAATCTAACAAATTCTTGATCGATTTTAAATTTTTCTTGATTTCTCATCTGCAATGTCATTATTTTTTTATTATTTGTATTTGATTGTAATTTTGAAAATACACGAGTAGTTTGCCTTTTTCGTCACATGGTTTTCCATTTATTCGACATAACATTGATCTTTTTAATGACACAACATCACCAGTATCTTCATCAATAAAATCTTCAATTTTAGAAGTAAATCCAAATACCTTTGAACGTTTTTTAACTTCGTAATAATCCTTATCAAGATTTATTGAATCTTTTAAATCATTAATTTCGTTAATTAATTTAACTAAGCAAAGTTGTTTCTTATGAAGTCTGTTTAATATTATTTGCTTGCTGCTCATGATTATAAAAATAATTCGTTTCTGATTTGATCATTAGTTTTGTCAATTATTTCTTTTACTGATTCCATAATGGATTTATCTGTTGTTGATTCATCCATTGAAAGTAATAATTTCGCATAATGTCTACGTTGTTCCAATAAATGTGGTAATTGAACAATAACAGCTGGTGAATCATGATAACCTGCTGAACCACGTAAATTACGTATGTGTTCATGATTAGCCATAAGCAGACTGTTTTCTTTACGCTTATTCATCTCTTCGGAATAGTAAAATTTATTCATCTGAATTATATTTAGTTATTATTTTATATATCCACTTACATAAAATATTATGGGGGAACGTATACAACGATACGTTCCCCCAATTGAGCTTGTTTTTTAATTTCTATATACTTCTGTAAAATTTTCTTAAGATAACTATTTTTTGCTGTTGGATTATGATATTTTAAAGCCTTTACGAAATTCTTTTCAGGATTATAAAATTTTTGAATAATTGCGAACATTTCTAAAGATTTTTCTCTATTCAATCGATCATCAAGAGAATATATTTCTCCTCCTGATATTGATGATATTCGATTAACCTCTTTCACATAAATTTTGCCAATTTGTAAACAACCACCATAATTGTGTTCATTTATAACACTATCATTTCCATTACTTTCAACTTCAATAATAGCCTCAACAAAATAGTCCCAATTTGTTTTTATTTTTTCAAAAACAGTATTTTCAATTACTTTTGAGTTGATTATTTTTAATGGTAAAAAAATAATCAAACATACAATAAGAATGAATCGTAATATTTTTGTCATAAGCTTATTGTTTTAATATTTTCAAATGTTCTGTGTTATAATTTTTAATCATTTGAGTCTGAACAGTAATTGTGTTCTGAAGATCAGCATTAAATTTTTGACATTCATGCACATAAGTTAGATAAGAATCATTTTCAATTTTAAGTGAATCTAATGTCTTCGTTTTGATTATGATAACATTAACCAAAGAATCAACACTTTTCTCACTTCGTAAATTTAATTTTTGTCTTTCAACCTCGAAAAAAGATTTGAAATAAGTGCGAGAATCATTAACAACAATTCCTGTTCCTAATGTCATTGCTAAAACAATAATTAAAATACTCCAGCCAATAAATTTTTTCATAACAGTTAAACTTTTAATTAACCCATATCTATGGGATTTTGCAACTTCACTTTTCAATTGACTTGGAGTTGCATTTCCAAGACTATTGAGATAATTAGAATAATCATTTACAAAATGATTTATTATGACTCGGAGCTGCATGAAAACAGCTCCGAGTATAATTGATAAAATAAAAAGAGTAAAACTAAATTTTTCCATAATTGATTAACATTTGGATGAACCACAATCTTTACAAATATAACAACCACCTTCAAATTTTAATTCACCACCGCACGATAAACAAACACTTCCTGTTGCTGAACCATCAGGAATATATTTAGATAAAATTTTCACTAAGCGATGTGTGAAACTTCCAGCAATTGGTTTTGATTTCTGAATGATTTTTATGATTTTTGTCAATGGTTTATTGGAAGATAACAATCCAGATAACATAAGAGATAATAATTTCTCTTCATTTTCAGTATCAGGTATTTCTTTTAAAAGGAAAGTTTCTGACTCGAAATTATACCAATCCTTATCTTCTTTAACAAGTTCACCATGAATTATATCATCATCATAGAAATTTTCAGGTAATCCATCTATTCCTGAAACAATGAAAATTTCATATGGATTATGATTATTTAATCCAATAATTATGGAATATGTTTTTCTGTTGAATTTCAAAGTATGATAAACAGCAGGTAAACGATTTGGACGTTTCCAATCAACTATTGCTTTTGATTCATCACCTTCTTTGACAAGAATACCACCACGAGAACCATCACGATAAACAGTATTTCCTTTTAATCCTGCTTTCCAACTTTCCATATAAATTTTACCAATTAAATCAACTTCACAGTCTTTTGGTAAATTTATTGTTGATGAAATTGCATGAGTTGTATAGTCTTGAACTAATGATTGAATTTTAACTCGTTGTTTCCAATTCAAATCATTTGCACAATTTCCAAACCAAGGTGACATTTTGAATAACTCATTCAATTCGTCTTTAGTCAAAAGTAATAATGATTCTTCAGTAAATTTACCTAATCCTAAAATCCAAACCTTAAATTTTGGATGAAATACAGCATATTCAGTAAATGCTTGACCATCAGCTGGATCAATATAATCTACTCTTTCCGAAAGACTAATGCATTTTTTACGACGAGTGTAAAATGGTTCAAAAAGTGGTTCTATACCGGAAGTTGTTTGACTCATTAAAGAACCAGTTCCTGTTGGAGCTCCTGTTGACCAAGATACATTTCGTCTACCATACTTTTGCATTCTTGACCATTGTTCAGGAAATTCAGATTTGATTCTTTCAAACATATCATTTCCATATGAATTTTCAAGTTCAGCATCAAATCCATCAAAAGAACCGTATAAAATAGCTAAGTCTGTTGTTGCATCAAGTTCAGCTTTCATTTTAATCTTGAATACCATTTTGATAATATCAGGACTAAAATATGGTTTATTTAAAGCTGCTAACATATCACCAAGACCTAAAAAGCCACAACCACAACGACGACCCATTTCAGCTGTTTTTCTTACTTTATCCCAAATAAGTAATTCAGAATCTTTAAGCTCTTGTGGATCATCACCTGCTTGAATTTTTTCAACAATTCTTTGAATATATTCAAATTCCAAATCAACAAGAATATCACCTGTTGTCATTTGTTCATAAAATGTTGAATAAATCAAATCAAAATCAAGTATTGCTTCAGGAGTGAATGGATTAACTACGAATGTGAACATATTTGCTGCAAGTAATCTACATGCATCATAAGCTTGCATTGGAATTTCACTGCATGGATTTGTTGTTACTGGTCTGTATTGAGGATAACAATAATCAGTTCCTCCACGTTTCCAGTTACCATCAAATAATAATCCAGGTTCTGCTGTAGTCCATGCCATTAAACATATTTCATCCCAAGTTTTCTTTGCATCGATTTTTTGAACAAATCGTTTTTTATCCAAAGTAACTAATTTATTGTATTCAAGATTTTGAAAATCTAAATCGCTAAATTCCTTATCAGTTATGTAAAAAGAATCATCACATGGAAAACATTGCATAAAATCAACCTCAGCAGCAACAGCTTCCATAAATTTATCATTTGCAATTAATGATATATTTGCACCAGTTAATTTTGTTCTATCTTGCTTCTCACGAGCAAAATCAATTGAATTTGGATGATTAACATTACATGAAAGCATTAATGCTCCTCTTCGACCATATTGCGCAACTTCCTTAGTTGTATCTGAAAATTTCTTTGCAAATAAAACTGGGCCAGAACTCCAACCTGATTGATTATGAACAGGAGCACCACAAGGACGAATAGTAGATAATTCTAAACCACAACCTCCACGTCGTTTCATCAAACTTGTCATTTCATCAGCTTTCTTGTTGATTCCAGGATAACTGTCAAATGGAGTTCCAATTACAAAACAATTAGATAATGAAGAATAAAATTCATGATTACCAATACCTTGTTGCATTCCACCACCAAGAATAAGTACATCAAAATTACAAAGTTTTTCAACATAATCTCTTACTTCTTGACCGGTTCGATCTAAAAGTAATTGATAACGAAGATAACCATAATTAGATAGTAATGTTGCTTTTTTTGAAAAATCATCAACAATAGATACTAATCGTCTTGACTCTGTATGTCCAATTTCTTTTGAATGACGTTTAAAAGAATCAATTGGTGTTTTTTCTTCACCAAATTTATACTTATCTTCCCAAACAAATGATGCTAATTCATCATTTTTAAAAAATTTCAATAGTTCCTTATTAAACATGTTCTAATTAATTTGTGTTATTTGTGGATTAAGTATTAAAATTATTTTTGACAGTATTGTCTTGCTAATCGTGCAAGAACTTCTCCATGACAAGCTAATGGTTTACACCAACAACCAAGAATTTTTCCTTTAAGTTCAGGTAAATCATTAAGTAAATGCATTCCATCCCCTTCAGTAATCCATTTTTCATAAGCTTTGATCGCAGCTTCTCTTGTTGGAACTATAAATTTTGCTAATGTTTGTTTATCATCAATATGAGTATAAGGATTACCCCATTTACTTGGTCTTCCAATGTACACATCATATTTTTCTTTCTTACAATGAGCAAGTTTATTCAAATCATTAATATTAAAAATAATGCACATAATAAATGATTTTCATGAAAAATAAAAACGAATCAAAAAAGAATATAAAATATATCATTAGTGCTATGATTATTTGTAATCTAAGCACTGTGAATATATCTATAATTGATTCAATAATTTTGAATAATAAGACCAACAAGATTACTGATACTATTGCGAGTGGTTTAACTATTAATATATTTATCAGCCTTATCATAATCTACATCGTATGAATTAAAAATTGATAATATTTTTTTCGGAATAAATGGAGCAATTAACAACAATATTAAGAAGAAAAAAATTAAATCAAAACATTTTTTAATAATTTTCCATAGTCTTGTGAAATATTCTTTCAACATGGTTTTATTTTAAATAGTTCAATTTTTCTTGATGTTTGCATTCTAAAAAATTCC